>JGI2171J19970_10000122_pt1 | contig 32845 bp, 35 predicted proteins | sample DeeMarSWOR324_28_FD_19970 | JGI IMG/M metagenome (IMG submission 19970) | reverse complement strand
GAAGGGAGAAAATTGGGAAGATTAAAACCGGGAGTAATAATCTTGATGAGCTTCTAGGTGGTGGTTTTGAAACTCAGGCAGTAACAGAGCTGCATGGCGCTTTTGGTTCAGGCAAAACACAGGTTGCCTTCCAGTTAGCTGTAAACGTTCAAAGACCAAAAGAAGATGGGGGCTTGGGTGGGACATGTATTTATCTGGATGCAGAAGGAACATTCAGACCTGAAAGAGTTATACAGATAGCACATGCCACTGGTCTAGACCCTAAAAAGATATTGAACGGGATATATGTTGCAAGGTGTTATAACAGCGACCACCAAATGGTTCTTGCTGAAAAAATTGGAGAACTGATAAAGGAGAAGAACGTAAAACTGGTAATCGTTGATAGTGTTACCTCTAATTTCAGGGCTGATTACACTGGAAGAGGAGAACTAGCAACAAGACAGCAAAAACTGAACAGACACCTTCACACCCTACAAAGGCTAGCGGATGTTCACAATGTTGCTGTTTACATAACCAACCAGGTGATGTCAAGGCCTGATATTTTATTTGGAGACCCAACAAGGCCTATAGGTGGACATATTCTAGGTCACTTTAGCACCCATAGGATTTATGTGAGAAAGTCTAAAGGAAACACAAGAATTGCTAGAATGGTTGATTCACCAAACCTTCCAGAAAACGAAACTGTGTTCAAGATATCAGAAGCTGGAATTTCTGATCCTGAAGAAAAATAAAAAATAAAGAAAAAACCAAAAAAATCAAACTATATCTCTTTCTGCAATGATTATGAAATCTCCTACAGATCTAACAGCTGAAAAAGGAATTAACAACTTTCCCCTATCGTCTTCTGATAATTTTAACTCCAAAGCTTGCTTGGTTGGCTCCGAAACAACGATGTTCATCAATTCTCCTGATTCTGTTATAAAATTAACATCACCAACAACACCAAACTTTCTTCCCGTATCCTCAGAAACTATAACCTTACCAACTAGATCTTTGGCCTTGAGTCTCCCAGCCATAAAACCACCTTTAGATAATTTTGTATTCAGATATTTAAATCTGTTTTATTATTCTGTTCACGAGCTTTACTATCTTAGCTTCCATCTGTTTCTTTGTTAAATCTGTGTTGTTTATCCTATAATCTGCTTTTTTTAATAAATGGTGTAAACCTATCTTTTTCTCGGCCATGTCCCTTTTCCTCAGATAGCTCAAAGTCTCACTTTTTCCGAACCTTTTTCTCTTTTGCTCTCTTTGGGCCCTTATTTTAAAGGAAGCGATTATGGAAATTACTATTATTTTTCCTTTGAAAAGCCTTTTTAAAACCCCAAGTTCTTTCAAACACCTAAAACCAACAACAACTCTCACTTTTTTCTTTGTTTCGCTTAGTTTGTCCAAGACTCTTTTAACGACAATATATTCTCTTCCAGAATGAAACCACTCCCTCATTCTTCTATCAGTTTCGGGGGTATANTTCCAGCCTCTTCTTTCNATCTCTTCCCTTATAANATCTCCTGTTTCAACAACATGNGCGTTAAATCTTTTNTTTATGATATCTCCTGCAAAGGTTTTTCCAGATCCTGGCAAACCAACAACTAGAATTATTAGGTTTGACATAGAATTATTTAGTTAAATTAGAAAATAAAAAGAAAAAGGAATCATCGAACATTATACACTGCTCTTTCGTTTTGTTGTCTAGCATAAGCTGGTGATTCGATACAAAATGGTCTTGTTGAAGGGTCAGAGCATGCTTGTAAAAATTCGTTTATCTTCCCTTCTTGATGAAGCATTAAATTATTTGTTTCGTTCACTATTTCTTGTTTCATGGTTGGATTAGACATATTTTTCACCACCCTTAGTATACAACTCAGCCGGCTTTTCAAACAAAGCGTTTATTACAGCTCCGTCTGACATAAAGGGGTCTGAAGTGTATAAAGTCTGATTTACCAAATTGTCATGTGCAGCTTTTGCACCACCTTTAATTTGATATGTCATTTTTATCACCATAAAGTAATTAATAAATATAAGTTCGTGGCGGTATATAAAGATATGTATTTTTTACTACATATTAGTAACAAGAAAACAGTAAGATTTATATACTAGTTACTATAAAGTAGTTAATATGAACGAAGTTAAGAGGGCTTTGAGAGAAACTGAATATAACATAAACAAGGCCGCAAGCGGAAAGTTTGAAAAATTAACGTTCGTTGATGGAAACATAATAGTTAATGATAGGTATATTTCTGAAAAAGAGCTTAGAGATTTTGGAAATGTGAGAGCTGCTGATATTTTTGTTCTGGCAGCTAATGCAAAATCAGAGTATGAAAAATTAAGTGAAAGAAAACCATATCCACAAGAAACGGAGACTCAAAAAATACCATATCCACAAGATATTGTTAATGGGAATAAAGACTATTACAAGAGGATTGTGGTCTAAACTCTCACTTTTCAACAAAGAAAGTCTTAACTTTAGGCGTCAAGGCATACATAAAGGCTTTTCCACGACTCTCTCTTTGAACAAAACCCTCTCTCATTAATCTGGTAAGAATGTTGTTAATAGATCTTATGGCATGGCCTTTAGACTTGTAGGATTCCCAGCCAATTTCTTCAGTAATTGCTGTTGGGATTAGCCAATCTTTTTGTGAGAGTATTTCCAAGATTTTCTTTTGTTTATAAGGAAGGTCCCTAAGCTCTTCATCTGTTGGAGGTTTTGGTATGAAAGTAACTACAGGCTCTTGAAGTCTCGCTTTTGGAACCTCTATTTCCTTGTGTTCCTCTATATGGGAAATATCTATTGTTTCTAGGTCTTTTTCTATAGCGGATTTGGATAGTCTATCACAAAATTTAAGAATCTCTCTTGGAAAGCCACCTGTTCTTTCATATATCTTATTTACAGCTAGTTCTGTAAAGGGTTTTGTTCCTGTTCCGCCAACATCCTCTATTCTCTTTTTTATCAGCTCCTTTGTACTTTCTTTATCTAAAGCATCGAGGTTTATTCTTGTTGTTATTCTTTGGTCAAGGGTTTCTAACTCACTTTTAATCTTACTTTCCAGGACAGGCATACCGGCTATTATTAAACTTATCCCGTCTATTTGGTCTGTTAGAACTCTTAGCCACTCAAGAACATCTTTATTTGTTTCGTGTGCTTCATCTAAAAGAAATACAAGGTGCTTACCCTTTAACTTTTTGTTTATATAGGCAGGAAGTGTGTATAAGTTGGGGGTTCTTCTTAAAAGTCTTTCCCAGAAACTTAGACCGAAAATGCTGGTAAATATTGGTATAAAATCTTCGGGGTTTTTTGGTGGTTTGCTCACATAGAGCTTTGCATCATCATACTGGCTTTCGATCCATTTTAAGAAGGTGGTTTTACCAGAACCCGTTCTTCCACTTATAAGTGCAATTTTGTGTTTATTGTTTATGTGATCCTGAACAGCTTTCACTTGCTCTTCATAGCCAACAAAGAGTCTGGGGTCTATCTTCAAGATAAAGGGGTTTTCTTTCCAGTTCCACTTTGAAAATTGGCTATTCATATATTCACGTGAAATTCATTTTTGTTCATTTAATATTCACGTGAAGGAAATATATAAGCCTTTGCCTTCATGTGAACATTTTGTGAAGATCTTCGAAGAGAAAACGAATTTTTTGTGAATTTCATGTGAAATTGACGTGAAGAAGTGGTTTTGTGAGTCTTCTTGCGTGAAGATGTTGTGAAGTTCACGTAATATTCATGTGAAGTTCACATATTCACGTGTGAATATAACGTGAAGTATAATAAATGTTATATATCATAGTGCGTATTCACGTGAATAGGGGGTGGTATGTGTGAAAAAAGTGTGAATTAAGTGAGATGTTCATGTGAACGAAAATGCCAAAAAATGAAGGTCTTGTGAAGATCGGTATGAAGGTTTTTTACGTCAAACAACTAATAAAATTAATGTTTTGAACGACAATTAACGTAAAAATATAAAAAACTAATCTTTATATTCTTTCAGATAATATATATATAACAGGTGTTATAAATGGGCTCTGGAATTCATAAAACAACGATTAAAAACATAGCTAAAATACTAGAGTTGCTAAAGAAGAATGAAGCAATCCATATTAGGGGTATTTCTAGCGCCTTAGGACTTAATCCTTTTGTAGTTTCTAACATAATTAACAATTATTTAGACTTCTTTCTTGACATAAAAGATATAGATCAATTTGGTTTTAGGGTAAAATTGCTAAGTCTAAAGGAAGATAAGAAAAACACAACTTTAGAAGATGTTTTAAAGTATATACAAATCAGGAAAAGTATAAGAAATAATACATAATTTTAAATACTACCTTTTAGTAATAAATATTATGCAAAAGAGATTCGGTGTTGTTGAAGGATTAACGAAAATTGGTGTGCCCTTAGAAAAGGCCGAAATAGTCTATAATACCTGGTTACAAATAATGGAAAACCAATTCTATAAAACTCCCACAGGAGAGCTAGTAACTATGGATAGAGTGGGGATAATTGATGACAAGATACCTAAATCTTACATAGATTTTTTAGAAGCAGAGGGAATACAAAATTCTGGGCTGGTTAGAAACACTATAATAAAAAATCACTATGGAATAAAATCATAACTTTTTGATTTCTTTAGCAATTAGTTCCGTTTCTCCCTTATATTCATCAACTCTTCCTAGAATAGAAACCTCATCTCCAACCTCTAAGTCATATGCCTCATCTATATTATAGTTCTCAAATATAACAACACTAATCTCTCCTGTATTATCAGCAACTTTAAGAAAAACGTGCATATTCTTGCTCACATACGCAGAGGTAATCATACCGCTTATCCTTTCTATTTGCCCTATTTTTAGGTCTTCTATTTTAACAGTCTTCTCTTTAAAAACCTGTGTAAGAAGGAACAGTGTAATTATACCTATAACAGCTGTTATGATCGATATTTTTAGTATATTCACGTTTATTATAGGCTTTACTCTATCTTTAATTGCAATAACCGCTTTCAGTGGTTATAATTCTATCGAGAAAACCTCTTGATAAACAGGTCCTTTGGGGCTCAGTTTAGACTGAAAAAGAACTATTCTTTCAACTTTCATCTTTCCTATTTCTATATTCTCCAACTCCCTAGTTAACACTATTAATTTTTCTTTGTTTCTCCCAGACCTAACTCTTCCTAATGTCAGATGTGGTATAAATCTTTCTTCTCTCTCGAATCCTAAACTTTGTAAAGAATCGTTTATTAAATTGGCTAAATTAACAAAATTAGTATAACCATCTTTAACTCCAATCCAAATAACTCTTATATATGTTTTAGAAGGAAAGGTTCCAATTCCAACTATCTTTATATCAAACTTTTCAAACTGACTACAAACATCCTTTAAAATTTCTTTTAATTTGCTCAGCTTTTCCTCTTCTATATCCCTAAAAAACTTGATATTGAAGTGTAGATTTTCTTTTTCAACAAATTTTATATCGAAATCTGAAAGTTTTTCTTGAACTTTTAATATTCTTTGTACAAGTTCCTGTGGCATTGAAACACCGAGAAAGGCTCTCATAAATTCTATATGTATTGTTAAAATCTTAAATGAGTATCATAACGTATATCTTATAATAAATAAAGTTTTAAGTATCATCAGAATTATGTATAGATACGAAGTTGTGTTTTCGCTTCTTCGAACATACAATATGTTGTGTGTTCATATGCTCTGTCCTTATTGTAGCTCGCAGCAGACTAAAGTTGTAGACAAAAGAGGTAGTGAAGAGAACAGAGTTGTGAGAAGACGTAGGGAATGTATAGGGTGTGGCAAGAGATTTACAACTTATGAGCGCATAAGAGGGCCTTTGATAGTAATTAAGAGAGATGGAAGAAAGGAAGCTTATGACAGAGAAAAGATAAGAGGCGGTATAGAAAAAGCCATCAAAGGAAGGCCTATAAGCGCAAAGAAGTTGGAAAGACTTGTGGACGATATAGAAACAGAAATAAAAAGAATGAACTGTATGGAAATAAAGAGCAGGGTAATAGGAGATGTTGTAATAGAAAAACTCAAGAAAGTTGACAAGGTTGCTTATGTAAGATTCATGTCATTTTACAAAAGGTTTAACGATATTAAAACATTTAAAAAAGAATTAGGGAGACGATGATGTGGTTATAAAGCAAATAAGAAAGAGGGATGGCAGGCTTGTTCCTTTTGATCAAGAAAAAATAACAAATGCTATTTTTAAAGCCGCTCAGGCGGTTGGTGGGAGTGATAAAAAACTTTCTGAAAAGCTATCAAATCAGGTAGCCCAGATTTTGAATGAAAAATTTGAAAAAAGAATAGCAACTGTTGAGGATGTTCAAGATGTCGTGGAAAAGGTTCTGGTGGAGAATGGACATTATAGAACTGCCAAAGCTTACATACTCTATAGAGAAGAGCACAAAAAGCTTAGAGATGTGAAGTCTCTGCTTCTTAATGTGGGTGATATTGTCGACAATTACATGGATAGAAGCGATTGGAGAGCAAAAGAAAACGCCAATGTAAGGTTTTCTTATGCTGGGTTGCTTTGGCACGGTATAGGAACTATAATGGCTTATTATGCTTTAAACTACGCCTATCCCAAAGAAATATCCCAAGCTCATATTGATGGAGATTTTCATTTACATAATCTAAGTATGAGCCTTTGTGGCTATTGTGCTGGTTGGTCTTTAAGACAATTAATGCTAGAAGGCTTTAATGGTGTTCCTGGAAAGGTTGAGTCTAAACCAGCCAAACATCTAAGAACGGCCATTGGGCAAATGGTAAACTTCATTGGTGTTCTTCAAAATGAGTGGGCAGGTGCTCAAGCCTTTAGTTCCTTTGATACGTATTTGGCTCCTTTTGTAAGGGTGGATAAGCTTGATTATAAAGAAGTAAAACAAGCAATTCAAGAGTATGCTTTTGGTATGAACATAACTTCGAGGTGGGGAGGACAAACACCCTTCTCAAACATAACTCTAGACTGGACCGTTCCTTCTGATATAAAAAATGATCATGTAATTGTTGGTGGAAAAACTTTGGATACAACATATGCAGACTATCAAGAAGAGATGGATGTGATTAACAAAGCTTTTATAGAGGTAATGACCGGAGGCGACATGAAAGGGAGGGTATTCACTTGGCCGATACCCACCTACAATATAACTCCAGATCTTGACTGGGATTCTGAGAATGTTAATGCGCTGTTTCATATGACAGCCAAATATGGACTTCCATACTTCCAGAACTTTATAAAAAGTGATCTAAAGCCTTCTGATGTTAGGGCTATGTGTTGTAGACTGCAATTAAATCTCAAAGAATTAAAACATAAGACTGGGGGATTATTTGGTTTTGGAGAGTCTACTGGAAGTATTGGTGTTGTTACAATAAATCTACCGAAAATTGGCTATCTTTCTAAGAATGAAGAAGAATTCTTCGAAAGACTAGAGAGATTAATGTACCTTGCTAAAGTTTCTTTGGAGATAAAGAGAAAGTTTGTGGAAAGAATGATGGTGAACAACATGCTTCCTTATTCTAAAAGATACTTAGGAAACTTTGATTACCACTTTTCAACAATTGGATTAATAGGAATGAATGAGGCAATTCTTAACTTTTTAAAGACAAACATCACAACAGAAGAAGGAAAGAAGTTTGCATTGAAAGTTTTAGATTTCATGAGAGAGAAGATAATAGGTTATCAGGAAGAAACTGGTCATATTTTTAATTTAGAGGCAACACCTGCGGAGGGAACAAGCTATAGATTAGCAAAAATAGATAAAGAAAGGTATCCTAAGATAATAAGTGCTGGACAAAAAGTTCCTTACTATACCAATTCAACTCAACTTCCAGTAAATCATACTGATGATGTTTTCTGGTCACTGAAACATCAAGAACCGCTCCAAAGAAAATATACTGGAGGGACAGTGTTCCACACATTCTTAGGCGAGTCTCCAAATGACGGAGAGGCAACAAAACTTTTAGTTGAGAAGATAGCTAGCAAATTTGCAATACCTTACTTTACAATAACACCAACATTCTCAGTTTGTCCGACACACGGATATTTAAAAGGAGAACATTTCATATGCCCGATTTGTGGTGAGAGAGCAGAAGTCTTCTCTAGAGTTGTTGGCTACTTGAGACCTGTTACTGATTGGAACGATGGAAAACAGGAAGAATTCAAACAAAGGACGACTTTTAAGATCAATTAGATGGGTATGATAATAAAGGGTCTACAAAAACTAACTTTGATAGATTATCCAGATAAGGTAGCCTGCACCATATTTACTTTTGGTTGTAATTTTCGCTGTGGTTACTGTCATAATCCAGAACTTATTGTAGAAGATGAAACGCCAGAAATAAAAAAAGAGGATATATTAAACTTTTTGAAAGAAAGGGAGGGTTTTCTAGATGCTGTATGTGTAACTGGCGGTGAACCAACTATAAACAAAGAGCTTCCAGTATTTATTTCAGAAATTAAGAGTCTTGGCTACTTGGTTAAACTTGATACAAATGGTTTTAATCCAGAGATGATTGAAGATTTGATAGATAAAAAACTGATAGACTATATTGCTATGGACATTAAAGCACCTATAGAATTCTATGATGAAGTGGCTAGAGTAAAAGTAAATAAAGATGCCATCAAAAAAAGTGTAGAAATAATAAAGAATAAAATGGGTAGCAATTATGAATTCAGAATTACTGTAGTTCCTGGTTTGTTTAAGGAAGAACACATAAAGATGATTGGTAGGTGGTTAGGTTCCATAAAAAATTTTTATATACAACAATTTAGAAACATAAGGGTTCTTGATGAAGAATTTGAAAAAATACAACCTTTCAAAAAAGAAGATTTAGAAAAATTCTGTAATATGTTCAAGGAATATTTTGAATGTTGTGGTATACGAGGTCTTTAAATTTCTTTTTTACAATTTATTATTTCGTTAATATGAGTGAAAAAATACTTAGATTGGTTGGTTGTAGGAGGGAAGAGAGAGCCCCGTATCTTAACCTTCTCAGCAAGATTTGTTATGAGGGTATCTTGAATCCTTTGAATTTTGAAACCAATAAGAGGTGTGAAAACCTTGCTAAGGCGGGTCTTTTAAAATATGAAGATGGTTTTAAGATAACTGGAAGCGGAAAAAGACTTGTTTCTATTGTAGAAATGGAAGAAGATTTGGGATTTTCAAATTTTTAGCCTTCCCTTACTCATTATTTTTTTCTTATCAAACCAGATTGTTGGTTTAAATAAAATTGCATCTAAATGAACTTTAGAATAAACTTTTCCTCTATATGATTTGTTGTTTCCAAAAGCTATATGACAAGTTCCCAAAACTTTTTCATCTTGTAAAATATTTCCAATTATTTTTGCCTTTGAATTAAGTCCTATACCAAATTCTGCAACATTAGTAGAATTCTTAACTTTTCTAAATATTTTAGCTAATTTACATTTCTTATCGTTTATATCAACAGCTTTTCCTTTTTCAATATAAACAACTGTTTTATTTTTAGCATAATCTGCCATGGAGTTTATAATTAACATTCCTTTTGCTGTTCCCTCAACGGGAGATGTTGATATTTCTCCTGATGGCATGTTTCCAAAACTTCCGGGTTTGTTAAAAATTCCTGCATCTATATCTATAAATCTTCCTTTAACGGAAAATAACAGGTCTGTTCCATGATCTGTTACAACTTTAACGGTTTTTGTCTTTCTTAAAATATTCTCTATTTTTTTACCTTGCCCTAACATTTTCCTTGGACTTGGTTTTAAGGATGGTAGCATCCTTTCTATAAATCCTGGCATTGTTACAACTTTCACTCCTCTTTTAGAAGCTTTTCTTCTAGCATTGGTATGAGTTAAAGAGTATGTAGTAACAGCAATTACTATGTTGCTTTTTTTCATTTCTTCTGAAACTTTTTTTGAAGGCTCTTCGCCATCATAGTTTCCAACATTCTTAACCATCAAATTAACATTGTTAGAAAGTCTTTTTAATGATTTAAGAAACTTCTTTGCAATTTTTAATTTGTTATTATCGGTTACTATTAGAATTTTATCTTTCTTTTTTATGTTCAATGATCTTTTAAAAATGTTTTCTATTTTCATTATATTACATTGTTGGTAACGTTATATTAACATCTTTTATCAAAACATAGGGTGTTAAAACTGGCGCACCGGTCCCCTCCATACCCCACCATCGAATCCATTGGGGTTTGTCAGAAATATTCTTTACATTCATAAGCATTCTTTGAAGATTTTCTGTTATCCTTATGTTTTTCAAAGAATTGAAAATCTTTCCATTTTTAATTTCAAAAATACCGTCTCTTGGTATTGCGGAAAAGTCTCCAGATATGTAATTTTGGAATCTTGTATACCAAAGATTTGTTATATATACTCCGTTTTTAATATCAAAAATTTTCTCTTTTGTTTGTTTTCCTTCCTTTAATGCTATGTTTATTGGACGTGGTACAACTAAACCGGCATTTCCTGTAGTTTTTATCTTATATTTTTTAGCTGACGAAGTATTATGCAAGTATGTTTTAAGTATACCGTTTTTTATTATTTGTGTTACTTGGGTTGGTACGCCTTCTTCATCAAATTTAGCGGACCCGAAACCATTTTTAATGTTTCCTGCATCTGTAATGTTAACAATATCGCTAGCGACTTTTTCTCCTATTTTATCTTTTAGAAAGGAAAAGCCAGATTCAACATAGAAAATAGATGATGAGCTTCCCACCAAAGCTAGTAAATTTGCTATCGCCAATGGATCAAATATAACATCGAATTTTCCTATTTTACCGCTTTTTGGATTTTTAGCTAACTTAGATATCTCACCTGCTTTTTTCCCCGTACCTATTGGATCAAATTTGTTTAAGACTCTAGAGCATGAAACAGCATGGCCTGTCTCATCTTCTTCATTAAATGCTCTTATAGAAATTTGCAAAGACGTTGATTTCTCTTTAGCTGAAACGTTACCACTGGTTTCTAGCTCTCTTTCTTGTATGCTTGTATAAAAACTACCAGCAGCTATTTTACTATTTTCTAAAGCAGCGTTTATTGCTGCATTTATCAAATCTGTTTCTTCTATATTCTCTATTTTTTTATCGTAAGTTTCTGGTGTGTCTTTATATTTAAACGGTCCATTTGCTATTTCAAAAAAGTTTTCATTGGGCGTTAAAAACTTTGCTTCTTTAGTTAACATCTCTATATTTCTTTTAATCGTTTTTTCAGAAACATCAAAAATAACTGTATTAAGTGTTCTTCTTTTCCATGTTAAAAATATTTTATAGTATACAGTATCCCATTCATTAAATATCGATAGCGAGTTGTTTGCAAATCTTATTTGTTTAGTTCTTTCTTTTATTTTTTCGACGATTACGTTATCTGCTCCCTTTTTCAAAGCAAAATTTATTATGTTCATATTTAACCCAACCTAACATCTTTTAATCTAATGTGGGGCCCACCAAACCAGACTGGCACCGCTTGCATGGGTTCGCTTTTACCGCACATTCCGGCACAGAAATCTAAATCATTTCCAACAGCATCTATACTTTTATAAAACCTAGGTGTTGTTATTTCTAGGGCTGGCCACTTGACTAGTTTTTCTAAACTTCCATTTTTTATCAAGTAAGATTCCAAACCAACATATCTTTGGTTGAATCTTTTATCGTCAATATTCCACTGCATGTAAGACTTGATGTATATTCCCTTTTTAACGTCAATCAATTCATCGAATTTATAATCCCCTGGATGAATAAACGTGTTAGACATCCTCAGAATTGGCTCTAAAGACCAGCTTGCAGATCTGGACGATGCGTTGCTTTTAATCCCAAATTTTGCTGCTGTCTCTCTGTTGTGTAAAAACTCATTTATTATTCCATTCTTTATTAAAAATTTTCTTCTTGTCTTTATCCCCTCGTCATCAAACTTAAAATAACCATAGCTGTTAGGCAGTGTTGGGTCATCAACGACACTTACAATTTCACTACCTATTCTTGTGCCCAGCATCTCTTTTTTTATAAATGATTTGCCTGCTTGTGCGGCCTCTCTTCCAAGAATTCTATCAGCCTCATATGGGTGTCCACAGTTNTCATGACAAGCTATTCCGCTCAACTCTGGTGATAATATAACAAAAATCTTACTTTGGGGTGGTTTGGGTGCTTTTATGATTTTAGGCAGCATTTTCGCTTCTTCAACTATTCTTTTATCAATCTGCCATTTATTAAAAATTTCCCATCCACCACTTCCACCAAGCTGAAGCATTCTTTGTTCACTAAGACCATTAGAAACAAGGGTTAATAAATACTGTAGTGTTAATCTAGGTATTCTAGATTGAATTTTAGATCCTTCAGAATTAACATAAAATCTTTCCCTTACTTCGTCTAGATATTCTATATACCTTACAGCTAGATTCAACTTTGTATATATTAGGCTTTTTTCAATGTTCTGTAATTCTTTTATTTTATTCTCTATACTTATGTCATTAATTTTAATTTTTTCCTTAACTTCATGTTTCTCTTGATTCGGCTCTTCTTCAGAAAATCTAATTGGTTTTTTTAGAATTTTTTTTGATTCTGCTGATAATTTTTTTGCTTTTGAAATTATTTGGCCTATGTTTATTTTATCCAAGTCATTAACAAAAACGGCAGAAAGTGTGCCATCTTTCAATGTTCTTAACATTAGACCAACAGTCTCTGAAGAATGAAGCATTTCTAAATTTCCATTTTTTTGAATGATGTTGTTTCTATTTATTTTTTCTATTTTAACCTCTACATAATCAAAATTATCTCCAGCTTTCTTCATTATTTTCTCTGCAATATCTAGCATTTCTATAATTTTCTTTCTTGATTACTTAATATTTTGCAATGTAAGCACAACTGTTCCTTCTTTTGTTTTTATTCTTCCGGTTTTCATTCCTATAATATATTTTATGTTGTTCATTGAACACTGGTTAACTAACTTTTGGTCAATGTCACCATCAAATATCAAAGTATTAGCATCTTTTAACTCCCTCATTGTCGAAAACATTTCCTTTACTGGAACTTTGCCTAAGACGTCCATTTCATCATTTAGGAAACAAGCAGCTCTTGTTCCTATTAAATCTTCTAAAACAGTTTTGAACTTTTCTAGACTATTAGAATCAACTTTGGATTGATGTATTCTTTCGTGTTTAATCTTTCTTTTCTTATTGTTGCTTGTTTCTCTAAGTTGTTCTAAAGGGATTCTGTCTCTAAGTTGTTTGAAAATTTCTTTCTTGGTAAGCTCCTCAACTTCTTTTTCTAGTGGTGCTCGCGCAATAAAGTCTAAGTCGCATACATTCTGAATCTCTCTTAATATTAAATCACCGCCTCTATCTCCATCAAGAAATGCCGTGATTATTTTTTCCTTAGATAAATCAATTATTGCCTTTGGGACTGACGTTCCTTCAATTGCAATTACATTTTTTATACCGTTTTTCAAAAGTTTAAGAACATCGGCTCTCCCTTCAACAATTATAATAGAGTCATAGTTTTCTATATCTGGACCTGCAGGCAATCCTTGGTATTCTGTTATCTCTTCGCCTCTAACAGCTTCTTTAATTTCTTCTGTTATTTTCTCTGTTTCTATGGCCTCTCCATCAAACATTCCTCCCAAAATCTCTTTGGCCCTTTCGACAACATACATTCTTTTTGCTGTCCTAACATCCTCAATCTTTCTGATTCTTATTTTAGCATTGCAGGGGCCAACCCTTTCTATTGTTTCGATCGAAGCCGCAATCATTGCTGTTTCTGATCTGTCAAGAGAAGATGGTATGATAATAACTCCTGATGTCTTACCGTTTTCTGTGCTAATTTCAACATCAATTCTTCCGATTCTGCCTGTTTTCTGTAGCTCTCTTAGTTCCATATCAGGGCCCATGAGTCCTTCTGTTTGTCCAAAAACTGCCCCAATAACATCTGGTTTTTCAACAGTTCCTTCAGCATCAAATTCAGCACAAATTGTATATTTTGAAGTTGATTGTGCCAGTTTACTCATTTTATTACACCTCTTAATTCCTCGATTTTTCTGATTCTTAATCGTGAAAATAGCAACCCTATCTTTCTTCTACTTTCGCGATCAATTTTGAACCCGTGGGATTGGAGAAAAAGGTTAAGTTTTTTTGCTATCTTTCTTCCTTCACTGTCAAAGTCAGTTAATATTAATACTTCCTCTTTATCAAGCATCTCTATTGTTTCGTAAATTCCTTTATCTATCGTGATTATTTTCTTGAAATTTAATGAATATAATACCTTTTTATCCCTCTTTCCTTCAACGATGACTTGTTTATCATCAAGTTCTTTGAGTAATGATAACAGTTTTTCTCCAATCTCCTTTCTTTCATTCATAGATTAATTTAAAACTATTTAAATTTTAAACTTCTTCCTCTTCTCTGCAATTATCACAGACCCATCGATCATTTACATAATGAAGTTTGTCTGAATAGTTACCGCATATTTCACATTCCCCATCCGCTATTTCCTCTAAAGATGGTGGCGGCTCTTCGATTCTTAAATGTTCTGTTGCTATCTCCAACATTGCTGGTGCAACTTTAGCTATTTCTCTTGCAGAAATGATTCCAATTAAATTTCCCAGAGAAACAACTGGTATTCTCTCATATTTGTATTTTGACATTAGGTTTGCGGCCTCAGAAATATCACAGTCAGGAGGACAGGTAATTAGATTGCTTGATTGTATTTCTTTTATAAGTACTTCAGATGGAAGAAGGTTTTTGGCAACCACTTTATTTACAATGTCTTCTCTCGTGACAATGCCAACAGGTTTACTATCCACTACTATTATAAGACTTCCAACATCTTGTCCTTCCATTCTCTTTGCTGCATCCAATACAGTTTCTTCTGGCTTTCCTGTTACTACAGGTGTTATCATTGCTTCTTTAACTTTTATTCCTGTTGCCATAATATTCAATAATCTTTGAACAATTTAAATATTTTTATAAAATATTAACTAAAATAAACTGCAAATGTCGAGTAAGTTAATTTTATAAGTTTAATTCGTCAAATTTTTAATATGAAAGTTAATGACTTGTCTAAAGAGCTTCTAGCAAAGAGAATTGCAGGTGAAATAGTTTTAAGTGATAATGCTGGTATGGTAATACAGAAATGGAGAAACATATTCAAAATACCTCAGCGAATGTTGGCAGATCAAATGGGTATAATGCCTTCAGTTATATCCGACTATGAAAACGGAAGAAGAAAATCCCCTGGAATAAAAATAATAAAAAGGATTGTAGAGGGTATGATTGCTATAGATGAGAGGCTTGGAGGAAAGGTTATAAAGGAGTTTAGTGATATTCCAACGAAAGCTGTGCTCTCTGAGGCTGTTTTGGATATAAAGGAGTTTAGTGAGCCTATAAATATTTTAGAGTTTTGTAAGATCATAGAGGGTTCTATTCATGTAAGAAAAGATTTAATTGAAAGGAAGATATATGGTTATACTGTAATTGATAGTATAAAGGCTGTAACAGATCTCTCTCCAACGGATATGGTAAAGTTATATGGTATGACAAGTGAGAGAGCTTTAGTATTTACAGGGTCTCATACTGGAAAGAGTTCTATGGTCGCTTTAAAAGTAACTAATCTGAAACCTGGGTTGGTTATTCTCCAAGGGTCTGAAAGAATAGATGATTTAGCCAAAAGAATTGGTGAATTAGAAGGTATTCCTATTGGGACAACAAAAATAAAAAATGTTCAAGATTTTTTGAAAACATTAAAAAAAGCATTCTAATACCCACCCCTTATTTTCTAGTCGAATTTATATTCGAAAAAAATATTTTTTAATTAAAATAAGTAATAACAGTGTTATAAGAAATTTCAATAGAAGGCTTTATTTCCTTTGGAAAAATTAAAAATAAAAAAGAAATTTACATAAGAAAAAGGGGAGTGTGTGTTTCCTCTGGAATCTAAAATCTAGTATAACACTGTAATAAACGTTCACATGAACGATTTCCTAAGGAAGTAGGGGGGTAACGTGAAGTTAATTATTTATAACTTCACGATATTATTCTTCAAAGGAAATAGGGGTTATTAATGAAAGATAATATGTTCTCAAAATTCTTGGATTCTAAACCAGTTTTTAAAAACAGAAAAGCATTAACTGTTTCCTTTACACCAGAAACAATTCCCCATAGAGAAAAACAGATAAACGAATTGGGAAGGATATTGGCGCCAGCATTAAAGGGAGGTAGGCCTAGTAACATATTTCTTTACGGAAGAACTGGAACTGGAAAAACTCTTGTTTCTAAGTTTGTTGGATCAGAGTTAGAAAAAACAGGTAAAGTAAACAACCAGGAAATAAATGTTGTTTATGTGAACTGTAAGATGAAGAAGGTTGCAGATACAGAATATAGATTAATGGCCGAATTATCTAAATATTTGGGTAGGGATGTTCCTTTTACAGGCCTCCCAACAGAAGAGATTTATAAGATATTTTTTGAAGAGCTAGACAAGAAAGAGCAAAACGTTATACTTATAATTGATGAAATTGATGCTCTTGTACAAAAAACAGGGGATGAGATACTATATAATTTAACAAGAATAAACCAAGATCTAAAAAATGCCAAGCTCTCGATAATAGGGATAACTAACAGCTTAGGGTTTATAGAGGGTTTAGACCCGAGAGTTAAGAGCTCTTTAAGTGAAGAAGAAATTATTTTTCCACCTTATAATGCCTTACAATTACAAGATATTCTTCGTATGAGAGCCAAGACGGCCTTTGAGGACAACATTCTTGAAGAGGGTGTTATAGAAAAATGCTCTGCTTTAGCTGCTCAAGAACATGGTGATGCAAGAAGAGCCTTGGATTTGTTAAGAGTGGCTGCAGAAATGGCTGAGAGAAACTTCAAGGAGAAAGTGTCTATTGAAGATATAGATACTGCTCAAGAAAAGATAGATACAGACAGGATATTAGAGATTGTTAAATCACAACCCAAACAGAGCCAGGCCGTTCTTTACGCTATAATTCAACTTTTTGAAAAGAATGAAGAGATACAATCAGGAGAAATATATGATGTATATCATGAGATATGCTCAAAACAGCCATTAAAATCTTTAACACAGAGAAGAGTCTCAGATTTAGTGGCCGAATTAGACCTTTTTAGCATAATAAACACAAAGGTTATATCAAAAGGAAGATATGGGAGAACTAGAGTCGTCAGCTTAAACCTCTCCAGTAATGTTTATAACAAACTAAAAAACCTTTTACAAGAGATATTCTTATGAACCGTTTAAAAGAACTAATAGAGTTGGGGTTTTTAATTGATGAAACAGCAAAGGAAGATATCAATAGTCTTAATGATGAGAATTATAAAAAACTTGTTGAGGCCTTGAAAAAAGAGTACCCCTTAGTAATTTCTCAAGAGTTTATTAAGAAACTTTTTATAAAAGAAGTAAAAATTCTAAAGACCTTTAAAAAAAGAGACAAACTTACAATAAAGGATTTTGTTAGGCTTTTAAATGAAAAATATAACACTTTACAAAAAATTTTATTGGAAAAGTTAGAGTTAAAAGATGTGGTTTCAATAAACAAGTGTGGTAGTGGAAACGTAACTGTCATAGGAATGATAAAAGCGATAGAAGAAAGGGGAAAAACTTTAGAAGTTTTTATTGAAGATCCTACCGGAGAAATAAGAGTTAGTATGCATAAGAACATGGGTTCTAATTTGTCTTTAGATGATGTCGTTGCTATTTCAGGTAACATTAACAATAAGATACTCTTTCTTGATAAAATCATTTACCCTGATATTTCATTGAGGCCAGTTAACTATAGCGATGAGCCTGTCAAAGTTGCTTTTGTTTCTGAAGAAAAGGAAATTGATTTGGGCTATGTTGCAATGAACAAAGGAATTAAAGATAATTTTAAAAATAAATTTTATGATATTGAAATTCCCACACTCATTGAGATAAGTGGTATAAAAATTTTGATAATTGGAGATTTCGAACCACTTATGGTTTTAAAGAAAAGATACCTGAATAAAGAGAATACTGACTTTATAATAGATGTAATACCAGATCTAGTTTTTTCAAATAAAGATATAAATAAAAATTATAAAGGAGTAACAATAATTTCACCAAACAACATCATAGACTTGAAAACAAGGGAAATTAACAAGATACTCTAAACTAATTTTTTGAGAACCAAAAAGCCTTTAAATTGTTTCAAACAAATAAAGAATTTATGAAATTACAAATTCTAGACTGTGACTACATACTTCTTAATAACAAACCAATTGTAAGATTATTCTGCAAAAACATGAAAGGAGAGAATTTCTGTGTCTTTAAAGAAAACTTTTTACCATATTTTTATCTTCATACTGATGAAAAGAACATTCCTAATACAATCAAGAAAATAAATGCTAAATATCCCACTCTGAAAGTAGAAGTTGTAGAAAAAACAATAACTTTAGGTTATCAAGAACCGGTTAAAGTTCTAAAAATAACTGGAGACAACCCAGCTAAAACACCAGAGATAAGAGAATTTGTTAGTCACTTTGGAACACCATATGAAGCTGATATACTCTTCAAATACAGATTTATGGCCGATAACGGGCTTGGTGGAATGCAGTGGATAGAAGTTGATGGAGACGTCCAAAGAACAAGCACAGTAAAATGTAAGGCCATTTCTGCTAAAACAATAAAACCAGTTGAAATTAAGAAAAATACTCCTTTGAAATATATGGCTTTAGATATAGAATGTTTGCCCAAAGAAATGAGAATACCGGTACCCGAAAAAGATGAAATAATAATGGTGAGTCTGGCTTTTTATCCTAAATATAAAGAAAGCGAAAACCTTGTTTTAATAGCAAAACCAACCAAACCTCATCCCAATACAATATCATGCCAAGATGAAAAATCCATGTTAGAAAAATTGAAGGAAATAATAGAAGATTACGATCCTGATATCATTTGTGGTCACAACATAAATGGATTCGATTTACCCTTTCTCATAAAAAGATTGGAGGTTTTAGGACTTCCAAGAGATTTTGGAAGATCGGAGAAAAGGATGTTCACTAAAAGATTAACATATAGTTACATACCAACTATGTCAGGAAGGATTGTTGTTGATACCTTTGAAATTTTAAGAAGAGACCCCTGGGTAAAATTCAAGAGATACGATTTAGGAACAATATCTAAGGAAATGCTGGGAGTAGATAAACTTCATTTAGAAGGAAATTATATTGAAAGGGTACAAGAAATCTGGAGTGGTAATGGAAAGATTAAAGAGTTGATCGATTACAGTAGAAGAGACGCTGTATTAGTTTTAAGACTCGTAATTGAAAAAAACTTGTTAGATAAATTCTTTGAAATTGCTAAAGCATGCGGTTTATTGTTGCAAGATTCTTTAGGTGGACAAGCGCAAAGACATGAATTTAAATTGTTAGAAGAATTCCATAAAAGAGGATATTTGATGCCGTGTAAGCCAAGAGATATTAGATACGAATCTGATACTTTGAAAGGAGCTCTTGTTCTAGAACCAGAGGTTGGTTTTCATGAATGGATTATTTGTCTAGATTTTACAAGTATGTATCCATCTCTTATACGTGCCTTTAACATATGTACAACAACATATCTTGCAGAAGATTTGGATATTGAACACATGGAAACTCCCTACGGGACAAAATTTGTTAAACCCATTATTCGCAAAGGTGTTATACCNCAAGTTCTAGAAGAGTATATGACAAGAAGAGAAATTGCAAAAAAACAATATAGAACAGAAACTGATACAGAAAGTAAAAGAGTATTAAGAGCTGAGCAGCTTGCCCTTAAAGACCTAGCAAACAGTCTTTATGGGTATACTGGTTATGCAAGATCAAGACTTTTTATTATGGATATAGCGAACGCTATAACATCTTTAGGAAGAGATGCTATAACTAAAACTAAAAAATTAATTGAAGAAAACTTTCCTGCTAAGGTTATTTATGCTGATACAGATTCAGTATTTCTTAAAACAGATGTAAAAGACTTGGACGAATCAAGAGAACTAGGAGCCGAAATATCAAAGTTCATATCAGAAAGACTTTATGGACTTGATTTGAAATTCGAGAAAACATATAAGACATTCTTAATCTTGGCTAAGAAGAGATATGCTGGCTGGGCTTTTGAAAAAGACCAAGGTGAATGGGTTGGCAGAATAGACATGAAAGGAATTGAAACTGTGAGAAGAGATTGGTGCGATCTTTGTACAGAAACGTTAGAAGTTGTTTTGAATACAATCTTAAAAGAGAGAGACATCAAAAAAGCTTCGAAACATGTAAGAGACGTTATTAATGATTTAGCAAACGGCAAAGTAGAACTTGAGAAGCTTGCTGTTCGTAAAGGTGTGAGTAAAGCTTTAGATAAATATGATGGGATTCAGCCTCATGTTGAACTCGCGAAAAAAATACTTAAAAGAGACAAGACTAGGACTGTTGTTGGTCAAAGACTAGAGTACGTGATAATAAAAGGTAACCAATTGCTTTCTAAAAGAGCAGAGGAACCTTCTTATGTTAGAGAAAAAAGACTAGAAATAGACTCACAATATTATATTTATAATCAGATGCTCCCACCTCTTGAAAGAATATTTGAAGCTTGTGGAATTACGTCATCAGAATTGATAGAGGGTGTTAAACAAAAAAGCCTTTTTGATGTGTTGAGTGAGAAAAAGAAATCCCCCGAAGATATTGTATTGAGATCCTTTGACTCTGTTGTTTGTAGAAAATGTAATTGGAGTTTTAGAAGGCCAACCTTAACTGGAAACTGTCCTAAATGTTCTGATAAAATTTACTTTTCTGGCGACGGTTTCATTGGAGCTACAGTTGAGTTAAAGGACTGAAATTTATATATAAAATGCTAAAATTATTTATGTCACGTGTAACTAAAATAGAAAAGGAATTAATTTATGAAATTGCTCTTTATCTTCTTAGTATAGCTTTAATATCTTTTTTGTATACAGAAAACCCACCGCTTATATTTCTTTTAATTGCTTTGATTATTTTTGGAACTAAAATTTGGTACAAAAGAAGAGATGTTATTTATTTTTTATGTGGCGCAATTGCAGGCCCGTTTGCTGAAATAATTTGTATTCATTTCGGAGCATGGAGATACTTTAATCCCACATTATTAGGAATACCAATATGGTTACCTATTGCATGGGGATTTGTAACAGTTTTAATTATGAGGTTTGCAGAGGCAATTTTAAAAACTAAAGTTAAATAAAATTCTAGATTACATTAATACCAGCAAAAAACAATATTGTAGGCAATATCAAACATCCCATAGAATGTGTTCTTCTTATATTAATAAAATTTGGAATCATACCTACTGCTGTTGATACAATTAAAATTAAAACTCCAATAAAACTAGAAAATATAAATGTTAAGATTAAAAGAAAAAGAGTTGTGTACAAACAAAGTTTAGAATAATCTATTTTCTTTAGAAACTTTAATGAAATTTTTGTCATTTTTAAAGTTGCATAAGCTCCAACTCCAGATGATATAACAATTATTGATACGAATATCAAAGTTTCATTCAAACCAACCTCTAAAAGTTTACTAACACCAACAGCAATTCCAGAACGAGGATTATGAATTAACCACAAGGCAAAAATAGAGTAGATTATATCAGCAACGGTAATTGCTCCTATAGATATCAGAAAACTTCTTTCGTCACCCTCTTTGCCAACAACACTTTGAGTTAATATTGTTGATTGTGTTGCTCCAAGACCAGGAAGTAGGCCTGCTACAACACCACCCACACTTCCTATGCCTATAGAAGAAAATAAACCATTTTTATCAATTTTGTTTTCTTCAAATGAAAATTTTTCAGGTAATTTAGTTTTTTCATTAATTGAAATGATTAAAGAAGGTAAACCAAACAAACCAGTTAATAAGGGAAATAAAGCTGAATCAGGATAATTATTTAGAACAACAAGACCCAAAAAACCAGATAGTAAAAAAATTGAAATTGCATAAACTTTGTTCTTACCATATTCACTCAATATCATGTAGCCGATTGCAACAACAAGTAACCAATGAACATGAGGCCTTATTAGTTCATAAAAAGACGGAATAAATAAAGCAAAGAAAGGTAAAGTTAGAATCGAAAACAAAACACCACCTAAGCAACCGATTACACTTAATTTGATTGCTTCAAAACCCCTTCCTTCCAGAAGTAATTTGTGACCAGGCAAAACACCCAAAACCGTAGATTCTTCTGGGGCGCCTAATAAAATGGAAGGAATAAAATTTATAAAAGAATTAACAACACCTGAAGAAACTAAGATAATACTTGTAGCAAGAGAACCGAAAATAAACTCCATACCCAAAATCATCGGTATGGTGTTATTGGGGTGAAGGCCGGGTAACAATCCAGCTATAATGCCAAATAGTATACCTACAACTAAAGCAAGAAAAAGCATTATCATAAATGAAAATTTAAGTAAAAGAATAAAATAACTAATTTACCACTAGAACGAGTATTAACTTCCTAAAACCTTTTCAGCCACCCTTCCAAAAGCTGGTCTTGTTATAAAAACTCCAATCAAAACGCCTATGGTTGTAACTATTGCAAAACCTTTCATGACACCCACACCAATAAACATCAAAGGAAGCATGGATGCTATAATAGTTCCAGCAGCACCAAAAACAATGAAGAAAGCTCTTTTAATTCTCTGTTTTACTGTGTAGGCCTCCCTTTCTCCGCCGCCAACCAATATCTCATCTATAACTATTATTTGGTCATTAGTGCCAGTTCCAATTGCTGCTATGAGACCAGCTATTGAAGAAAGATCTAGTGTCCATTTTATAACAGAGGCTGCTCCTAAAGTTAGAACCAGCTCTGAAAAACTCCAAAAAATCATTAATATTAATATTTTGAAGTTTCTGTATCTAATGTAGATCACAGTCATAACAGCAAACGACGCAATTATAGCTGAAAGCATTGCAGCATTGATGAATTCATATCCCAAGACAGGAGATATTTCATCTACCCTTATTATGTTAAGACTTACTGGAAGCGATCCTGATTGAAGAATACTCTTTAACATTAATTGCTCTTTAAAGGCTTCTTCTCTCGTTAACCTAAACCCAGTTATTACAGGAGTTGTTTGGGCCTTACCTTTAAGATCTTTAACAATATTGAGTTGGGTTATAAGATTCTCGTCTAAGAAAAGAAGCAGCTGGCCTTCTAAATAGCCTTGTCCTGTGTTGGGGTCTGTTATAATATCCATGTTTTTTGTTACTTTAGCAAACTTTTCTGCAGCATCTTCTGTTATAAAGACCTGAAAGTTAAACTCCCACCCATTAGTTTGTCTCATTATTCTAGAAACACATATTCCTGGCTGATCTTGAAGGCAAACAGACTGTATATCTGTTCCTTTAAAAACTGTAAACATAATTGTTACATTATTTTCAGATAAATTCAAAACTTGAAAGTCTACACCTTCCATTTTTGAGGTGTCATTCTCTTCCAAGGAAACCGTATTTATAACTATCCTGTTGTCTAGACGTTTAATTTTGTATTCGTTGTCTAATTTCAAAGTTCCGGTGTTGTTAACAAATTTTACAGTAAACGGTATTTTACCTTCAAATTTTCCCTCCCTTGATAAAAGATTCTCTATTTCTTCTTTAGATCCACCAGCCATTTCTATTTGCACATATTTTGCTCCAGTTACATCATTTATCTGCTGTATTTTGGCTTCCCTTAAGCCAAAAACATTTATTCTGGTTTCTAGAACATTTATTACCTGTTGAACAAGAACATCTGTAATATTTTCTCCCCCTGGCTCTAATAAGACTCTTGTTCCACCAACTATATCTAAACCGAAATTCAAATTAGTTGACTGGGGTTTGGAAACAGTTATACCCAGACCATCCCCAGAAGTATGAACAATTTCAAGCTTTCCAGAGTGCATGAATCTAAAGCTTCCAATGAAATCATTAAACTGATACAAGTCTTCTGGTGTGTTTATCGTCTTTTCGTTGGCCCATGTTATGTACTCTCCTGATTGAACTTTTCCATAGAGGGAAGAATTGCTTGAGACTGAAACAACAAGAACACCACTCTTAGGAAAGATATTTATAGAGATTATTGATAAAACTAAGAAAAACAACATAAAGAGTAATCTCCAGTCTCTTAAAAATTTTAAATTCATCTTTTCTTCCTCTCTTTATACCATCTTAATATTGGTACGTTAAACAACCAAGTGTTTTGAAAGTCTAAAATAAGGCCGATTAATAAAACAGAAGCTATCTGAGTTATGATTGGTGATATTGAGAGAAGGTATAAAGCTGCTAATGCTACTATCGTTGCTAACGTTGTTGTTAAACTAGTCTTTAAACTGTTTTTTAACAACTCTTTAGTTTCTCCGCTACCCTTTACAACCCTCGTTGTTATCATAACATCATCATCAACAGAATAACCAATTATCATTAAAAGCGAGGCAAAGCTAGCAAGAGAAAGTTTAATTCCTAAAAGCTGTGTTATGGCCAATGTTTCAATAATATCGAAAAATGGGCATAGGGATATGTAAAAACTTATCAAAGGAGTTTTGAATATTATGAAAATTGTAATTGCCATAAAGACAAAGGCCATGATAAGAACAGTTATTGCTTGTTGAAAAAAAGCCGCTCCTAAAGCAGGTCCCACTGTTTGGATAGAAAAGGCTTCAAATTCGTATCCACTATCTTCTAAAACTTCTAATACTTCACTTGGTTCTATGCTAGCATCAAACTCTATGAATATGGTGTGTTTATTAATGCCTTCTGATGTTCTCACATTGGTATCATATTCACTTAAAATATTTTCTAAATCCCTTTCATCTACACTTACTTTAGACTCTGCTATTATTTGGTTTCCACCCTTAAGATCTATATCCAGATCAAGTCCTGTGGTTTCTATTTTCCCAAATAAAAAGCTTAAAGATAAAATCAATATTATTACGGGTACAATCACAGTTAATTTATAATTCATAAGAATACATATGATAATATATTAATTTAAATGATTGATATGAAAATTGGAATAGTTGGCTGTGGTATAAACGGCACCTATTTAGCTTGGAGGCTTTCTAAAGAACACGACGTTATAGCTTTTGAGAAAAGGAAAGATGTGGGGAAGAAGGTTTGCTCTGGTTTGGTTTCTGAAAGACTTTGGAAATTTATACCCAAATCTAATAAAATACTTCAGCATAGAATAAGCGAAATAATACTACACTTTCCTGAAGAAAAATACAAACTAAAACTCTTTCCTAAGATGTTGGTTCTTGATAGAATGAAGTTAGATAAATATGTTCTTTCTTTAGCAGAAAAAAACGGGGCAGACATAAGATTGGGGTCTGAGGTTAAGAGAGTTTATCAAATTAAAAATATGAAACCGCAGTTATCTGCTTCTGGAAAAGTTTATGAGTTTGACAATATTTTGGGTTGTGATGGTTATTTTTCGATTGTTAGAAACAGTATTGGAATCAAACCTCCTAAACATAGGCTTGGGATTTATACGTATGTTAACAAAAGATCAAATTCAGATCAGGTTGATGTTTACCCTACTCAAAATGGTTTTTGTTGGAAAATTCCAAGAAAAACAAAAACAGAGTATGGTGTTTTGGAATCAGCTGGTTTGGCCAATAAAACTTTTCAGAAATTCTGTAGGCGTATGAAAGTTAAGGTAAATAAAACATATTCTTACGTTGTTCCCTATGGTTTAATTCAATCTCAGAAAGACAGGATAGCTTTATGTGGTGATGTTATAGGATTAACTAAACCTTGGAGTGGTGGGGGTGTAATTTGGAGTTTGACTGCAGATGATATTTTAGTTAAAAACTTTCCCAATTTGAAAAAGTATGAAGAAGATTTAAGGAACTATTTTGAACCAAAGATATTCTTCTCTAAACTTATAGAGAAAACAGGAAGGTTTATGGCTAACAAATTTCCCTCTCTTGTACCAAAAGAAATTTATTTTGATGGGGATTGGGTGTTTTAATGACAGTTGGGAAGAAAATAGTTTCTAATGTTTTTTATTACTTTTTAGATCTTGCAACTATAACAGTTTTTGGGTATTTGTTTTGGGTACTAATGGGAAAAATGTTGGTGCCATTTCAATATGGAATACTTTTAACAACACTAACAATATTTCAAATAGTTAATGTTTCTTTAACTCTCGGGTTTACTGAGTCTCTTCCCAAATTTATTTCGGAATTTATGATAAAGAGAAAACTAAATCAAGTTAAATCATTCATATTCTTTTCTTCGAACATAACCTTTTACCTCTCTTTTGTAGTCTCAATATCTCTTTTAGTTTTTTCTGAGAGTTTTTCTGTTATATTTTATGGGTCTGGGGTGATGATAGATGTTTTTAGATTTCTCTCTGTTTTGTTGTTTAGCGGGGGTTTAGCTTCTATATTAAAAGCCTCAGCTGTTGGACTTCAAAACTTCAAAATAATTTTTATTGCTGATTTTGTTGGTTGTTTTATAAAGATTTTATCTTCTGCCCTTTTCGTTTTCTTAGGATTCCAGGCTTTAGGAGGCGTTTTTGGTTGGACTGTTTGGTATACTTTAATATTGATAATAATTTTTTTCAGTATTTCTAAGTATACCACTAGAAAACTTGAAATCGATAAGAAAAAATTTATGAAATTTAGTTTTTTCAGTATGTTTTCATCTTTTTGTACTCTGATTTTGACACAAGGTAATATAGTTTTGCTTAGCTTTTTTTCAACTTTCGAATCTGTCGCTATTTTTGGTGTTGCCTTTTTATTCAGTCAAATAATACTGTTCGTTCCGAATGTATTTTTAGGGGCTCTTTTCCCCAACATTTCTGAAATGTGGGTAAAGAAGAAGAGTGCTGTTCAACAAATTGTTTCTCTAGCTACAAAAATGATTACTATTACTGTTTTACCCATTTTAATTTTATTTATATTCTTTTCAAAGTTTCTGATAGGATTTCTTTATTCAGAGTTATATATTGATGCTTATTTACTTTTTCCAACAATGTTGCTGGGGAGTCTAATTTTTGGTATATCGAATATTTTTCTTATAACACTATACTCTGCACAGAAACCACTTAAAAGATTATTAATTATATTTTTTGGTTCTCTGTTGAGTGTTTTGTTATCATTGCTTCTCATACCCTTCTTTGATGTTATTGGTGCAGCTTTCGCTTTCTTCTTTTCTAGTATTATTTTACTGATTCTTTCAACAACTTCAATAAATAAAATAATTAGCTTTTATTTTTCCAAGAGAACTATATTTTTGGTACCCAGTCTTTTAATTTTCATTTCTATTTTAATTTTTGTACAAACAATGGATAACATGGTTCTTAAAATAATTTTAGCATTTTTTGATTTAATCCTTTATTTCATACTGTTGCTAAAACTTAAGGTAATTAACAGAAACGATATGAAAATATTAAATTATTTACCAGACAAATTTGGGTTAAAGAAATTTAAAAAAATAATGAAAAAGTTAGTTTAATAACTATTTTTAAACCAGCTTATTGTTTCTTTAACACCTTCTTCTAAACTATATTTCGGTTCAAAACCAAGAATTTTATTAGCTTTCTCTATGTTTGCTACAGAATCTATAATATCCCCTTCTCTAAGTTCTTCATAAAAAATTTTCGATTCAGAGCCGGTTAATTTTATTATTAGTTTCGCAAGATTTTCAATATTTATTGATTTCCCAGAACCTATATTGAAAACCCCCGAAGCCTCAGTTTCTATTGCTATTATGTTAGCTCTGTTAACATCCCCTATGTAAATGAAATCTCTAGTTTGTTTACCATCACCATAAATTGTTATATTTTCATTGTTAAGGGCTTTTCTGATAAAAACCGGTATAACAGGAGAATATTTTATGTTTTGATTTGGTCCATATACGTTAAAGTATCTAAGATATATTGAATTTAAATTATGTTCAACTTTGAACTTATCAAGTAAATTTTCTGAAACTATCTTAGAAATCGCATAAGGAGAAGTTGCATTTAATTTAAAATCTTCTTTTATAGGAACTTGATTTATATCTCCATAAACTGCTGCCGAACTTGAGAAAAGAACCCTTTTTACGTTATTATCTATTGCTGCTTTAAGAACATTATAAGTTCCTAATATATTGTGATCCATAGTTTCTTTAGGTTTATTAATGCTTTCTTCAACAGAAGCTATAGCAGCAAAGTGGAATACGTAATCTACGTTTTTCATCATTGCTCTTAAAACTTTAATATCTCTGACGTCATTTCCATCTACTATATCATAAATTATGATTTCATTATCCTTTCCAAGAATATTTGCAAGACTACTTCCTATGAATCCCCTACCTCCAGTTATCATTACTACTTTGTTTTTCATTATTGTTTCTTTAGATTTTAAATTTTAAATTCTTATTAAGATATGAAGTTTCTTTTTAAATTTATAACGCTTTAAATAATACTATGAAAGTTTATGCTGTGATACCAGCTTACAATGAAGAAAAAACGATACAGGAGGTTGTCAAAAAAACAAGAAAATATTGTCCTGTTATTGTGGTTGATGATGGTTCTGATGATAAGACAGCAAAACTTGCAAAGAAGTCACGAGCCATTCTTATTAAGCATATTGAAAATAAAGGTTATGGTAAGTCTCTTATAGACGGGATAAAAAATGCAATAGCGTTTAATGCTGATTATGTAATAACACTCGATTCTGACGGACAACACAACCCAGATGATATACCAAAGTTTATTGAATCATTGGAGGGAGGATATGATATTGTTTCTGGTTCTAGATTTCTAGATAAAAAAAGCTGGGGAACTAAAAAAAGAATGGCTGCAATAAAACTACTCACTTATCAAGCTAAAATTTTTTCTAGGCTAAAATTAACAGATATACAATCTGGATTTAGAGGTTACAATACTAGAATTTTTAGAAAAATTAAATTAGAAGATAGTGGAATGGGTTTTTCAGTTGAATTACCAATAAAGGCTAAAAAGAAAGGCTTTAGTTTTACTGAAGTTCCAATAAGGATTAGAAAGCCTCATAATATAAAGACTTTTTGGCATGCTTTTAAACAAGGAGTTGAGGTAAGTTTAGCGATTGTAAAGCACAGTTTATTCTAAAATTTTACAACCAAGCGGTAATATAAGTAACCATAAACATTTAAAGATTTTTTCTAATTATTTAGTTATATGAATGAAATTAACAAAGTAGCTTTATATTGTGATAGGCCTCCAAGGGGTGGCATCGGCAACTATTCGAGAGAGTTGCATAAAAACTTGAGAAGACTTATTGATGCTGATTTAGGATTTTATTATAAAGAAGATGATATTAAAATAAGATTAGGTAGACTTGAATACCCTTTAATTATTTCAGATGATACATCTCCTATGTTTGAGGCAGAAGAAGAAAAATATTTCGCATTAAATGAGAATCAACTTCTAGAAGCAGATTTACATCATGGGACTGATGCTACACTGTCCCGAATTGTACCAAACGTCTCCAAATCTGTTATAACTGTACATGACATTACTGATAGTGGTAAAATTGAAGTAACAGGAACGCCAAATTATCGATTTTTAAATGACAAAGAACTAGAGTTTCTGAAAGATGCAGACAGAATAATTCTAGATTCTTTTGATGCAAAAAACAGGGCTCTTAAAACGGGAATAGATGAAGAAAAAATGAGGGTGGTGTATCTTGGTGTAAATGAAAACGTTTTTAAACCCTATGAAGAAAATTTGGAAGATTTGAGAAAGGAATTAGAGAAAGAAATACCAGAGTTGAAGAAAATAAAAGATAAGAAAATATTTTTAAATGTTAGCATTGAAGAACCTAGAAAAAACGTGCCTCATGTTTTAAAAGCCTTCGGCTTATTAAGAAAATCTAATCAAGAAGCAAGTTTAGTAAGAATAGGATATCCCGGTGTTCCACAGAAACCAGAAACAGTCTCTTTAATAAGAGAATTAGAAATAGAAGATGATGTCTTATATTTAAACAATATCTCTATAGACCAGATAGCTAAACTTTATAACGTTTCAATATCCCACATACTTCCTACTGAAAGAGAGGGTTTTTGTTTGGCATTTGCAGAATCATTAAGATCTGCTTGTCCAGTAATAGCTTATAAAAAAACCACGGCACCTGAGGTTGTGGGACCTGGTGGTATTTTAGTTGATTATAACCCCTTAGAAGGTGGGAACATAGATGGTTTAGCAGAAGCCTTATCTACTTTGTTAACAAATAAAAAGTTACGTGAAGAAAAAATTAAAAGTGGTTTAGAGCACGTTAAACAATTCACATGGACGAAATCTGCTGAGAATACACTAAACGTTTATAAAGAAATCTTATAATAAATTATTTGGTAAATAACATGCAAGATAAAGTTAAAACAGCGGTCATTTTGGTTGGTGGTAGAGGTTTTAGGATGTCTAATATGACAGAAGACAAACCAAAGGCCATGGTTGATGTTTGTGGAAAACCTATAATATATTGGGTTCTAAACTGGTTAAAGAGTCACGGAATAGAGACTGTGGTTCTAGGTACTGCTTACAAAAGAGAAATAATTATGAATTACATAAAGAATAACGATTTTGGTCTGAATATAAAATTCAGTGTTCATTCTGTAGAAGGAGAAACAGGAGAAGGATTTAGGCTTGCTATTGAAAGATATGTTGATGAAGAAAATTTTGTTGCTATGAATGGAGACGAGCTAACTAACTTAGATCTTGGAAAGCTAATAAAAAATCACCTTGAAAGCAAAGCAGTTGCTACTGTTGCTATTTCACCTCTTAAATCACCCTTTGGTATAGTGGATCTCTGGGAAGATAGTATAATTGGGTTTAGAGAAAAACCTATTATTGCCGATAGGTTTGTAAGTGCAGGCATATACGTTTTTAATAAAAAGATAAAGGATTACTTACCCCAAAGAGGATCGATAGAAAGAATAACATTTCCAGTATTGGCTGAAAAGAGACTGATAAAAGCACACAAGTTGAATTCGAATGAAAGATGGTCAACTGTTAATACTATAAAAGACTTGATAAAGGCAGAAGAAGAATTAAAATTAATGGGATTCGTTGATTAAAATGTCTGAAAGAGTTTTGATTACGGGTGTAACGGGTTTTATTGGAAGTCATATAGCACCTGAACTCATTAAAAGGGGTTATGATGTATATGGTGTTATAAAGCATGTAGTAGGTAGAGATTTAAGAATGCTAGAAGGAATTTCAAAAGACTTAAAAATTGTCACATGCGATATAATTGATTATAACTCTGTTTATAATACTTTAAAAAATATAAATCCTGATTTTGTTATACATCTGGCAGCTTTGTCGCCTGTAAGACTCTCATTCGAAAAACCATTTGAATTTCAAATGACCAATTACATAGGCACTTTAAACATAGCACACTCTATGTTAAAACTTCCAGATTACGAATCTAGGAGACTGATTGTGGCAAGCACTGCAGAAGTTTATGGTATTCAACCTGAAAATAAACCATTTACTGAAAATATGGCACTAAAACCTTCTAGTCCATATTCTGTTAGCAAAGCTGCAAAAGACATGTACATTAGAATGATGATTAATTCCTTTGATCTGAACGCAACAATAATGAGATGTGTTAATACATATGGAAGAAAATATTCAAAGGGATTTATTGTTGAATATTTGATAACAGAAATGTTGAAAAGAAATAAGATTTACATCGGAGCCCCCAATTCTATAAGAGACTATATGTATGTTGATGATCATGTGGATGCATATATTAAAGCCATGGAAAGCCCCAAAGCAAGAGGGGAAGTATTTAACGCATCTACAGGAATGGGAACAAAAAATCAAGACTTGGCTTTTAAAATTGCAGAAAAAATAGATTTTGATAAAGACAATATTGTTTTAGGTTCTTATCCACCAGGGTATCCTCATAGGCCTTTGGCTTCTGATCAACCGTATCTTGTTTTGGATTCAACAAAAATAAGAAGAATATTAGGATGGGGTCCTACACTGACACTTGATAAAGGACTGGATAGAACAATTGGGTATTGGTCTAAGGTTACCAAGAGCTGATTAATTTTTCATAAACCTCTAAATGTTCTCTAGTGCATTTTTCCCAGTTAAATTGTCTTACCCATCTCGGACCGTTTTTACCGAGTTTTTTCCTAAGTTTTTCATTATTTAATAATTTAATAATTCCTTCTGCAAAAGCTTCAGGAGAAGCTTCTCCTACAATAATCCCAGTTTTTTTATTGCTTACAACTTCTGGCAAAGATCCCATGTTAAAACATACAACAGGCGTTCCACATGCTTGCGATTCTACAGCAGCCAAACTAAAACCTTCTGAAAGAGAAGGTAATGAATAAGCATCGCATGAAGCATAAAAATATGGGAGGCTGTCTCTAGAAGAATAACCGTTGTAAATAATATCCTCATTTAACTTTAAACCCAGTTCCCTTATTTTAGGTAAAAGTGTTTCAAACCCCCTACCATCAAATATTAATACAACATCATCTAGCTCTTCTTTGACTATTCTAAAGGCTTCTAATAAGCACCCTAGATTTTTAGTGTAGCTTAATGCTATTCTTCCACACCAACCAATAACTTTCTTATTTTTTAACTTGTATTTTTTCTTCAAAATTGGTTTGTAGCCTGCATGGAAAAGACTGTGATTTACTCCGAGATATATCACCCTAATTAATTTTTTAGGAACACCCAGACTCACTAAATTTCTCTTTGTATAGCTAGATATTGTTAGAAAACAGGGATAAGGAGATTTTGCAATGTATTTTTCTACTTTAGGATAAATCATTTTTTCTATTATGTTAACTGGAAGCTTGCTCCAAAAATCTTTTAAAATCTCATAAATCATAATAAGATGTGGTTTTTTAGAAACCTTTCC
>JGI2171J19970_10000121_pt1 | contig 32882 bp, 30 predicted proteins | sample DeeMarSWOR324_28_FD_19970 | JGI IMG/M metagenome (IMG submission 19970) | reverse complement strand
ACGACGTGGTAGTGAATCATCTTTTCGACGAATACCTTCACGAATGTTGAATGCGCGATTCAGGTTCACTATGCGTTCACCCGCCAGCCGGAATTCTGCTTCTGTTAATGATATTCCGACTGTGACTTCGTAGGTCGTGACAATATCTTCGTAAAAGAGAACAGGGGGTATCACTGTACCATACTTACAAACTCCAAGGGATTCCACTACCGCACAGAAATCCTCGTTTTCTTTCACCATAATTCCCTTGTATTTCGGATCCAAACGGTCTCCAATTTCTGGCAGGTATTTCTCGCCGTATCGAATTCCAATCTCTTCATCAAACCCAATTTCATCTAGCACTGGAAACGCGTACAAGTGGTCGGCTCCCCGTGCCGCCGTGGCTGAAGCTAATCCCATAGATTTCTGGGCTCGAGGTTCCTGTCCAGCTATCTCCTGTTTTTTACTATGCATTACAAACTTCTCGGTTCCTCTCCCTATCTTTTGTGCTGCTCTGAAACTTCCTTCTGCGAGAATGTCCCCGAAACCCTCCCGATGGGCAATCATATGAATTAGCTTGACTATCGTTTCATGATTGCCCCAACTCAAATCGAGACCACCAGTATCTTCAGCAGTAATTAGTCCTTCATCCCACGCCTCCATAGCCCAACTAATCGTTGCCCCCGTTGAAATAGTATCCATTCCATACAAGTTGCTCAAATGGTGCCCATACAGGATGGATTCAAGGTTTTCGTTACCACATCGACTTCCTAACGCCGACTGAGATTCATATTCAGGACTTCCTCCACAATACGCGTATGGACCAGCCTTGACTAGAGTATATCGTCCACATCGCTGTAAACAAGCGTAATCTGCACGGGGTTTCACCAGATAGTGTTCTCTTATAGCTTCACCACTAATTTTCTGATATTCAGCAAAAACACCTGATCGCATGTTATAGCTGGGAAGACGACCGATTTCTTGCATTAATTCAACAAGATTAGTGGTCCCATATTTCGCCCGGCTGGCTGTGAAGGGACTGTCAAGCATCTTTTGATGTAATTTTTCAATGACTTTAAGATACTTGTCTGGTTTAGCCACCGGAATATCTTGGCTTCCACGAACCGCTACTGCCTTGAGGCGTTTACTTCCCGCTACTGCACCTATGCCAGAACGTGCCGCGGCGCGATCATAGTCGTTAATAATTGCCGCGAATCGAACCAGATTTTCGCCCGCTTGGCCAATACATGAGACTCGGAGGTTGGGATCTCGGTGCGTTTCTTTGATAATCTCTTCAGTCTCGTTTGTGTTCCGTCCCCACAAATCCTTAGCATCGATTAATTTTGCTTTCCCATTATCAATTAAAAGATACGCAGGGTTTTTTGCCCGTCCTGTGACAATAATTGTATCGAACCCACCAAACTTCAATTCTGGACCCCAATGGCCAGCTGAATGGGCTTCTCCAAAAATTCCTGTTAGAGGCGATTTGGCACCAACAACATATCGTGATGCTTGGGGCCAAAGAGTGCCGGTGAATGGGCCGGTCGCCCAAATGAGGATATTGTCTGGACTCAAGGGATTTGTTTGAGGACCAACCTGGTCATATAATATGCGAGAAGCAAATCCCTGTCCTCCAATGTATTTGACAGCAAATTCCTTCTCTAGTGGAACCGGTTTACACAGTCCCTTCGTCATATCTACATGCAGATGTTGGCCTGCATACCCGCCTAATTTCCGTTTACGTGCCATTATTCCTCGCCTCCCTTTTCCTCTCGTTCTACTCGAAGCTCTTCGAGTAGATTTCCACACTCGTGCTGGATAACCTTCTGTTGTTTTAATGCTGCCAATTCTTCTTCGGTGGTAATCCGTAAAGTATTCACGGGACAATACGTCGTGCAAAAACCGCATGCAACACACTTGATGGATTTTTGGGTCTCAGGATGTAAGAAAATTGCTCCAAAGGGGCACGCTTCCACACACGCCCCACATCCTCTACATTTCTTCGATTTTACGACAACAATTCCTTGCTTATTCTTCTGAAGGGCTTCTTCAGGACATGCTTCCACACACCATGGGTGTTCACAATTACGACAAGCAACCACGACATCTAATCCTGGATCTACTCGACGAACGCGAATTCGAGCTTTTTTCGGGTTAAGGGTTTTTTCCCAATGGAAACTACAAACCGCTTCACAGATACGACAGCCTACGCAAACGGTTGGATCAGCATACAAGAAACGTCGCATTTACTTGCACCTCTTCTCAGACTGGGTCTTCAATTACTCTTTGACACCGTAAAACTTTGTTGTCCTTCTAGAAGGGCTTGGTTTTTGAGACGATTCTGAGCTACTGATAAAAGGACAGACACATTGTAGAAGGTATTATGGCACAGGTAACCCAACGGCGACTTATTGCCTTTGATGTCGACGGCGTCCTAATTCGCGGATCTTGGTTTTCGCAGATAATCGCTAGACAAAGTCTATTCAAAGCCTTCGTATTTGGCGTGTTGGGAATACTCTATGAGGCACGGATGATGGAGATAGCCTCATTCATGCGATTTGCCTATAGATTACTCCGAGGCGCTTCTAAAGACTGGCTTCTTAGGATGACCGATCAAGTCCGCCTTCTTCGTGGAGTCATTGAAACTTTCGACATTCTCCGAAATCAAGGTCATATCATAGTCCTAATTAGCTCAGGTATTCCTGACTTCGCTGTAGCTCGCCTAGCCAAAAATCTAGGTGCCCATTTTGGTAGTGGTATACGAGTTGAGGTTGAAAATAACATACTTACTGGACACATCGCTGCATTAGATTGCCGAGGACAAACCAAAGTCGAAACGTTAGAAGATTTAATTGAAATTCACAACCTCAAAAAGTACCAACTCGTCGCCGTTGCCAATGACCGAAATAACGTTCCCCTCTTCAAATTTGCACAGCTTGCAGTAGGCTTCCGCCCTGATCAAGTCGTCCGGCGCTATGTCCGAGTGGTGGTTACTAATCCTGATTTGCGAGCATTGCTTCCTGCAATTTCTTCTCCCACCGTTCGTGTCCACGTTCCTCGGCGATTAAGTCAAGAACTTATCCGTCAATTACTCCACGCCAGTGCAGTATTCCTCGTTCTTCTTTGGCTCTGGGATCCTTCTTGGCACTTGACAATCTATCTCATCATCGGAGGGCTATCACTCCTCTTCGTATTTTCTGAAATCCTACGAAGTTTTGGTGTTCAAATTCCCATCATTTCAAAAATGGTATTAGCGGCAGGAAGAGAAGACGAAATCGATAGTTATGTTCTTTCTCCANTGTACTTCGCTGTTGGCGTCGCCCTGCCACTACTAATATTTGGCACACTATTCCAACTCCCCCTCATCGCAGCAGCCAGCATTATCGCTTTTCTCATTGGTGATGCGTTCTCAACAATAGGCGGAATATACTTAGGACGACATCATTATCCCTACAATCCCAAAAAAACCGTTGAAGGTTCACTTATCGGATTTAGTCTAGCCTTCTGTGTTCTGCTCCTAACTGTCTCACCTTTATCAGCGATAATCTGTGCTATCGTCGCCGCCATTATAGAAATGCTACCTCTCCAGTTAGATGATAATCTTGCAGTACCTTTGATTACTGCAACAACCCTGACTCTCTTACACGTTCTTGGAATCTATTTATTCATTTAATTGAATAACCGTCCTAAAGCCCGACTTTATAAGTCCGTTACTGCTCTTTCACAATAGCTAACAGGATTGAGAATAATGTCAAGCCCGCAATGCTCTGAATGTGGTCGGCAACTGAAACCCAATGCCAAATTCTGTTCGTATTGTGGTGTTTTTTTGAAAGAACGTCATGCAGCTGTGACCCCCGCTGAAGTAAATCAGCCCAGCGTAGCCGTAGCGCCCAGTGCTGAACCTGCACAAGAAGTTGAGTCAATACCTCCACAAGTTGAAGCGGCTCTAATTATGAGAGGAAAACTAGAAACCCTCCGAACACAAAAGGTTGCATTGGATGAAGAGCAAGAAACCGTGAAGGTCAAGCAACTAGTCGGTGAACTCTCTGACCAGGAAACACAAGACCAACTCAACAAGTTGAAAAACAGATTGGATCCCATTCAAAAGGAAATTGAAGAACTAGAAAGCAAAGCCCTAACTCCCCTTGAACAGCTTCAACAAGAAAAGACGATTCAGGAAGGTCGCATTCAACGACTAGAAGCGCTTCTAAAATCAGGAGAAGTTGATGAAACAGTTCACCAACGGCTCTCAACTGAATATAACGGCAAACTAGCTGACATCCACCAGCAACTTGATACCAAAATTAAAACTGCTAATCATTGGCTAGTTCAACTTGAGGAACGGAAACAACAACTTGAATTTGATAGGGAAACTTTGCAAATTCGTGCCCGAATCGACGAGATATCAAAACGGGATGTAAACAAACAGCTCAAAGCCATTGATGAAGAAATCAACAAATTAACGAGCATAATTTCGGGGTTAAGATCACTTCTTGGGAGTGCTGCTCCACCTCCTACAATTTCCGCTAAGAAACCCAAAACGGGTGTTAAAAAAGAGGCAAAGGCTGCTCTTGATAAATGTCCTTACTGCCAGGCAAAAATCACGACTGGGACAAAATATTGTTACACCTGCGGTAGGTTAATCCAAAGTTGACGGAAACTGAAATAGAACCTCTTCGTGTCCACCCACTCTATCTCCCTTGCGAGCCCATACTAAAAGCAAGAAATCACGGATTTCATATTCCATCGGTGTTTGAACCCCTTTGATTTTGGTTCCTGCTGGGAAAAGGTATAGTACTTCAATATCATATTCTGCGATTTCTTCCTCAACATCGCTTTTCAGTGAATTTTCATCGGCGCGTAAAGGGCCCTGAAAATGAATTACCCATTGGAAATAAGGAACATGTGCACTTCCTCGTAACCCAATATCCACATGAAGGATTTTCTGTTCAACACGATAATCATTGATGTACACTTTCTCGGCTGCAAGAAATTCAGACATATTCAAGCGAATCTTTTTCACTTCGTGTTGAAACTCCTTCTCATCCTCCAGGAGTCCTTTGTAAATGCCCTCCGGATCATGATAGTCATAATTAAGAACCTGATATACTTCACAATTAGGTAAAATGGAAAAGACTGAAGAGGCGAACAATGGTTGGACATTCATAGTATAAGCATTCATCAGCATTCCCTTTTTATTTGATGACTTACCCTCCATTGAGACATTAAATTATACGATCAGCATCAGATGTGATTGATATGTGGCACGGGTTATTCATTGCGCTTGAAGGAATTGATGGCAGCGGGACGACGACTCACTTAAAACTTCTCAGTAGTTGGCTGACAGCGAAAGGTTACGAAGTTGTAAAGACCCATGAACCCACTAATGGTCGAATTGGACGGGTAATTCGAGAAGTATTACGTGACTCCTCGGTGCCATCAGCAATTGATGCCCTCCTTTTTGCTGCAGATCGCGTAGATAATACAATTAATTGCATTCAACCCGCTCTCGATCAAGGCAAAATCGTCATTACTGATCGTTACGTTGAATCTTCCATCGCGTATCAAACTTCATCTGGTCTTGACATGGAATGGGTTCGAGAATTAAACAAACTTGCTCTCACACCCAATATCACAATCTTGCTTGATATCTCTCCTCAAGTTGCTCTCGGTCGAAAAAGAAAATCAAAGGAGAAAGAGAAGTTTGAGCGAACTGCCTTTCTGGAAAAAGTCCGTCAAATCTTTTTGTCTCGCGCAGAAGAAGCGGGGTTTAGGGTAGTGAATGCTGAGCATTCAATCAAAGAAGTGCAAAGCAAGATACGAAAGTATGTACAACCCCTTCTCGGAAATCTTAAGTAAGCTGTGACTCCATTTTATCACGGCGGCAATGAGGAAAGCAATTGGGACCTGATACCAGATGATGGACCCGACGGGCGGACCAGAGCCGCCACAATTCTATCACCTCTTTTGCCCTATTAGACGGTACTACGTGGAACAACATACAAAATGTAGATATGTTAGAATCTCTGAGTCGAGTTATGATTGTAGAATCGACTCAATTTGACTGCTGTAACGCTTCATTACCAAGAAGACCATTCCGAGATTCGCACTCTTCTTCACCAGAGAAGTGAGAATTGCATTTTCGCCTGCACCCTTCAGAATGATATAACCATTTTCTGCTTCAACTGTAATTTGCATAAGCTTCCCGCGGGGGATCTCAGTTAACGCCCGCTCAGCTACACCCAAGAGGGCTGCAGTCATGGCTGCAACAATTGCCTCATTAATGGTCTGTGGCATCGCTGCAACAATTGGCAAACCCTGCGCAGTAACAACAGCACTGGCTTCAATCCCAGGTGTTGTACTCTCCATCTGACGAAGGAGCTCCTGCAAATTCTTTGCAATGGTTGACACTCTATTAACCTCAGTTCGCTACATGCCGAGGAAAAGCTAAAATTGTTCTGGTGTTTGCGCAAATTACCTAAAGCAATTTTAGTTTCACGCTATTGGTTAACGTAAACCTTAAAGAACCCCTTTTTAACTGGCTGACCTAATCAACAGGGCTGCGATAACCATGGCAAAACGTGATGAACCAAAAGAACAACCTGAACCGGAGCAGAAGGAAAAAGAAGAACCTAAAGAAACCCCGAAATCAGGAGAAGAAACAGAGGAAGAAGAAGCACCTGAGGAAAAATACCGCAAAGCCGGCAAGATTGCCAGCCAAGTTCGGGAAGAAATCCTCCCCCAAATTAAAGTTGGTGCCCGAGTCTTCGATCTGTGTGAGGCTGCTGAATCACGGATTATCGAATTAGGCGGAGGTATTGGGTTCCCCACCAACATCTCAATAAACGAGGTTGCNGCCCACTACACTAGCCCTGAAGAGGACGATACCCTCATCCAAGAAGGTGATATCGTCAAACTGGATATGGGTGTTCACATCGATGGTTATATCGCAGACACCGCTTCAACTGTCAGTTTTAACCCCGAACTCGAAAAATTGGTCGAGGCTAGCCGCGAAGCGTTAGATAAAGCCCTCCTTCTCATTCGACCCAAAACCAACAGTAAAGATCTCGGAAAAATCATCGAAGACACCATTAAAGGCTTCGGATACCGCCCTATCCGCGACCTCAGCGGACACCAGCTGGACGAATACCTCCTCCACGGTTCCAAAAACCTACCAAATATCGCCGTCCCTCACGGATCCATTCTAGAAGAAGGCGAAGCCTACGCCCTCGAAACTTTCGCCACCACCGGCACCGGGAGTGCTCACGAAACAGGCCAATACTACATCTTCAGCCTCAATCCCGCTCGAATCCCTCTCCGCAACCAAGGGGCCCGCGATATCGTCCGACTCGTTGCCCGAGAATTCAAAACCCTTCCCTTTAGTCGTCGCTACGTCGCAAAACACATACCCAAACTCAGCCTAGCCCTCGGGATGCGAGAACTCACTACCAAAAAAGCAGTTCGACAATACAGTGTTCTTGCCGACATCAAAGGTAGCTATGTTTCACAAGCCGAACACACCTTTCTCGTAACCAAAGACGGCATAGAAATTACCACCAAATAGCTCTCAAAATTTCACGATTTTGTAAACATTTTCGCCCTTTCGTGAAAACCAGTTCAAAAAACAGATTTTAGTCGGGTACTACAAGAATATGTGTAAAGATAACATCAACATTGGTATAGTTACACATATGATTGAAGAAAGCTTTAAAAGGCTGGGACGCGGTTTTCTAAAGGCGAACCTTATAAAGGTTTCGCCATTCCAAGCGGGGAAAAATACCACAAACACAGACAAAGTTAGCACAACTTTTCATCGCAACCAGCGGGCGATGGAAAAACTAACATTCAACATTGGACTGGGACGACGCTCTAACAGAGAGCAGACTCTCTAACCGCCCCCGTCCCCTCTTCATCGGAGAAAGAAGGTCGAAAGAGTAATGGTTGAAGAAACACCTTTTGTGGAAGACAAATTACGAGTCGCACCGCCTGAGGCAGCTCACCAAGCAACCCGTTGCCCTGATTGCAGCGGACAAGAAGTCATCCGCGACACAACTCGCGGAGAAATCATCTGCCGAAATTGCGGGCTCGTAATCGATGCCCATATGGTTGATCAGGGACCCGAATGGCGGGCATTCACCTCAGAAGAACGCGACAAACGCAGCCGCGTTGGCAGCCCCATGACCTATACCGTCCACGACAAAGGCCTTAGCACTATGATTGACTGGCGCAATCGTGATGCCTATGGCAAAAAATTGGCTCCTAGCCGGCGGGCTCAAATCTACCGGCTTCGAAAATGGCAGATTCGAACTCGAGTTCATTCTAGTATTGACCGCAACTTAGCGTATGCAATGAGTGAACTTGATCGATTGACCAGCCAACTTGGTGTTCCACGTCCAGTTAAAGAAGCAGCAGCTATCCTTTATCGTCGGGCTATTGAACACCACCTCATCCGTGGTCGTAGTATTGAAGCCATGATTGCCTCCTGCGTATACGCCGCGTGTCGCCTACGGCAAGTCCCCCGAACCCTCGATGAAATCGCCCACCACAGCCGCATCAGCCGAAAGGAACTGGGACGATGCTATCGGCTTCTCCTTCGCGAACTCGAAGTTCGCATTCCAATTGCGTCACCCACTGACTTCATTCCACGCTTTGCCCAAGCCCTCGAACTTAGTGGTGACGTCCAACATACCGCCGCCGAAATCGTTGATTCAGCTCGTTCCAAAGGTATCACTGCTGGTAAAGACCCCACGGGTCTTGCAGCGGCTAGCCTCTACATCGCCTCCATCCAAGAAGGCGAACGCCGAACCCAACGCGAAATTGCCGAAATTAGCCGAGTCACTGAAGTCACAGTACGAAACCGGTACAAGGAACTCGTCCGTGAACTCGGATTAAAAGTTGAGGTCTGAAAACGCCTTCAGATCTCAATTTTTAAACTTTTTATCCAGCTTCATTATGAAAGAATATACGATTAGCGATTTTTGTATACTCCTTCTTTTTCAAGTATATCATCACCTAAATGCCCTAATTACTGGTTCTGGAACACGAAACGAATATTAAAGACATCAAAGGGAAGGTAAGACGAATCCTAATAGGGACAGTCGGAAAGGTTCGTTCAGTGGCTAACCCGCAATGAAGTCGAAGAAAGAGACATTTCGGGTAATAGGTACAGGCTCGTAGTAGTTGGGTTGTACCTTGGGGTTCTAGTCATTTTCCTCTATCTGATCCCGATTAGGAAAATATTGGAGTGTTAACTAGAAATGTACAAAATTGGACTAATTCGAAGTAATTCTAACTTGAAAGCTATTGTTTTTCTGTCGCTGTTAACCTTGTGGCTGCTTCCAATGACTTTTTCATTTACCCAAATGACTACTGAAATTCCAATCACCCCCGTTACCACACCGACCCCCGCTGATAAATTGGGCTATGGAGTACCAAGTCTACTAACACAGGGATCAACTCCAGTGAATGTCATTGTTGCAACGACGACCAATGCCTACAGTCAAATCTCCGCACTCATTGAGGAGTTAGGTGGTACTGTAACAATTGAATATACTCATACTAATGCTATTGCCGTCGCCATTCCCGCCAATATGCTACTTGAACTAGCAGCCAGCCCGCTGGTTGTCACAATATACCAAGATACAATGCAATATCTTCAAGCATCAAAAAGCTCATTTTCCTCTCTCGACTTGCTTTCAACATCAGACTCGGGCCTTACAGTCGAACCAATCACTCTCGAAAATCTTGCCTCGATTCCCTCAACATATACTAATAATTGGTACACCATGGCGGATCTAATTTGGGCTGAAACTGGAGCCGGAATGGGAGCCAGTGTTGCCATTATTGACACCGGCTGTTGGGTTGGACCATGGGTAGATCCAGACTATAGTATCGAATGGTATCCCTGGTATTGGGATGCGGTCTACGGTGGAGTTGATATCAGCTTCGATGTCGGCACACCTTACGAAGGTTATGGTAACCCAATGAACCACTATCACGGAACAGCCTGTGCAGACCTCATAGCGGCAGCTGTACTAATCACCTTCAGTCCAGGGCATGCTTGGGGTGAATCAATTGCTGCATTTGATCCTGAAGGAACGTGGGTTGACGCAGATGGCATTCACTGTGTCTGTCTTGGAATAGCCCCAGAAGCCTCAATTTATGCAGTCAAGGTTTTTGACCATACAGGCGGTGGAGTACCTTCATCAATGGTAATGCAGGGCCTTGATCTAGCCATTGCGGAAGGTGTTGATGTCATCAGCATGAGTCTTGGTGGTGTAGTCGGAGCACCAGGTAGTGACCCAACAGACTTGCTCGTAGATGCCGCCACTTCGTTAGGTATCACCGTTGTGGTGGCCGCAGGTAACGAAGGTCCTGCTCCACTTCGTGTGGGCTCACCTGGAACAGCTAAAACCGCAATCACCGTAGGTGCTGCAGCTGATCCAATTCATGAACGAGTGTTTGGAGGAATTGCCATTGGGATTCCATACTTTGGGGATCCATACATTGGTCAGTTTTACTATCCGTCTGAGGACTTTACAATTGTTGATTTCAGCAGTCGTGGACCCACATCCGATGGTCGTATTAAGCCCGATGTAGTCGCCACCGGTTCATGGGTATTCTTCGAGGCTACTCCCCAAGAATGGCCATATACAATACATCTGGGCGGTGGAACATCATTCTCCTGTCCACAAGTCGCAGCAGAGGCTGCACTACTAACAGCTTACATTAAAAACAATGGCTTAGACCTCGGACCCAAAGAAATCAAGAAGGCTATCATGGAAGGCGCTGTGCCAATCGATGGATACAGTGCCATGGAACAGGGCGCTGGCTATATCAACTGTGTCAACTCCTTAGAGCTTATCAAAGATATGGAATCAGAATGTCATTGTAGATGCAAGTGGAACTGGGGTCACCATATTGGTAAGTGGTGGATCCCACCCATTGAAACCCTGCGCGTAAGGGATGGGAAAGCCGTCATCAACGATGTTACCCTCGAACCCGGTCTGTATGAGTACTTTGCCTTCTGGGTGGGTAGTCAAATCGATGCAATTCGAATCACCCTTTCAGGTGTTGAATTCGCGCCTCCGGACGAACAAAATCCAGTCTTTGGTGATGCAGGCGTACTTTATCTTAGCACAACTGGTAGAGACGGGGCGCCCGAATACCATATACCCTATATCTATTTCTTCGGAGATGGTGCTGTACAGGTTTCGGCCAATGCAGCTATAGGACCAGGGTTAATCCGTCTAGTACTCGCTGGAGACTTCTCATCTTATGCACCTTTAACTATCGAAGAAGTGACTATCGAACTTGTTGAAGTAGAGGCGTGTAAGTGGGGTCGATGGCTGGGTATATGGAATAAAGGTGTCGATGTTGATCAAGCCCAGGTTTCAATCTATGATGGGACTATTGAGAAACATAAAGGAAAGATCAGGGAAGGCGAATTAGACGTTTATAGTTTCACCATTCCTGATGAGACTGGATTTGCCTTCGTTGAGCTCTCCTGGAAACTTGATTGGACAAAGTGGGCTACTAGCGACTTGGACCTGGTCATCATTGGACCTGGCGGGGTTAACGTTGAAGGAGCATCTGGTGCATCTCCTGAGGTTACAAGCATTTCAGGACCGGGAGATTATACTATCCTGGTTGATGGCTATCAGGTCTATTGGGGTAAGAAAGAGAAATACACGCTGCGGATAATCTATTTCGCTGATCTAGGTAATCCTTTGTGGGAATCTGAAATATTTGCCCTTGATAGTTGTCTCACCTTCGTACGACTCCCGCGGTGTAAACATGGTCTAGCAGTAATCTGGATCCATGACAGCCTCTTTTCAATCTCTTATATGGCTGACTACGTAGTCGTCTAAATAACTAATCTCTTAAAAGGGTGGGATGCAACCCACCCTTCCCTCCTCTTTTTTAATGTTGTATCAGAGTTGGGCTGCGATTTTTAGTCCAAATTCTTTACAGGTTGGTAAATCCGCATCGAGAATAGGTCCTTTCATTCCACCGACTGCAATTGATAATCCCGGTGTTATGAGTTTGAGGTTGGGGAATTTTGCTTTCAGCTGTTCCTCCATTCTTCGAAGAGCCTTCTGGAATTCGCCGCCTCCCGGGTGAATTATCTCTTGTTCATCCTTTTTCCCAACGTAGGTATCAAAGGCGGCGAGAGCCTTATCCTTCAAATTGGTTTTTTGGAGTTTACCCACGAATTTTTTGAACGTACGGGTCGGGCGACCCATGTGATTGGGTGAGCCCATCAGAATCGCATCAAAGCCTGCTGCTTCGTCAACCTTGACTTTTTTCATGTTTTCAACAACTGCTTCGGCACCCGCAGCTTTCAGTCCGTCCGCAATTAATTCAGCAACACGTTGCGTGTTTCCATATTTCGTATCATATGCAACGAGAACTTTCACCATTGGAAAACCTCCCAAAGTAGAGATATTCGAAAATGACCTTAAATCTTTACGGAATAATGATGCTGTGAATACTCGACAGTACTGAAAGGGCTCCAATTTGATTTTCGTCGCCATTTTTGACCGTGCCAAAAGGTAATTCAACTAGAACAATACCAATAACCGATACTCGGTTATTTTCAACTGATAACAATAACAATGGAGCGTAAAATGACTCATGAAAGAAATGCTCTGGCACAAGCATCACTGGCCTGAAAAGGTTCGAAAAACCATTGACTACCCCGATGAACCTCTCTACGCCCTTCTTGACAAAGCAGCTAAAGAGGCAGGAGATAAACCTTATACCATCTTCTATAAGGAACAAACATTTGCCCACGTCCACGAAAGCGCGAATCGTATAGCCAACTTTCTCCATAGCAAAGGGATCAAAAAGGGTGACCGGGTGGCACTCTTTTTACCGAATCTCCCTCACTATCCACCAATCTTCTTTGGCATCCTCAAGGCTGGAGCAGTAGTGGTAACCTGTAACCCACGGTACAAGGCACCTGAGCTTCAGCACCAATTCAAGGATTCGGGTGCAAAAATGGTCTTTTGTATAGACCATGACGAACTCACACCAACCTGTTATGAGGCTGTCAAAGGAACCGATGTCAAACACGTGATTGTCTGCAGTGTTAAACCTTGGCTTCCCAAATTCAAAGCTATCATTGGTGGACTTCTTGGGAAAGTACCCAAGAGCCCCTACTACGAAGAAGGAATCACATCCCACTACGATGATATCATAGCGAACTACCCACCGGATCCCCCCAAGGTCATAATCAAACCCAAAGATGATTTGTCTCTGATTTTGTACACCGGTGGAACCACTGGTGTTCCTAAAGGAGCAATGCTAACTCACCATAACCTCTATGCGAATGTCCTTCAATATAGTGAATGGATCTGGCTTGAGCCTGACGAAGGTGGTCCGCTAGTTCCAGTTGACATTGGAAATGAGGTGTACATAGGGGCTTTGCCCTGGTATCACAGCTTTGGACTCACCTTGACAATGATTGCCTCCGTTCTCCATCAAAGCAAACTTGTCTGCATTACTGATCCCCGTGGTGGAAAACCACCATTCTCAGATGTCCTCAAGGCAATACAAGATTACAAAGTGACATTGCTACATGCCGTTCCCGCGATGTATGCTGCACTCGCTTACCATCCCAATGTTGCCAAATATGATCTCAGCAGTCTCAAAGCCTGTGGAGCAGGAGCTGCCGCACTTGCCCCGGCAACCGCTAAGGTTTTTGAAGGTGAAACCGGTGCTACTCTCTTTGAAGGCTACGGACTCACGGAAACATCGCCTTTGGCATCGGCCGATCCTTCGAACAAACGTCAACGCAAGTTTGGTTCTGTCGGCTTCCCAATGCCTGATACTATCATCAAAATCGTCGATGTAGACACGGGCAAGAAAGAAATGAAGACTGGAGACGATGGAGAAGTTGCCATTCACGGACCCCAAGTCATGAAAGGCTACTGGGACAAACCCAAAGAAACTGCTGCTGTTATGCAAACTATCGGTGGCAAACGGTACTTCCTCTCTGGTGACATCGGGCACTTCGACAAAGAAGGCTATCTAGTCATCACCGACCGCAAGAAAGACATGATCAACGTCAGTGGACTAAAAGCCTGGCCAGCAGAAATTGAAGAAACCCTTACAGAACATCCAAAGATCCAATTGGCTGCTGTCATTGGAATCCCACGGGAGGATGATCCTGGTAACGAAACGGTCAAAGCCTACGTTGTTCTCGCCCCTGGTCAAACAGCAACTGAAGAGGAAATCATAGCCTGGGCGAAGGACAAGATGGCAGCCTATAAACGACCGAAAGCTGTGGAGTTCCGGGATGCACTCCCACAAAGTGCTGTCGGTAAGATTCTCCGTCGTGTTCTTCGTGATGAGGAACTTGCCAAACTGGGTGAAAAATGGGAACCCTCAGGTTAACTAATATCAGAGGGCTTCCCTCTCTCTCCTTTTTTATTAGCCTTTGATTATTTTTGAAGGTTAATTACCCTCAGATACCTGTTGTCGATGTGTAGCTCATATACCTCTACAGCACTGTCTCCTAATGATATGCCACTCCTAGCAGATTTGCTCGGAGACTCATCTGAAACAGTTCTTGCGGTACATGCTCTTCGGCGACAGAATTGTCAAGCATATATTGTTGGTGAGCTTCCTCGGATTCAAGCAGCTCTGCTACAAATCAGCTCTTTCCCTAGCGAACCCCAAGCCTTTGGCACCAACGCAAATGCAATACTAACAATGCTCCAAACAATTCATGGATGGGATTGTGTTAATGTGGCCTATGAAGTGGCTGAGTCAGTTGGAGCCCTTATTCAAAAGAAAATGAAAGTAGCTATCCGTTACTATGGANACTTCTACTATACACTCTCAAAACCTGTGATGCATTTTCGTCACAAGTATGTGAGGCGTTTACGACTTGAGGATCTTTCTTTATTGGAATCTGCACCTAAAGAATTTCAGGGACATGGGTATGGAACTCCTCGTGGGTTATTAGAAGACGGAGTGGTTGCCTGTGGGATTGTATCGGGAAAGATTGTTTCGATTGTCCATACAGCCGGACACACAAAGAGATTTGCTGATATCGGAGTTATTACTCGTGAAGATTGGCGGAACAAGGGATTGGCAAGTGCTGCAGCATCAATTGTGGCTGAGGTTTTACAGGAAAAAGAAATTACACCTGTGTGGAGTGCAGGTGATGACAATCTTCCATCAGTTCGTATTGCCCAAAAGCTTGGGTTCTCAAAGGTTTCTCAACGACAGTATGTAATCCTTGAAAAAGGCTAATCTAAAAATACGATTTACACTAACTGGAAAAACTATTTTTCCGTTGCAGGCGCTTCTCTCCGATCTCTCGATAAAGCTCAAAGGCGTTCGATGGTGGAATAGCAACTTCGGATTCGTCTTTTCGTTTCAATGACAGCGCTTCAGAAGGACAGGTGCTGATGCAAAGACCACATCCAATACAATAATCCAAGTCAATTTGTGCTATGTCGTCTTCGAAGGTTATCGCATCCATTTGACAACGATCAAGACATGTTTGACAACCCGTACAACTATCTTCGTCAACTACTGCAAAGTAGTTACTGGGAACGAGCGTTGCTGGTTTTGGCAATTTTTTCAGATTCGTTAAAATCCCACAGTGACAGCCACAGCAGTTACAAATAACAAACCCCTTCTGATCGTTACTTGGACTACAAACCAGACCCGCTTCGTGCGATTGGTCAAGAATTTTGAGGGCTTCGTCTACTGTGATTTCACGACCATATCCATTTTCAATATAGTAGTAAGCGCCGGTCGAAAAGACCATGCACACTTCTTCAGGCTTGTCACATTTTTCTCCCAAAACCTCTTTTTCACGCTTGCAGATACATGGGGCAACAGCGATTTTATTCTGTTTTTTGATGATTTCTCGGGCATCTTCATGGGGTAAAACGCTCATCGAAGGAGACAGGCTTGCAACTACAGGGATCACTCGGAGTTGTGGTGGGTCAGCGGAAGCAATAAGTTCATCTCGCAAGGCTTCTTCCATATATTGCTCGAAATCTTCTGCTAACTCCTTAGTCATATTATTGACTTGATGTTCGTAGAAACCAACGGCAAACCATTCAGCACGGTACTGGGTGATTCCCCTTTTGTGTGAACGGAAAATCAATCCCTTGTCAGCTAATTGGTCCAATACCGGTTTGACTTTTTTAGGATCTCGGTTAGCTCGTTGTGCGATTTCTTCTACTGTTTCAGGAATATAGGTTAGGTGTGTTGCCATTTCTGCCTCTTCTTCAGTGAAAAGTCGCTTGAGAATCCGGATTTCTACTCCTGACTCCGTTTTGGGAAAACCAACTGGAAGATCATCCAGATGTTCTCTTAGTTGTTCATACACATCTTTGGTTGTCAATATCAACAACTCTGTTCGCGGTACCCTGTTTTACTTTGATTTTTGCGCTAGTCGCTCCAACCCCGCTTGCTCATAGAGCTTATACATATTTGTGGGTGGGATACGAATGCTACTCTTGTCTTTCTGTTTTAGTGAAAGTGCATCAGATGGGCATGTACTTACACAAAGACCACAACCGATACAATGGTCGAGGTCAATATTTGCCTTCTCCTCGTCCAAAGTTATGGCGTCCATTTGACATCGTTCAACACATGTTTCACAACCTGTACATAATTCAGTGTCAACAACAGCAAAATAATTCGTGTGACACATCGAGCTTGGCTTGGGATATTTTTTGTAGCTTTTCAGAATGTCACAACAACAGCCACAACACAAACAAACAATGAAACCTTTTTGTTCATTACTCGGGCTACACACTAACCCTGCCGCTTCAGCCTCATCAAGAATCTTCAACGCTTCTTTTTGGGTGATTTCTCGAGCCAGTCCCGCTTCAAGAAAAGTCCATGCACCACTTGAAAAAATCATGCATACCTCGCGAGGGTTATCACACCCTTCTCCAAGCATGGCACTTTTCTTTTTACATAAGCATTCCATTACTGCGATTTTGCTTTGGCGTTTTACGATTTCTCGAATATCTTCGTATGGTGCCACGCCTAGTTCCGGAGTTATACTTGATTTCACTGGTATTGTGCGGAATTGGACAGTCTGTTGCTTAACCAGCTCGTCTCTAAGGCCCTCGTCCATATATTGATTAAAATCCCGGGCAAATTCTTCGGTTATTGTTTCAAGCTGGCGTTCATAGATGCCAATGAGGAAAAATCCAGCCGAATACGTGGTGACGTCACTTTTCCGTGTGTGAAAAATCAAACCTTTTCGAACCATTTCTTCTAAAAGAGAGGAGATCTCAGCACGATCTCTTTCCAAGCGATTGGCAATTTGGTCTGCAGTTTCTGGCATAATGGTTAGTTGAGTTGCTAACTCTGCTTCTTCTTTGGTGAAAAGTTGTTTGAGAATTCGGATTTCTACGCCAGAATCAGTCTTTGGATAACCAACCGGTAAACTGTCCAAATGTTCACGCAGGTGTTCATACACTTCATCACTACTCAAGATACTCACCTTACGCTGCCTACATATTTGGTAATCCCTTGAATATCTTATGATAATTATTGAGCAGTGCTAAGGTGGCCGTGTTAGAGTTTGTGGCCACAGTTTGAACAATGCTTCGAATCTGGGTCCACCACTGATCCACAACTCTCACAAAACTGACTAGCGGTCTTCCCGGGGATATACCCTGTTTTACGAGTTAGAGACCTTGGTTTTTCTACTACTTCTTGTTTGGCAACAATGACAGGGAAATGCCACAAATATAAACCTGCAGCCACCGTAGCCCCGAGAAGTCCCATGATGATATCACGGACACCATTCCACCAGAAGTCAGAATATACACCGATCCAAGGAAAGAAGTTGGCTAGGAATTCTTCGAAGATTTCCCAAGCGAATGCAACCGCTAATGTGTAAAGAATGGCTGGCAGAATAACAATAAGAAGGGGCGGCACGAGGGGAAGGACCTTTTTCCAGGTGCGACCTAAGTTGAAGTTGAGAAGAAATGCGCAAATTGCCGCACCAAAGAGAAAGTGGGGGATCATGTCGAGATAGGCACCTGCGCTGTATCCCCCCGTGAGTTGAATCCAGATATGGGACGAAAAGGCGACGATAAAGAGTGTTATTGTAATCAGAACCCAAAGGCGATCAGTTTGAAACCTTGAACGTGTTGTCATTGTTACAATTCCCCGTTCTAGACCCGTGGAATAGGCTCAAAAAGTTGTGGGGTTTAACAATTTTCAGAGTTTTGTAATGGGAATTTCTCCCTTGAAGAAGAAACTATTTTTCCGGACATAATTGATGTAGCGGCGAATTTCTTGTTGTTTCATCTTCTGGGACCATCCAAGGATTTGACCCATCCGTGAAGCTGCTACCGCTGCGATTTTTCCTTGGTATTCGGGTCGGACTGTCCAACAGACTTCCATACGACGACACAACACATCCTCCAAATGTAAAGGCGCCTCATGGCGTACAACATAGTCTATCTCCCCAACTATCCACGGAGCAACCTCAACGGGATATGCTGGCTCGTCCAGTAATCTTTGAGCCATTTCCGGATGTTGCGAAGCTTCACGGAGAATAGTGAGTCCTCCTCGCCCATATTGTTGGTAGAGATGAAGGAGAATATGCGGGTGAAACTCTGCGTTCTTGATTTTTGGATGGGATTCCCACTCTTCCTTAGTAATAGTGATGGCAAAGGCAATCTTAGTAAGGCCCTTTCTTCCACTAAATTTTGGTAATTCATGTTGGTGTCTGTTCTTTCTGATGTGATTTACAAGCAAATCTTCTGCCATTTTGCGAGAGGTGGTTAATTTTCCTCCAAGTAGGCTATAGAGTCCGTCTTCTCGTTCTAACACGGTGTGTTTTCGTGAAACGTCACTTTCAGCTTTCCCAATTTCAGCTACTAGGGGGCGAAGACCAGCATAACTGCCATGAATATATTCATCACCAATTTTCGCTTCTGGAAAAAGAATTCTGATAGTGTTCCGAAGGTAGTCTGCATCTTCACGAGTACAATAACTTTCAGCCGGATCTCCAGAAAAATCTGTATCCGTTGTCCCTACGAGTACCCATTCGTTGCGTCGTATGGCAAAGAAAAATCGCCTATCATCGATTGAATTCATAGCAATTGTATCATTGATGGGGAAATCCTTTCGGTGATACAATAAATGAACGCCTTTAGTAGGTCGAAGAATTTTGTCTTTCACTTCTCGATTGATGGAGAGGAGCTCATCAGCCCATACGCCAGTTGTGTTGACGACCACTTTACCCCGAATTTGGAATGTTTCCGAGGTGGAATTATTCCCGTCGATAGCTTCAACACCATTAATCCGTTGGGTAGAATCATAGGTAAATCCCATAACACCCAAATAATTCATGGGAAGGACCTTTCCTTTCACCATTGCTTCTTTGAGAATTTCAATGACTAACCGTGCATCATCCACATTCGAATCATACCACATAACGGCGCCTTTCAATCGGGAAGTATTCAAGAGGGGTTCTAAGTTATGAATGACATCAATGTTCTTTGTCCCTCTCCCATTTTTGAAACTCTTAAAGCCACAAAGAAAATCGTAGAAAAAGGCGCCTAATCGAACCGTTCGATAACTCCAGCTTTTTGGTAACTCAAGATCTCCCAGTTGCCCGGCTTCTAAGATTGGATACAAAAACCTAGTTGGTCGCGTCATATGAGGAAGTCCCTTCGTCCGTAACCAATTCCTTTCAGTGGTGGCTTCTCGAACCAAGCCAAACTCGTTTTGAGCGATATATCGAAATCCTCCATGAGCAAGCTTCGTTGACCGACTGGACGTACCAAACGCAAAATCCCTTTTGTCAAGGACAGCCACACTTAATCCCCGGTAAGCCGCCTCTAGCGCTACACCTGCACCATTAATACCTCCTCCAATTACGATGACATCCCAGATTTTTTCTTGTAATTTCTGAAGATGCTGTTGACGGTTTATTTGGTTGAAGGCAAGAGTATCGATGTCCTCCGGAGGCATGATATTGCACCAGTTCTTCATGCCGTATTCTATCTTATTCAGCTTTACCAAAGGACAATATTCTTCGAGTATAAGCGCTCTGAAATTCATTCAGAACAAAATACTTTAGTAAAGCAACGTGGGGAGGAATCTTATACCCGTTCGAATAGGTCGGGATTGCGAAGAGGTCCTAGGGCTTTGACCGTTCATAGCTTCTACGTTATCGGATTGCGAGAAGGCTTCCCACTTTATAGTCGCAAGTGGACCCAATCCGATGTGGATAGCGCCCTCCTCTCAGGCTTTCTTGCCAGCATGGAACACATGGCTCAACAAGTAGCAGCCCAACACGTTAACGTCGTCAATATGAAGGATCGTCGCTTCTTTTTCCAAATCGACGAAGATAACGGATTACTCCTAGTTTTTATCACCGATGTTAGCGAAAGTGCATCGAGGTTCCGTAAATACCTCGGCATTCTTAATACCCAATTCGTCAAAATGTTCCACGAACAACTCGAAATCCTCCACAAAGAAGGCACAACCGATACAACTCTCTTCACAAACTTTGACGAGTTTATCGATGATCTAGTTCTAACATGGTGGATGGGTGAATCGACTGTTTCTGCTGCAAAAGTCATGGACGTCTTCGAAATCTTCACCCTTTTCTATAACACTCTCCTGCAACGATTCCTCACAGAAGTGTCTCGCCGAACCTACGATAAAGAAATCCAAGCGATCTTCAAGGACAAAACGAAAAAACTTCCTGCTCTCAAAGGAGTCAAGATGGACACATCTGGTGTTGTTACTTACGACTCAATCGACCCCCAACAAGTTAAATACCCGCACTTGCGTCAAGTCCTGTTTGACGTCTTCCACGAACTAGTCTTACTCACCCGAAAGACTATGCCCAAACAAACCTACCAATCCCTCGTCTTCAAACACTTCAGCCCACTCATCCGAACGGAACAAGATCGGCTCAAAACCTACTCATTAACAGAAAGAATTGTGTTGGATATCCTATGAGCAATCCTACAGAAAGCACTACTCAGCCCATTGTGACGAAACGACCATACACACACATTGCCAAGGCGGTTGTAGTTGGTGACGCTGCAGTGGGAAAAACAAGCCTACTCGTCCGCTATGTGAAAGGCATCTTCAATCCCACATATATTCTCACTATTGGAGTTGCTTTTCATGTAAAAGACATCCTTCTTGGTGAAAACGTACTAAGAATGCAGATTTGGGACACTGGAGGTCAAGAGCGGTTTGGACCCATTCGCCAACTCTATTATCGTGGAACCAAGGGTGTCTTACTGGTCTATGATCGAGCGAACCGAACTAGTTTCGAAAGAGCCGAATATTGGCTAAAAGAAGTGCGCCGGGGTTGTGGCGATGTTCCAGTAATCTTAGTGGCGAATAAAGCGGATTTGGACGTAGTGGTAAAGCCTGAGGAAGGACAAAAATTCGCCGAAGAACACTCCATCAGTTTCGTCGAAACTAGTGCAAAAACGGATTTGAATACTGATCTGGCGTTTTCAATTTTAGCAGGACAGGTTATCGAGAACGTGGGTTAATACACAATTCTATCAGAAAACGCGTTTCACCTTTTTTTGTAGAAGAGTGAGTGCAGCTGCTAGTGCTCCAAGTTGCGCGGTTAATCGAGTATGAGCTGACCCAATGATGATAACATCTCCAAGTTGAAGATTAAACGCAGGTAGAATCGTCTTCAATTCTGTTTTTGGAAATTCATGTTCTAATGGCATGGTTATGACATCAAGATTGGTTCCCTGAAAAAACGTAGTAGCACCGGTGGCTCCTGCTTGTTTAGCTGCATCTCGTTGGACGAGCCCGTCAGTAAGATACTGGGCTCGATTCCTAAGATGACAAGCAAAATTTTCCTTGTCTACAGTAAAACTGCTCGCTGGGACCTCTACGAGGTCGAGAAGGACTTCGTTAAGTTCACGACAATATTGACTTCCTTGTTCTGATAGTTGATGCCCTTGTCGACCCCTTGGTTCGATAAGACCACGGCTTCGAAGAAAACGAACGAGAGAACGGATACTCCCATCACCCAATTCTAGCTCTTCTCCAAGCTGATACCTGCCTACTGGATGTTCAGCTTTACAAAAAATGTAAAATGCTGACAACAAATGCCATGAACGAAATTGCGTTGGTGGCCCTCGTCGCTGTGACAAATCCAGGAGTTCAATGATTTCCAGCTGACAACCTCCCCTTTAGCAATTATTTCATTAGTAGCTCAGATTTCATTATTATTCTTTGTAGGTGCGTGCCTCTTGAATTGTAGGTGTCCAATATTGAGTTGCATAGCAATACGTGAAATCGCTGGAGTAAGTAATCCGAAGAGGATACCATTGGTAGCCATATGCAAGACCATAAAAGGTAATCCAGTGATGAACGCGATCACGAAGGGAACAACAAAGGTAATGCTGTACGCCAAGTTTGTAACCAAGTCGTAGAACAGTGTAATTACGACGCCAAAAAATGCAGGCCAAAGATACCAGCGTAAGGGGATTTTTCCTTTAGTGGCTGAAAGCTGAAAATTTCGACCTAGTATTCCACCTACNAAACCAATGAACACGGTACACCCAATTACTGCAAAACCGATGGGAGGGAGAAATGCACCCCACGGGTTCCACAGTTGGTAAATAGTCATTGCAATAAGTCCAGTTAAGATCCCAATCAATGGGCCAAAGAGAAAGCCGCTGAGAAACACCATTACGGATGACAATTCCACATTAGGAATCGCGGATAGGGCATAATTCCCACCAATGGCTAGTGCCGCTAAAATCGCTATCAGCGCTACATTCACGGCGAGGCTATTCGTTTGGGAAATCTCGTCTTTTCTTGATGTGTTCAACAATATCAGTTCCTTACACTTGGACGTCGAATAACTACAAAGGCAATGATTAGGCTGACAAATATGGCTGTTAGGAGAACTCCAAAGTAGGTCGTGCTAGTTGGAACTTGAGTCACTCCAACATATTCAACGCCAAGATGATAATCATTCAGGAAGAAGAATTCCGTGTACCCTTCGAGGAGAATGCCTGTTTGCTTATCATAAATTAGTGTGGTATTCTGATTTCCTGGCGCTGCTTGATGGTAGATGTAGCTTTTCGTGGTTGTAGTCGTTAGGATCTCTAATTCTCCTACAAGTAATCCTGAGGCCGCATCAGTTGATCTTTGGTCAACGGTAGTCCAGGTCAAATGTGAAATTAATCCTGGAAACCACGGCCAAATACTGAATGCTATTTCGGCTGCAATACGGGAATCATTAGTAGGAATTGTGAGGTTTCCTATTGTGAAAATCCCATGCACCTCTGCATCAGCAAGCTGATGGATATCAAAAACAATATGCTGATTTTCGTTTGCCTGCCAAAATGCACCTGAACCAAACCCCCACTCAACTACTTCACTGGTAACATTGGTAATCTGCCATTCTACAGTTTTAGTGTAAAATGGTGTAGGTGTTACAGCTGGAGAGTAGGCGAAATCCTGAGCTGGAACCTTTTGAACAGATCCTAAAAGCAAAATTAGGATGAAAACACAACTTAGGATAATAGGATTTTTTGAACGCATTCTTTTTTCACCGCATTCGCCGACTAACAAATAGTGCCAAGAGGATAATGAAAATACTGAAAAACGCAACTAAAACGACTCCTAACACCATATCTGGATTAGCTGTAGGTGGCGGAGTGGACGTTTCCTCTGGGGCACAGTATTTCCACAAAACCTGGTCGTCATCTGAGAGAACATAATTATCTGCGGCTATAGGGGCAAGTTCATCGTTCACCCAGTATTGCCAATAGAATCCGTTTTGGTTGGCATTATTTTCAACGCCATTAATTGATACAACAAATTTTCCGTATGCAAATTCTATGAACGTGACACCTGCAGTCTGATTGAGGATGTCAAATACAGTTAACCCAGAAAGGTCGGAATAGACGTTTTGTGAGGAGTTACCGTAATCAATAGTCAGTCCCACATTCGATGCCATAGCTGAAAGAGCTGTCCCGTTTGAAGAGCATACTTGATCTGCCCTAATACACACTAGTAAAAAGAGCATGAGGCAAATTGTGGTTCCGACTAATAGTTGTTTTTTCAGGGAGAATCGCCTGGTTTTTTGTAGGATAAAATATCCTACGTGTATTAAAGCCCTTCCCATAAATTATCCTAGCAAAAAATTAGCTCAATAATTACTGGTTTAGAGCGGTTCGGATAGTGTCTGCTAATCTAGCAATTTTCACTTCTTTTTCTTTTCCAGTTTTCATGTTACGAAGGTTAACTGCATCCTTTGCGAGCTCTCGGGGTCCTACAATGGCTACATAAGGAATTTGTCGCTTACTTGCATCGTCAAGGTATTTTTTGAGAGACCAAGTGAAACCATTGAAAAGAGTGCGAATCCCCGCTGTACGAAGTTGTGTGGCAATCTGGCGGCAATCGCCTAATTGTTTCTTTGAAACAGGTGCGATGTAGAGATCGGCACCTGGTTTAGGTGGTGGGAGGAGTCCCTTCTCTTCTGCAATTTCAAGAATTACGGTTTCGCCAAATCCAAATCCGGTGCCGGGTAATGGTTGGCCTTCAAGAATTCCCACAAGGTCATCATAGCGACCACCACCCGCAATTGCGCGTGGTAATCCTTTTCCTCGGTCCCATGCTTCAAAGACAACGCCTGTATAGTAATCCAATCCTCGTGCGATACTAGCGTCATATTCACAGCAAGCAATTATTCCCAAATCGTCGAGTTGTGTTGCTAACTGTCGTAGGGGTTCAAGGGCCTGTCTGGTTTCATTGGTTAATTCAACTTGCTCGATTAATTTTAGAAACTCTGCTGGAGAGCCTTTTATCGAGGAAAAATCAGTAAGTTGAACTGCAACCTCTCTTGGGATCCCACTGTTTTCAAGAGCATCGATAATTGCATTTTGTTGAATTTGGGGAAGATTCTCTATGATCTCATCGATCTGTTTAGAACGGGGCAGTTTTGGTCGCTCTTGTTGGTTTCCTACAAAGAAATGACGTAGAGTGAGTGCGATTTCCTCAGCTTTCTTTGCGGGTGTTCCCTCTTCTGTGAGTTGACTGATGATGGCTTCTTGTAAGAATTTGTCGCGACGATCCAATATACGTATTATTTCAAGATAATTAATCAGGCCCAGTGATTCGATATAGCTTTGGATTAAGCGGCGGTCATTGATACGGATTACGAAATCTTCGGCAGTAAAACCGAGGCTTTGGATAATTGCGGCTAATACGTTGATGATTTCAGCATCTGCTCCTATGTCTTCAGTGCCAAGTAAATCGACATTGAGTTGCCAGAATTCCTTAACGCGTCCTCGCTGTTGGGTTTCGTCACGAAATACGCGTGAAACTGAATACCAGCGGATGGGACGTGGGTAGTATTGTTGTTGTGCTGCGAGCATTCGTGCAAGCGAAGGCGTTGTTTCGGGTCGCAGGACTAATTGTCGATTTTTCCGGTCCGTTACTTTGAAGGTCTCTTCAACTAATTCTGTTCCTGATTTCAGCTGAAACAATTGTAAAGGCTCAACGGTTGGACATTCGTACTCAATGTAACCAAACAGTTGAGGAATTTCTCGAAAGGCTCGTAATATGCGGTCGATTTTTTGGTATAATTCTGGATAGAAATCTCGAAATCCACCAACCGCTAATTCTTTTCCGCGCTTCAAAGCTGTCAACTCGCTTCGTTTGTCTAATTCTCATTATCCACGTTTATAGTGAAAAATGGTGCCGGGACAGGGATTCGAACCCCGGCCTAAAGCTTTCTGTATCCCATTACATTAAATGGGACTCCACAGGCTTCAATGCTACCATTGCGCCTGGGCAATTACCAGTTTACACCTTCGGGATGCAGTTGATTATCCAACTAGTATTATCCCGGCACAGTGTCCCAGCACAAAGAATGGTTGAACTACATCATCCCACAAAAAGCTTTCCCGTTGCCTGAAACTTACTCAACGCTTTATGTTTGGCTGAAGTTCAGTTCCTGTTTCATCGACGAGCACTGCCCCGAAGAGCTGTAACCTCCCGCCTCATAGCAGGCGTTTTCTGTCTCCGTCCAACTGGCGGTGACCAAATTTCTAGCAGCATTAAGGTCTCGATTTAACTGCAATCCACATGACTCGCAAATGAATATTCGCTCAGACAAAGATAGTCTTTTTTTTAATTTTCCCACATTGTGAACATCGTTTAGATGATGGAAAAGATCGATGAGCAATAATTAATTTTAATCCGTACCACTTTGTTTTGTATACGAGTTGCCGACGAAGCTCAGATAATTCCACATCTGCGATGGCACGACTGATTAGTTTATTTTTCATTATGACCCTAATACAAAGGTCTTCAATAATGATTTGGCTGTGATTCTTAGCCAAATAGCTAGTTACCTTATGAATGACATCTAATCGGATATTGCTGATGCGCCAATGTAGCCTTGCTAACCTGAGGATTGCTTTTCGACGATTATTCGAACCCTTTTCTTCACATGATAACTGCCGGGATAGGCGCTTGAGTTTTCGTAACCTCTTTGTTAATGCTCGAGGTTTGTCAAATACAGTTGCGTCAGACAGAGTAGCTAAAGACGTGATACCCAAATCTACACCAATCCTAGGACCATCAGCAAGTGATGAGGTAATTTTCTCTTCTTCAGTACAAAAACTGACAAACCACCTATCAGCTCTTCGTGAAACTGTGGCTGAGAGTATCTGCCCCTTTATTTGTGGTTTTTCTTTCACACGTATTCGACCTAAACGTGGAAGCTGAACCGCCTTTTCAAAAACTCGTATACTCCCATATAATCGAAAGCTGTCGTTACGTCCTTTCTTCTTAAATTTAGGGAAACCAACTTGATTCTTTTTTCTTCTTCGCCAAAAGTTTGTAAACGCTCTATCGAGATCGCGGAGCGCCTCCTGGGGCGCGCATTTGGACACTTCATACATCAAGGAAATTCAGTTTTTTCAGGCGCACTAATTCGCGATGTTGTTCAATTGCATTTGTGAATTGTTTTTTCCTCTTTTGTGATTGCAACCGTTTAATCTGCTGTTCCAATCCCCAGTTATAGGCGAATCGTGCACATCCCGCATGTTTAGCCAACATTGTTCGCTGACAATTATTTGGTTTTAATTCGTACCTATACCCTCGATGAATCAGATTCAGTTTACTCCTATTTTGACTTATTTGTCACCTGTTTCGCGCTAGTTTTTTCTTCCAAAATATGAAACGGCTCTAGAATTTCATTTGCTTCTATTCAAACCTTTAAAATGACCTTAAATAACTCCACGAATCTTTCTGTTCTCTGCCTTTAAACTGAAATCGACTTAGAAGCAGAAACGCAGCTCCATAACTTAACAACTGGTTGCCTTGAATTCAACCTCATTAGGGCTTTATTCAGACATTACGTAGCTGACTACGTGGAGAAGAATCGTCGGACCTTATCTGAACTAGCTCTGACAAGCAGCATTAAGCGATGTCGATGTTATCGGATGGGAATCCTAAATCACCCAAGATACCCTTGATATTGTGACGATGATCGCCTTGAAGGACAATGACGCCTTCTTTAGCGCTACCGCCACAAGCACATCGCATTTTCAGCTTAGTGACTAATTCGGACAGGGATATCTCTCGGCTGTTAATTCCTTCGATGAGGGTGACCTCTCGTCCCCATTTTCGTCGCTCAACGCTCACTTTAATTCGCTGCTCTGTCTTCGCCAATTCTTGGCAGCGACAAATTTCTTTAGGCAAACTGCAAATAGGGCAAATTTCTGACATTATACGCCTCGTTTAATTATAGTGGTATGAGAGTTGCGTATTTGAACTATAAAAGTTTAAGCCAAACCTTATCAGAAAAGGTTCTAGCCTACGTTCTTGTGTTGGCTTTCTGCTTATTTGGCGGTTAATTTTTTGATGATTTGAGGGCGTTCTTTGTACATTATTCTGGCGCCACAAAATGGGCATTTACTAGAAGGTAGGGTTGTGGCAAATGGTTTTCCACAATGTGGACAACGGTTACTCGGTGGCATTGAGGGAACAGGAGTTTGACAATACGGACAGGAGAGTGTTTTACCACATTTTGCGCATCGAAATGTTATTGTGAGCACCTCAAAATTATCAGTCGGTAGCTAACGGCATCCTCCGTCGCTTAATAAGTTTTGCTCACTTCTATTGCCGGCTATGGAAGGGGCGGAATGCTCAGGGCAACTAAACCAAGGATAGTGCTTCCAATTAAGATGACGGCAAAGAACAATGCAATGAAACAGTTTCTATTACTCTTTTTCATTACTTCTCACCTTTATCAGGAAGTGCGCCTGTACCCAGCAAAGTTGAAAGCCGCCTAAGCGCAGGAACACCTTGAATTTCTTGAGCAAATAAAGGAATCTCTGTGATGGTGAAATCATCATAAACATCATGAATTGTTGTAAGATACTTTAGTTGCATCGCTTTTCGAGACTGGCAAAAACTGCAGTCAGAGATGTCAGGAAAGATCATATTAACAATAATATGGCTGCTGGGGATTTCGAATTCATAGAGGGCTTGTAACAAACGTTCAGTTTCAGATACTGCCATCGCTTCAGGAATCAGTACAATGACAAAGCTTGTCAAGTTGGGGTCACTGAGCTCAACACGTGAGGCTGAAATCGTCTCCTTGAGACGTTCAAGCTCTTGGAGTGATTGATCTTGCTCCGAGTCACCACGACCGAACAGGGCTTTCATACGACCAAAAAGGTTGCTGAATCGAAGGCGGAGCTTAATGAGCTTACCAAAAAAGCTGTCTAGCATTTCGGGTAATCCCAACAACCGCAAAGTATGCCCAGTGGGTGCCGTGTCAAAAACGACAAGGTCATATTTGCATTCTTGAATGAATTCAAGGACCTTTGAAAATGCAAGGGCTTCATCAGAACCGGGGGCATTCATGTCAGTGAATTCTTCTAGTCCCATCATTCCCCCCATCTCTCCCGCATCTACTTGTTGAGTCATATCACGATATTGCTCAAAGGCTTTTCGCGGATCAATTTCCATTCCAAAGAGACTCTTTACTCCTTTAATGGGAATTACTTCTCCTCCACTAAGGTTTTGGTCGAAGCTGTCACCTAAACTGTGTGCAGGATCAGTACTGATTACCAGGGTTTCACGACCATGTTCTGCAGCCCAAAGAGCCGAAGCCGCAGCATTGCTGGTTTTTCCGACTCCACCTTTTCCGCCAAAAAGAAGGAAGCGAAGAGATTCTTTTTCAAGTAATTCGAGAAGGGTCATAAGAAGTGTATCTCCTGTTCTATCCATCGATGGTATATCAGGCTTAAAGACTTATCTCGGAGGTTATGGTGGAAGAGGAACCACAAGTTGGCTTATCGCTAGCATCGCATAGAAAGTTACCACAAATACCGCGATTACCGTGATAACGCCCACGACTACTATTGAATAGCGCATCCGAATTAATCCCCCAATTAGACCTAGAAACATAATGAGTAGAAGTGCAATGAAGGTAATTACTGCATCCCATGTGGGCAGAAGAGAGGTAACTGGTTCAACCACAATGAATGGATATAACCCATAACCGGACGCAATTAGTAAGTAGCCTAGTGCACCACCAAATACAACGAAAAGAATGGTAGCAAGCTGATCTATAGGTTCTTGGGATTCTTCTTCGTCGTCGTCGGTTGAAGAATCTTCTGTTTCAGTATCCATGTTTAATCTTATTCTCCTGATGGTTTAAAGATGACGAGGCAGATGGGAACATTAGCGGGAGCCCAGTTTTGATACTTTCCCTCGTACTTCAAACCATAATCCCGTTGCCCTTGGTTTCCGAGAATAAGAAAGAGCGTGTTGGAACGAGCCTGCTTGTAAAAGCCAAGAAGCCAGCGATCTGTGCGATGAAGCAGCTTTTGAGCTAGTTCTAGTGGTGGACGGTTTGTGTGTTCCTTGTACAACGTGTCGAAATCGAGGAAATGAATGTACAGAAGATCTGATCGATTCAGAAGTTTCGCGGTTTCAATGTATGTACGCATATCTGAATCCGCTGGACGGAAAGTCGCGGTACCCGCAGTTTCACGTTGCTCTTCTCGGTCCACAAGCACTGCTGATTTGCCTTGGCCCATAACATAAGAAAATAGATGAAATCCATCCTGTTGAGTTCCATGTATTAGCTCATCGATGACATTTGCTGCGAAACCATCCGGCGTATCGAGAGTGAGAATTTGGCGCGCTTCTTTAAGTAAAAATTGTGGTTTATGCAGTACTACTTCGAGCAATCCAAAATTATCCAAGTGAACGATTACTACTCGCTCAGTTGGCTCATAAGTGGATAAATCAATACCCGGAACTAGGTTCGAAGGAGAGCCTAAACCTAATCGCGACAGGATAGTGGCAGGCATTTGCGCCATATACCCTTCAATACTATCGAATGTCACATCATTCCCGCCGAATTGGTTCTCGGACTAATCCTAGAACTTCTCCCAATTACCTAAAAGAGTTTGTTAAGGTAAAACCCAGTAGAATCTCATCTGCGGTTATCTTAAATGGGAACCAACACGATGACGAAGACAAACATTTGCATGAGGAGAATCATCGCGCCTTCAAAGATGTCAACCCTATGATCATCTGTCATAGCCCGTATCAAGAACCATAAAGAGCCAGCTGCTGTGGCAAATTGGAGAAGGACGGCAGCGGTTAAGGGAAGGGGAAGAAAAATCGATACACCACCAACAATGAGCAACAGAACTTGTATGGTTCCACCCAAAGTATTTCCTATCGCAATGCTTGCTTTCCCCTTAGTTGCTGCAATGACTGCAATGCCATGTTCAGGAAGCGCGCCAGCAGCCCCGATGAGAATTGCCATTATCACGATTCGTTGAGCATCAAGATATGGAATGCTTGCCCACGGAACAAACTCAAAGGCCATTTCAACAGCTTCAGAAAGCAAATATCCGGCAATGAAAATTCCAACAAATCCCAGAACTGACAAAATTGCGGAATTTCGTTTAGTATGACGCGGTTTAGGGATTATTCTCCCTTCCTTTATCGGTTTTTTCACTGCATAAACTGCGTATAGAAGATAAGAAATCACCATCATAAATCCTGCAACTGCTGGAAGATACTGGAGAGTGATTGAGGCTCCAAGGATAAGTTGATTGATGTAGTGAAGAATGCCAAAGGCAAAGAGAAGACCCATCGCAACAATAGTCCAGCGGATTAAATCTGCGTCATCTTCGATGACTTCTCGAGGGACATCAATGACGCTGGTTTTACGGGCAGATATGACAACGACAAAGCCCAGGAGTAAGATGTTGAATCCTGCTGCCATCACTACACTTAGAACAGCAATAAGGACCAGCTCAGGATTGAGTGTGATAAAACCTCGCCAGGCAGTCAGCGAGCTTACAACGGCTTCTGGTGTATTGGATGCTAATGAAGAGAGGACTCCAATAAAATACGCACTAAGACCCGCAAAAGCACCCAATGATTCGATTCCATCAATCGCAAAGTGGGAGGCACGAAAGGTGAGCCAGAGGGCTAAAGCTATGGTGCCAATTATTAATATAAAGATATTCTGAAACACAAAGAGTGAAAGAAGGTAAAATATGAAAAGGGCAATTGCGAGATATACTTCTCGTCGCGAGATATGAAAGGCTTTGTGGACTTCATGGGCACTGGAGATCATATGGGGGTCTTCAAGTTCTTGAGGTCCTGACATCGGCATCCTACCTGTTTTATCAGAATTGTTCGGTGTCTGTCAGTGTGTGCAGGAGCATTCCCTCCACAGTGAATGGCATTAAGTTTTTGGCTACGTTGATGGCGTCGCTCAGTTTTCCTTCGGTTTCCGCATACACAGTAAGCACTGCATCACCTTCTTTCACACGAGAACCAACTTTAGCATGTAAATAGAGTCCTGCGCCATGTAATTTGGGTGTGCCTGCGGCCCGGGCAATTCTCACTAAGGCTCGATTACTTAGTGTTGCAACGTATCCATCAGAGGGCGCAAGGAGATCAAATGTGTGTTCTCCAATGGGAATCTGTTCAGGTTCAATGTTTGGATTTCCATTTTGAGCTCCAATGATTTCACGCATTTTCTTCAATGCTTTACCAGAGGTCAAAATTTCCTTAGCCAATTTTCGTCCAGCACCTCTCGCTGCCAACCCTCCCATTTCAAGAAGAATACCCGACAACCCAGTGGATTTTTCAATAAGGCTAGTAGGTCCACCTCCCATGAGGGTTTCCAATGCTTCTTTGGCTTCAAGAGCCGGACCAATAGCATGCCCTACTGGTTGACTTCCATAGGTCATTGCACAATGAACATTTACTCCTAGCTCGTTTCCTACAGTAATGAAATCGTGGCTCAGTTTTCGCGCCTCTTCCATAGTAGTAACCTTGCAGCCCTGACCCGTAGGAATATCCAACACAAGATGCTGTATCCCCGTTGAAAGTTTCTTCGCCATAATTGAAGCAATCATTTGAGGGCGCGGATCGATTAGTAGAGGATGTTCAACACGTATGAAAAGATCATCAGCCGGAGCTAGATTCAAAGAACCTCCCCACACAATAGCTGCTTTTGCTTTATTCACAATCTTCTGTAACTCCTCCACGTTAAATTCAACATCTGCAAGAACTTCCATAGTATCTGCAGTTCCGCTTGGACTTGTTATAGCACGGCTACTCGTTTTTGGAATTAATAGTCCCGCAGCAGCAACAATTGGTACAATAAGCAGTGACACCTTGTTACCAGGCACTCCACCAATACTGTGCTTATCAAACACGTTTCCGCCAAAATCCATTTGTTCTCCTTCTTCTGCAATAGCTCGTGTAAGATGGACTGTTTCCTCAAGAGACATTCCAAGGATTTGTTCTGAGACTAGGAATGCAGCAACATCAATATCCGAAAGGCGACCTGACACCAGGTCTTCAACAATGGCTTGAATCTCTTCACCTGT
>JGI2171J19970_10000119_pt1 | contig 32983 bp, 35 predicted proteins | sample DeeMarSWOR324_28_FD_19970 | JGI IMG/M metagenome (IMG submission 19970) | reverse complement strand
CCGAGCCTGACCCAGCTGCTATGAAGGAGGGCGATATCATGGTGACGAAGTACGCAGACCCGGGTTGGACTCCCCTGTTCCCTCGGGCTTCAGGTATTGTCATGGAAGTCGGAGGACTAATGTGCCATGCTGCCATAGTAGCCCGTGAATTAGGTATACCAGCTGTCTTTGGAATCCCTAATGCGACTGGTATCCTGAAAAACGGGCAGCATGTCAAGGTGGATGGGACAAAGGGAGTCGTCACTTTATGAATTTGAGGCCAGGGATTGAATCGAATTTATCCTCCTGTCAATGAGGTGGCTCCACTTCAGAAGTCAAATGACGCGCTTTGGGCCTGTCGGGCAAAGCCCTCAAACCGCCTGGCTTCCTTGTCATTGCCCTGGGCTGCGTAGATCCGGCTAATCTTTTGATAGTAGTCCGCCCTCCGTGGGGGGTCTTCATGCACCAGGGAAAGGTAGAGCTCCAGGACATTGGAGGAGTAATCCCCCAATTCAAGGCTCAGATCCGAAAACCTCTGCTTTGCGAAGGTATCCCCTGGAGAGCCGCAGGCTCGGCACTCCGCCAGGAGAGCTCCGAAGGTATCACGGGCTTCCGCTTTCTTTCCCTGCGCCTCGTAGGCCCTTGCAAGCGATCGTGCGATATCCGCCTGCCAGCCCCGTGACTCCAGCTCCCTCTCATAGAGGCGTTCCGCCTCCTCCAATCGTTGGGCCTTGAGGAGGGTTTCACCCCGAAGAACTAGGACGGGGAGGGATTCGGCCATGCTATGGGGGCAGGCGTCCAGACGTTCCAGTGCCGTATCGAATTCCTGCACCGCCCAAAGGACCTCGCAGAGGGTCTGGTATCCCCGCGGGGAATCGGGATGAGCACTCAGGAATCTCTCTGCGAGAGTTCTTGCCTCCTGGTATTTCTCAAGGTTCAGATAGGCCGTGGCGAGTTCTACCGCAATGAGGTCCCCCTCCGGGTTCTCTTCCATCGCCTGCAGGAGCTTTTCTGCGGCAAGCTCAAAGTTCCCCTCGTTCAGGGCAAGATACCCCTGTCTGAAGGACATCCCGTAGTGGTAGAATTCCCTGTGAACCGGCCCGGGAAGGTCGCTGCACAGGGCGGCGAAGTATTCATCCTCTGTTGGCCCCGGCTCAGTCCTTTCGGGATGCTCCTCCTTCAAAGGTCCGGGATCAAAGGCAGGTACTGCCTGGTCTTCGCCTGAACGACGCCCGATCGCGTCGAGCATCCCGCGAAGTTCTTTGATCAACTCCGGATTTTCGGTAAGCTCGAGGGCGAGCCGGAAAGATTGCTCCGCAGCCTCATAGTACTCGGAGGCTATGATTTCTAGCCCGTCCTGTTTGTGTTTCTGGGCCAGGAGCTCCCTGGTGTTGCGCAGCTTCTCCTTAAGCCGTTCTTCCAGTGCCTCACCTCCCTGAGCACCCTTTCCCCACTTTTCCAGTGCATTCTCATACTCCATCTTCGCAAGCCCGTATTTGCCTGCCTCAAAAAGGGCGTCGGCTTTTTTCTCAGCCTCTTCCGGGGACTTTCCGGCGAATAATTTCAAAAATCCCATGAATTTTCCCTTCCGTCTCATCCTGGATGAGCCTTTCGATGGCCTCAAGCGCTAAACTCTCAAGTGCGGGGAACTTCAATTGATGCGAGCTTTTTGCCTTGTTGGGCGCTTTCCGGCGCGGTCCATTCAATTTTCACTAATCCTGCATTAAATGCAAGTGCAAAATAGAGTGAGGGGGGGGGTCAAATCCAATAGGCTGTGACGTCTTTTTCTGTGACGTCTTTTTCTTGACACACAACTCTATTTCCGCCTATGCTTGCGCATCAACAGGGGGCATCGTATCAAGTCACGGACAGCTTAAGGGCATTAAGGAGGACATTTTATGAATGAGAAATACCACATCGTCATGATTGGTGCTGGTGCAGGCGGGCTTCAATGTGCTATTCATGCGACAGGCCGAGGAGTGCGGTGTGCCCTTATTGATGGAATGGAGGTAGGTGGCGAGTGTCTGCAGTATGGTTGCATTCCCAGCAAGTCAATGGTGCAAAGCATGGATACTTATCGTTTAGTCAAGAACGCATCAGCAATGGGCATCGACATAGGAGGAGATATTGCGTATAATTTTTCGAGGATCATGGCCAGACAGAAGGCGGTTGTCAATGGGATCGTTGGTCGAGTTCATAAGGGGCTCTCGAAGATGAAAATTGATTTTTACAGGGGCACGGGTTCCGTGACTAGTCCGAATAAGGTCACGATAACACCAAATAATCCTCAACCGGAACAAGAAAGGGAAATCATTCTTGAGACGGAGAATATCGTCATTGGAACGGGTTCATCCCCGAATAGGCTATCAATACCAGGGGCCGACTTGCCCGGAGTCTTGACTAACCGGGAGATATTTGACCTCAAAAACCTGCCAAAAAGCATGGTCGTGATTGGGTGTGGCTACGTGGGCGTAGAATTGGCAACAATATTTGCGAGTATGGGCACCCGCGTAAAAATGCTTGAAAAGGAAGAATTTCTCATGGGCTTTGATCAAAAAATTGCCCAAATCGTTCGGCACAGCATAGAGGAGAGGCAGGGGGTGAATGTAGAGATAGATTTGAACGTTCTTGAGATCCAGCACACCGATGCTGGTCTCTACAATGTGGTTTATGAAAAAGATGACCAGGAGAGATCGGCCCAAGGGGAGGTAGTTCTCATGGCCACAGGTCGCACACCATACACCGAGGCCCTGTGGGATGGAGACATTAGAATTGCTATGGATGGCCCTGGTATCGCAGTCAACGAGTACCTGGAGACAAGCGTTCAAGGGATTTACGCCCTAGGGGACGTGCTGAACGGTGCCATGACGGCATTTACCGCAGCCACTGAAGGTGAGGTGGTAGCTGATAACTGTTTAGGGAAAAGGGTTTCCATAGACTACTCTGCTGTCCCGCGATGTGTTTTTACGTATCCCGCCTATGCCTGTGTTGGGCTGAACGAAGAAGAGGCGAATTCGACCGAAGGGCTGGATTACGGAATAGCGGAATACCCTTTTAGGGCCATCGCAATGGCGGACATAATGAACGAAACAGAGGGATTTATTCGCCTGATATACGAAAAGGGGTCAGGCAAAATCCTTGGTGGTCATATCGTAGGTGCTCACGCCTCAGAACTTATTGCCGAACTCACCTTGGCTGTTCACCAAGGGCTCAATGTCAAGGAGTTGGCTTCTGTTCTTCACTTTCACCCCAGCCTTGCCGAGGGTTTACAGCGTGCCGCCAGGGTTGGCTGGCTCATGGAAGATATGGGGAAGTAGAGTTGACCAGCCCATATTCTCATTCAATCGCTCAGAGACCCGCCTCACTGTCATTGGCCTCATCCATAGCCCCCAGCGCAGCCGAATAACACCACATGCGAGATGATGTAAGGGATTAGGGTCATAATTAAATAGGTATTTTTCGATTTGGTCGATCGACCCGCCCGCCTATAACTAATGTTATGACCGATTCACCTTAATTNAAATTGTCAGCGATGAGTTAGAGCCGCACGACCCATATGTGAACAATGCCCCGTTTATAAGGCCTGCGAATGGCAGGAAAAGGCCTGTACAGGAGCGAAATCCTGAAAAAAAATTTGACTTGAGACAGATAAATACCATCAAAATTGTATAGGGTGTTTTGACTTTTTTGAGAGAGTGATTATATGGAAGATAGTGCGTAACTGTTGCACCCTTGTGTAAGGGACGTGGCAATTTTTATTATTAGTATAGGCATCAATAGAGGTTAGTATTGTGAAATATTTATATCTATTCATACTGATATTTTTCATGCCGTTTGCATGTCAGAATAATCCAGGCCATGAAAATACAGCGAGGAATACCATGGAGGAACAAGTCATTAAATTGGAAACAGCGACATTTGCCGGCGGCTGCTTTTGGTGCATGGAGTCGGATTTCGAGAAGGTGGACGGCGTTGCTGAGGTGATATCAGGGTACACCGGTGGTCATAAGGAGAACCCGACTTATGAGGAGGTATCATCCGGTGGCACCGGTCACGTTGAAGCGGTGCAGGTGCACTATGACCCTACAAAAGTTACTTACCGGAAGCTGCTCGATGTTTTTTGGAGCCATGTGGATCCCACTGACCCTGGTGGGCAGTTCGCTGACCAAGGCTCACAGTACCGAACAGCCATCTTCTATCACAATGAGGAACAGAGGCAGCTCGCAGAGCAGTCCAGAGAAGAGCTCAATAAATTGGGCCGGTTTGAAAAGCCGGTGGTTACGGAAATTATTCCCTTTTCTAGGTTTTACAAGGCCGAGGAGTACCATCAGGACTACTATAGGAAGCACTCGATGAGGTACAAATACTACCGCTCTCACTCGGGTCGGGACAGATTTTTGAAAGAGGTATGGCCCGATTCCACAGAAGAAACCGGAGCGCCTCAAAAAGTGAGGAGCTATGCAAGGCCCAGCGACGAAGTACTGCGTCAGAAATTGACACCGATGCAATATGAAGTTACCCAAGAGGGGGGCACTGAACCGCCCTTTCACAACGAGTACTGGGAAAAGAAAGTGGCCGGCATATACGTTGATATCGTCTCAGGGGAGCCTTTATTCAGCTCCCGTGATAAGTTTGACTCAGGCACGGGATGGCCCAGTTTCACAAGACCACTGGAGCCCGATAACATCGTGGAGAGAGAAGACAGAAGCCATTTCATGGTCCGCACGGAGGTTCGAAGCAGGAATGGGGACTCTCATCTAGGACACGTGTTTCCCGATGGACCGAAGCCTACTGGCTTGCGGTACTGCATTAATTCCGCTTCCCTGCGGTTTATCCCCGTGGAAGATCTGGAAAGGGAGGGATACGGACAATACTTAAAGCTCTTTATAAATGAGTAAGAAAAAGCGGTACGGTGGCTGTCACTGACATTGGAAAAGCGCTCCTCCTTGCCCTTATTCCCTGAACTGAGGGTACATGACCTGCGGGGAGCAACCGTGATGGAATTCACATTAATGTAACGAAAGGATAATTGAATGAAAAAGACACGACTTTGCAACATGCTGGGTATTGAGTATCCGATCATCCAGGGTGGCATGGTATGGATTGCCAATGGTGAACTAGCTGCAGCGGTTTCTGATGCCGGTGGCTTAGGCTTAATCAGCCCCACCGCGGGGATGAGCCGCGACGGCGATCAAGTAGATAATCTCAAAAGGCAGATACACATAGCCAGAGGCCTCACCTCCAAGCCTTTTGGGGCCAATTTACCTCTATTGCATAATCCTCAGATCGAAGGCTTAATTGCCGCGGCCATAGATGAGGGAGTGGAGGTAGTGGTGACGGCTGCCGGCAGCCCGGGGCTATACACGGATCGGCTCAAAGAGGCCGGGATAAAAGTCCTTCATCTCGTGGCCTCGGTGAGGCATGCCCAAAGTGCCGAAAAGCGCGGGGTCGATGGGGTTATTGCCGAAGGCTGCGAAGCCGGTGGCCATAATGGCATGGATGAGATATCTACGTTTGCATTAATACCTCAGGTGGTTGATGCAGTGGGAATTCCAGTTGTAGCTGCTGGTGGCATCGCTGATGCGAGGGGCGTAGTAGCTGCCTTAGCGCTGGGCGCTGATGGAGTGCAAATGGGCACTCGCTTCGTGGCTACTCATGAGTGCATTGCCCATCCCAAATTTAAGGAAGCAATTATACAAGCTAATGACAATGATACCATCATTACCGGCAGGAAGCTCGGGCCAATTAGGATATTGAAGAATGAACTGGCTGCTACAATAGTGGAGATGGAAGGTGCCGGAGCTTCGGTAGAGGAACTTATAGCATTCATTGGCAGCGGCAGATCCCGAACCGGGCAATTGGAAGGAGACTTAGCCAAGGGCGAAACGTACTGTGGTTCCATAGCTGGTATGATAGAGGAGATCAAAGGCGCCGGTGAGGTGATACGAAGCATCGTTGACAACTATGAGACAGTGCTAGATGGGCTAAGATAGAAAAGATGAGAAGGGGGGCTGCCGCGCAGGAAGGGCTCACGTCCAGAGGATTCAGAAGATCGTGAGCGAACAGAAATCTTACCCTGCTGCCTTGCTCGAAGGTAAAAAGATACTGGCCTTTCGGAGAAAGGTGTATGACTACTACAGGACCCATGGACGAGACCTGCCGTGGAGAAAAACAGATGATCCCTATAGAATCCTCGTCTCGGAGATCATGCTCCAGCAAACGCAGGTAAGCAGGGTTATCGAAAAATACGACCAGTTTATTCGCGCCTTTCCCGATGTGGAATCATTAGCCAGAGCACCGCTACGAGAGATACTCAGCCTATGGCAGGGGCTGGGGTATAATCGTCGGGCCCTGGCAGCCAAAAGGGCAGCAGAGAGGGTTGTTGCCGACTACCACGGGAGGATTCCCACCGAGGTCCGCTCCCTCACCTCACTGCCGGGAATCGGCAACACCACGGCCAGCGCGATCTGCGCCTTTGCCTTTAACCAGCCGACGGTATTCGTAGAGACCAACATACGAGCGGTGTTCATCTATAATTTCTTCGGAAACAGACGTGAGGTGACCGATAGCGAGATACGCTCCCTTGTAGCGCATACGCTCGATCGTGAGAACCCCCGGCTATGGTATTATGCCCTCATGGACTATGGGGCGGCGTTGAAAAAGGGGCATGGGAATCCCAGCAGAGGCAGCGCCCATTACCGGAGACAGGCAAGGTTTGAGGGCTCGAACAGACAGATACGAGGGGCAATTCTCCGGGAACTGTTGAGAAAAGGGAGCCTTTCCGAGCGCGCATTGGTCAGGCAGAGCCGCCTGCCGCTAAACTCGGTGAGGCGGAACCTCGCGGACCTGGAAAAAGAGGGTCTCGTGGTTCGAAGGGGTACCCGTTTTTCCATCCCGTAGGAGTTGTCCCATGAATATTCTGGGAGGCGCAGAGAATCTGCCAAAAGAAATTCACCCCTTGGCTTAGTGTTAAAGAATTACGGAAACATCAGTCAGGCTATTTTCATCACTGATGCAATAGGGAGGAACGGCAATGAAATTGTGCAATGCTACCGAGCAATGTGTGCTGAGAAAGGGTTGTCAATATTTATGAACCGGCTTCGGCCGAATCCTCGTCTTTGGTCTTCGTATGAACGCAGGCCAGCTGCTTCCCTTTTTGAATCAATTTAAAACATCCGTTGCAAGAGATGCAGAGCGATGGGCCATAATCCCCTGAAGCCCAGCGATTAATCAGATCAGGCTCCCGGATAAATGGCCGACTCATGGAAATGAGATCAGATGTGGCTTGCGATAGGATAGCATCGATCATTTCCAGCTTCCTGATCCCGCCGACCGCAACCACTGGGACCTTGGATCTTGTCCTGACTCGTGAGGCTTGTTCCAGGTAATAGCCCTCAAACCATTCATCCTCATTCACCGGACCGCGTGAATCATGTGTCCCCTTTGGGCTGCCTCCGGTGACCTCAATAGCCCCATAGCCCTCATTGCTCAAGATCTCCCCATAAATCTCGGCGTCTTCGGTTGTTATCCCGCCACGCACACCATCAAGACTATTCATCTTGATCCATACAGGGAATTGTTTTCCGGCCATCTCGGCGACGGCATGTCGAATCTCTATGAATATCCTGGCTCGGTTCAAATGCGAACCGCCGTACTCATCTTCACGGCGGTTAAAATAAGGGGAAAGAAATTGAGAAAGTGGATAGCCATGTCCGCCGTGTATTTGGACCGCATCCATCCCTATCTCTTGAGCACGAAGGGCTGCAGCAGCATACAGGTGCACAATGCGTTCGATTTCATCTGCGGACAGTTGGTGCACATTCGGGTTATCGGAATAGGGCCCGACTGGTTTCCCATCGAAAAAGTAAAAAGGTGCCAATTGAAGGGAAATCAAGGCTCCAGCCCGATGCACGGCCTGAACCATATCCTCCCAAGCCGATAGACTATCATCGCTATGCATACTGAGGAACGCTCTCCTCTGGGGCAGCCAGGTTTGATCGGCCAAACAGGCGCTTGTGGAGATAAGGCCGACACCACCGGATGCCAGATCCGCATACAGTCGCTTTAACTCCGGGAGCGGACTTCCATCCAATGACGCCATTCCTTCGAACGTTGCGGATCGAATAAACCGATTACGCAAAGTCAGATTCATGAGGTTGTATTTACTAAATGCTTTGTCAAGACTTTCTTGGAATGTCACAATTTGCCTCGCTTTTAGACAGAATTAGGAACCATGAACAGGTTCAGTGCATTTCATAGAGGCTGCAACGAGACAGCATTTTCCGGTTCAATTCGTAGGGATTCAACCACCCTGCTCGGCATCGCATAGTACCCTATTGCAACTGTCAGTTCAACAATTTTCAAGAAGGGGCCAACTCTCTGTTCTTGATAAATCACAACCTCGCTTGGCACTAATGAGTTATTGAAACACAAGGCAGGGCATTCCCACAATAAATCTCGAGCCTTCCGAAGGTTGAGACTGAAAACTTTCGGTGAGGCTTTCCATTGGCCCTTACAGAGCCCCTGTTTCATCAGCTAAGAGAAGGCGGTCGATGTTTTGATTAGTGAATGCTACACGTTGTTGGGCTTACCGACTATGCTATGGCAAGAACACATGATATGGGATTTGCAGGCATGATTGCCTGCTGGTTTTGGTCTTGTGAGATGCCTTGACACCTCAGTGCTATGAATATACAATGCGCCAACAAACATAAATGGAGGTAGAAAATGTGGGATTCTTCAAAATGCGACCTATGTGGCGATTGTCTGGTGAAGTGTCGTTATGTCAATTATGACAAAGAGAGGGCCGTAGCTGAAATTAAGCTGCTCATGGAGGGCAAAGAGGCTGACATCCTGAACAAGTGCATCACCTGTATTGCTTGTAATGACTACTGCCCGACCGGGGCTGACCCCTCTGACCTTATCTTCAAGATGCAGGAAAAGATAGGCACCTGCCCCATAGTAGAAGTGGGTAAACCTGTCCTCGATGAAATGGCCAAGGGACTCGAAGGGCGGGGAGAGCCTAGCGAGTTGATAGAGGGCGACCCTGATAAGCCCGTCCTGTCATTCGACATGTTCGAGTTTAGGCAGTTCCCCGAGGGTATCCTGGAAAGCATGCTATTTAAGGGCATGCCTGTGGTGAGAGGAAGTGAGTACATGTCCCTCGTTGGCTGTGTGCATATGGGCGGGGTGAGCTTTGTTGAGAAGTACATCCAGAAGGTGATCGACAAGCTGGCCAGTTTGGGCAAGGAGATCGTGTACCTCCACAATGAGGGCTTCATCCTCGCGCACCTGAGGGCCAAGGAGTACGGTATCACCGTTCCCTTCAAGTACATGCACCTGTTCGAGTACCTGCGCAACTATCTGAGGAACCACCAGGGTAACATCACCAAGCTGGGCAAGAAGGTTGCCTACCAGGCCAACTGCGCCACCAGATGGCTGCCGGAACAAGATGCCTTCCTGGACGAGATCTTCGAGCTCATCGGGGTTGAGCGACCGTCCAGGCAGTATGAGCGATTGAACGCTGTCTGCTGCACCGGACCAATCATCTACACCAACAGAGAGCTGGCCGTTGATATTCAGGAGAAGAACGTTAAGGATGCCATCGAATGCGGCGCTGATGCCCTGATAACTATCTGTCCAATATGTGACGCGGTGATGCGGCGACCCACCTCGCGGCTTGGCCTGCCCAAGATTTTTATCACTGACCTTTGTCGTATTGCCCTGGGTGAGAAGTCCTGGCCGGATGCATGAGGCTATTTCATCCTATACTTCCCACCCGAGAGAGGGAATCCTTGTCATCATCATTCACCGTCACGGGAAAGGGGGCACCCAGTGTACCTGAAGAAGCTAAAGGATAGGTATGCAATAGCAGGAGTGGGCTATACTCCTCAGGGAAATGTTGCCGGTCGCACAGCCCTGAGCTTTTATGTAGAGGCCTGTGCCAATGCGATTAAGGATGCCGGCCTGACAAAGGAGGACATAGATGGCCTCATATGCTACAGGCATTTTGAGCCCGTGGGAAACGATACGGAGGTCACCCCTTATCTCGTGGCCCAACATTTAGGGATAAGACCACATATCCTGAGTCAGGAGGCAAATTGTGCCAGAGGGCATCTCCTCCATGCAATGGGCCTTATGGAGGCGGGTTTCTGTAACTATGTTTTGATTGTCTATGGAGATAATGCCCACTCCGGCAGGAGAACCTTCATCAGAGAGGCCACGCATAGTGAACCAGCTGATGATAATGCGGCATTCGGTGAGTTCGGCGCCGTTTCCAACTATGCAATGGCAGCCCGCAGGGCTATGTACCTTTACGGATCGGGGCCAGAAACATGGAAGGAGATCGGCGTGAGCCAGAGAAGGTGGGCAAACCTAAATCCGAGGGCCATGATGTATGACAGGTCCCTCACCTACGAAGACTATCTCGCCGCCAATTGGATAGTGGAACCATTCAGGATCTACGATGCAGCCCTTATAAGCGATGGAGGGAGGGCCTGTATCGTTACCTCCACGGAGAGGGCAAGGGATCTCAGGAATCCGCCGGTCTCTATTATGGGTATTGGGGAATACAATCTATCCGTCGACATACATCAGTCTGACTTTATGGCAGGACCTACGGGTACCAAGGAAGCGGGTAAGATCGCCTTTGAGATGGCAGGGATCAATTTAGATGAGATTGACGCCTGTGAGATATACGATTGCTTCACACACACTGTGGAGATCACCCTCCAGGACTACGGCTTTTTCGGTCCCGGAGAGGGGAGAGACTGGTTCAAGGATGGCAGGACTGCCCCTGGAGGCGAGATGCCTGTGAACACATCCGGTGGGCTTCTGTCCGAGGCCTATTTTATGGGGCTTACCCCGTTAACAGAGGGCGTGATGCAGTTGATGGGTCGCTGCGGGGAAAGACAGCTTGGATCCGCTACAAAAACAAAGGAGCCGGAGATAATCCTCTGTAGTGATAACGGAGGGGTCTTTCAGACCCATTCCACTATAATAGTAAGGAGACCCTAAAATGGCATATAAGAAACCGTTGCCTAAACCAAATGCAGACACAAGACCTTTTTGGGAGGGGTGTAGGGAACACCAGCTCAGGTTTCAAAGGTGTGGCCATTGCGGCCATGTGAGGTGGCCCCCATCGGTCATATGTCCTGCCTGCCATGTATCAGAAACGGAGTGGATAGTTGCCAGTGGTAAAGGACGGGTATATAGCTATGCGGTCTATCACGTGGCCTTTCATCCGGCATTCAAAGACGATGTCCCATATGTGACGGCCGCGGTCGAACTCCCTGAAGGACCCCGCATCCTCACAAATATCGTTGGATGCAGCCCCTCAGAGGTGAAGTGTGATATGCCTGTAGAGGTTGTGTGGGATGATGTCACCGATGAGTTTAGCCTGCCAAAGTTCAAACCTGCTGCCCATCCAGATTAACAGGGAATGGGGTCACCCATTAAAGGGCAGGTCATTTGGTACAGATGTTGGTGAGATCTTACAAAAGCAATTAAAAGGGGTAGTTAAAAAGTTAATTCGACATATATTATTAGGTGAAGCGTTTGGTAGAAAGGATGAGCCATGATAACCGTGGAGAAAATTGACGACCGCACTTTCAAGGTAACCGTAAAGGACCGAACGAGCACTACCCATACAGTTACCGTTGATCCTTCATATCATGAGAAGCTCACTGGCGGCCATGTTTCAGCGGAGAACCTAGTGGAGAAATCGTTTGAATTTCTCCTGAAGCGGGAAAGCAACACCAGCATTCTGAGGGCCTTCGACCTTCCGGTTATTGGCCGGTATTTCCCGGAATACGAAAATACAATCCGGGATATGCTCAAGTAAATGGGTTGATGGCGCTGACCAATCGCGACAATGAGGCATGAGATCTCATTGAGGTGCAATGTAGGGTATGCAAATCGAAATTTTGGGAACAGAATCTTTGGGGGTACGAAGCCTTTGTTGTGTGGTGAGCACTGAAGGGCAAAGGGTCTTGATCGACCCAGGTGTCGCATTGGGTTATACAAGATTTAAGTTGCTTCCGCACCCTCTTCAGGTGGCCGTAGATGAAAGNATCCAGAAAAAGATTGTCGGTGCGTGGGCTGAGGCTACCGATATCGTAATTAGCCATTTTCATGGGGACCACGNTCCTTTAGCAAATGCAAATCCTTATCAGCTGANTATNGAGAAAGTAGCCACATTGAATCCCAGTGCAAAAATATGGGTGAAGTCATCACAGCTTTCTCCCACGGAACGGAAAAGGGCAAGCTCTTTTTCTCTTGCTTTGAACAAGAATCTGATTCCGGCGGAAGAGAAGGGAGAGGGAGTTTTGTGTTTTTCCAAACCGGTTCCCCATGGAAAAGCCAATGGTCTAGAGACAGTGATATTGACCAAAATCGAGAGAGATTCTGTTTTTGTGCATGCCTCAGACATTCAACTTCTCAATGATGAAGCTATTTCTCAAATTATATCCTGGAAGGCCGATATCGTCTTGGCGAGCGGACCTCCTCTCTATTTATACAAGCTTACCGAAGCCGATGTGAAAAGAGCTTGGGATAATGCTATAAGGCTTTCACAAAATGTGGATACCTTAATTCTTGATCATCATCTTTTGAGAGGCTATGAAGGTGCCAGATGGTTAGATAGGCTCTCATCTAAAACAGAGAGAAAAATTATGTGCGGTGCTGATTTCATGAAAAAGCCAAGAATGTTGCTAGAGGCCCAGCGCCCACAGCTATATGAGGAGATGCGCGTGCCGGAAGGTTGGCATGAGGCCTATGCGCTGGGCAAAGTAACCACCGATTCCTATTGGAATCTCGCTCAAGACTTTGTCTCGTAAAGGGGGACATCGTAGGGAACGTGCATAATTTTCATCTTTCCATTATGGCCATCACGCCTATCAATCCCTCGATATTATTCCACAGGCATTAATGCAAGTGGAGGCAAGAGAGGAAACTTCTGTTAGGTAAAAAATTTCTAAAAAATGTCTTGACATAGGTTTTTTACTATATTATATGTTGAACTTTATTTCATTATATGAAACACTATCATGTTAGGTAGATGAAGTTAACTGCTCTTGGAAAGAGCCTCTAGGTTATCGAGCTATTGTGCAAAACCCTCAGGGTTTAAGCCTTTTGGAGATGAGCAATATGCTTGGTTTTCCAAAAAGTACAATCCACCATATCCTGGCTGTCTTTCTCCTCCCTTTCTCCTCTTTCTCGAAATTGCCGAAGGAAATAAACCCTGGGAACAAACGACTGAGTACCTGCCCGAACAGGATCAGGTGGTTGATAACCAGTATGCCTGTTGGGGGTCTTCATTAAACTACCCAAGCTGCTCATGGATCTCCTCAAAGGAGGTAACTGTTCTTTGACTCCGGAATAGACGAGTAAAGACACTGTTATTGCCTTCAGTGGAGGCCTGAGTGAAAGGTCTGCGGGGAACGGTAAAGATGGGCAGTATGTCATGGCTCAGCAGGAGGTCCATTACCTGGACGCTCTCTCAACAAAGTATAGCCTCTCTTTTCGGAGCTTGATGAGCTTTTTTCGTCCATAATAACGGCTCGATAACCCGGAACGATTAGTTATTTCAAGGTGAAAGTTTTTACCCATGAAAGGCACCAAGGCGGTGCACTTTCACTTTGCCTACAACCCTTAAGGAAAGGAGGGAAGCATGAAAAAAACAATTGTTCGGTAATTGTGCTGTTGATAGCTTCTTTGGCAGTTTGGGATTGTGCCGAGGCTGCACCAGCACCGGTGGCTGAAACCCGGAACGATTAGTTATTTCAAGGTGAACGTTTTTACCCATGAAAGGCACCAAGGCGGTGCGCTTTCACTTTGCCTACAACCATTAAGAAGGAGGTAAGGATGAAAAAATTAACTTTTGTGGGAGCTGTGCTGTTGATAGCTTGTTTGGCAGTTCCCGTACCAGGAGCACTAGCGGCTAAATACCCAAAAGAGGTAGTCTTTGGCATTCCCCTTCACGTGACCGGGCCTCTTGCCAGTGTAGGTCAGGGGATAAGAATTGGCCTGGACTTGGCTATTAAAGAGATTAATGAGCAGGGTGGCATCAAGAACATGGGTGGCGCCAAGCTTAAAATTCTATGTCCCGATACCGGAGGTGCAGCTGATATCGCGGTCAGTGAGACGGAACGACTAATTACCTCGAAACGCGTTTCCGCTGTTCTCGCGACGTATATGCACGGCGAAGAGGTGCAAATGGTAGCCCAGAATTTTTCATGCCCCTGCCTGCAGTTCCAGACTATTATGCCTCCTCATATGAGCGAAAAGGATGACTACGTATTCCGTCGTTTCAACGATGAAGACGAGGATTGGTGGGATAACTACGATTGGCTAGAAATGATGAAGAAGGAGACAGGGGACCCAGGCCCCAAAACGATTGCGTTCCTGTACTGTGACGACATCTGGTGTACTGAAGCCTATCAAATGGCACCCCCGATGTTCAAGAAATGGGGTTATGAGACAATCCTAGAGGAGCCGTATACCTGTGGACAGGCGACCTTCAAGCCCCAGATCGCCAAAATCAAGGCGGCGGCGCCTGACCACCTGATACTTATGATGCATACCCAAGGGCACATCATCTTTAACAGGGAACTGATGGAGGAGGAGGTCTATTTGCCCTATGGATATGTTACTCAGGGGGGTGAGGACGCACTGATTTACGACACATTACCTCCACGGTCATATGAATATATGTTTATTCATGAAGATGGAGATATCTGGTTCAAGAACAGGCCATGGGGCGAGAAATTGGCGAGTATACACAAGAAGAAGATGGGCTACGACCTGGCCACCTATGTGGTCAACGCCTATGAAGTCATGTGGATAATGAAGGACGTCTTGGAGCGGGCTAAGTACAGCTCTGACCTCCAGAAGTTCCGCGACAATATTCGCGATTCACTGGGTGCAACCTATATCACTCACGAGAACTGCCCTGATATGCAGACAGCCCCTGATGGCACTAAATGGTGCCCCCAATTGGCTCGCGGCAACGAGATTCTTGGCTTTGAGCCTTCAGGCCACAACCTGCCCCGCAGCGGGCACGGTCAGATTAGCCAGACTCTCGGTGGCCAACGCGTCCCACTATGGCCGCCCAAGTATCGACCAAAAGGCTATAAGCCCGTGTGGCCGATTCCACCTTGGAGTAAGAGGTAGCACAAAATTGAACTAACCCCGTAAGTTGTGGAACCCGGGAAGGGGGAGGGTGTTTCAGAGTATCCTCCCCCTTTCTAAAGATTTCTAGGGAAAGGCAATGACCGAAATTATAGTGGGAGCAATAGTCACCGGTATTCTTCTCGGTGGACTATATACCGTGGTGGCACTTGGTCTTAACCTTATTTTTGGTATCGTCCGGGTGATTAATTTCGCCCACGGCTCGATATTTATGATCTTCCTATACCTTGGCTTCTTCCTGTGGCGTTTGTTAGGCGTTGACCCATACCTAAGCATGATTATCGTGGTGCCAGCTGCTTTTGGTTTTGGCTATGCCGTGCAGTATGTCCTTATTCGCCCAATGTTCATCAAGGAGAAGGCCTACGTTGTGGAGCCACTGGGGGTGCTGCTACTGATGTGTGGTTTTGATATGATTTTGGCAAACGGTGCCTCATGGGGATTTGGGGCTCGAATTTGGTATGTCTACGGCTCAGCTTTGACGGGAAGTGTGCACTGGGGGTTTTTAACCCTGAGCAAGCAGCGTCTTATCGTGGTACTCGTTGCTGTTCTGCTTACCCTGGCTGTTTATTGGCTGTTGGGCCATACCGATTTAGGAAATAGGATTCGGGCGGTAGCCCAAAACCGAGAGGCAGCCGCCCTGTGCGGAATAAATGTTCACCACACCTATGCCATTGCCTTCGGATTGGGGTGTGCGGTAACAGCACTCGGCGGATGCAGTGTACTGCCCTTTCAGGCTATCACACCTCATATGGGGATGGGGTTGGCCATCAAAGCGTTTGTGATTGTAGTACTGGGAGGACTAGGTAGTGTGCCCGGGGCGTTGCTCGGGGGCATCATCATCGGGGTGGTAGAATCAGTGGCAAGTCAGCTTGTCAATGCCTCCGTAGCCAGCATCATCGTCGCAGTTCTCTTTCTCATTATCATGTTCTCCAGGCCGAAAGGCTTGATGGGACTTATCGAGGTGTAATCTATGAAGCAAGGCGCGGGGATGGAAGCTTCAGCCGAAAGGCTGAAAAGGAGGCAAATTCCGCCTGGCTGTATAGCCCTGGCAGTCCTGTTGATAGTGCTGATGATAATACCCTTTGTCTTGAAGGAAAGGCCGTATTATGTGCACATCTTTATCACGATCTTCCTATGGAGCTACCTAGCCACCGCCTGGGGACTGGTAGGGCAGAGCGGGCAGCTTTCCTTTGGTCATGCCGCCTTTATGGGAGTGGCGGCATATACCACTGGCGTCCTGTTCGGACAGTTCGGGATTAACCCGTGGTTAGGCATGTGGGTGGGGGTTATACTGGCCACCATTGGCGGTCTTATTATCGGGTATCCCTCCCTGCGGCTCCGGGGTGTCTACTTCGCGTTGGCTACCTTTGCCTTCGCGTTTATCCTTCAGATGTTTGTGAGGAATACCCTATACCTGGGGCCAGTGTATATTGGAGCTGGCGCATTCTTATCGATTCCTCAGGTAAGTGGTGGCAATGCCCCGGGTGTGTTTCAATTTGCCAGCAAGACACCCTATTACTTCATCGCTCTGGTTATGCTAGCTGGCGTAGTTTCCCTGAGCTACCTACTCAACCGCAGTCGTCTCGGCTACTACTGGAGAGCTATGCGCAGCGACCCAGACGCCGCTGAATCTCTGGGTATCAATGTGGGAAAATACCGGCTTATCACCTTTCTTGTTAGCTGTGCCCTGACCGGCTTGGGTGGCGCTTTCTTTATGCAATATTTCCGCTTTATCAATCCAGTGCGAGCTCTGGACGTAACTCAATCCATACGAATTGCCTTGATAGGCATTGTTGGCGGATGGCAGTCAGTGTTTGGACCAATGATAGGCGGCTTTATTATCACCCCTATCGCCGAGTTATTACGTCTCCACTTGGGGAGGGTGCCTGCCCTCAGCCCAATCATATATGGCATGGTTCTAATGGTGTTTATCCTGTATATGCCCAGGGGGCTCAATGGCCCAGTACTGAGAGGTGTGAGGTGGATTGAAGCTAAGCTCCGGCGCCCAGCCGAAAGTGGTAAGCACAAGCCAAGGAGGTAGCAAAGTGGCTATACTGGAAGTTCGCAAGGTAACCAAGAGATTTGGGGGCTTGGTGGCTCTCCGCGACTTAGACGTCAGGGTAGATGAGGGGGAGATATTGGGGCTGATTGGTCCTAATGGGGCTGGTAAGACTACCCTGTTTAACATAGTAGTTGGCTACTACAAGCCTGACGGGGGCCAGGTCGTCTTCCAGGATCATGATATAACTGGTCTTAAGCCATATGATGTTTGCCTGCGAGGTATAGGCCGTACCTTCCAGACGACTAAGCCATTCTTGGACAGCTCTGTACTAGAAAATGTGGTGATTGGAGGGTTCATACGGGCTCACGGGACTGCCGAAGCTCGAAGAATTGCCCTGGATACACTAGACATGCTGGAGCTCAGTGAACGAGCTGAGAGCCTAGCCAGCGAGCTCACTGTGCCCGACCGCAAGCGCCTTGAGATGGCTCGGGCTCTGGCTACCGGTGCCCAGTTACTGCTGTTGGATGAGCCTATGGCTGGGCTAACCCCCTCAGAAAAGGCGCATACAGTTGACCTGCTGCGCAAGGTCAGCGGAGATGGTATTACTCTAGTGATAGTAGAACATGACATGAAGGTAGTGATGACCCTCTGCCCCCGGGTTATACTAATGGATCGTGGGCAGAAGCTGGTGGAAGGCACCCCGCAGGAGGTATCCAGTGACCCAAGAGCAATCACTGCCTACCTAGGAGAAGAGTATGGTGCTTGAGATTAAAAAGCTTCGCTCAGGCTATGGAGAAATAGCTATATTACATGATGTCTCCCTCCAAGTGGAGCAGGGCGAAATCGTTGCTATAGTTGGCTCCAATGGGGCAGGTAAAACAACCTTGATGAGGACTGTTGCCGGTTTCATTGAGCCAATGTCCGGGGAGATTATCTTTAACGGGGAACCGATCCAGAAGCTGCCACCTCACCAGATAGTGGCCAAAGGTATAGCTCAGGTACCGGAGGGGAGAGAGCTATTCAACTTCCTGACTGTGGAGCAGAACTTGATGGTAGGCTCTAATATACCCAGGGCTCGCACCCACCGCCGGGAAAGCTTTGAGCTGATCTTCGGTCTTTTTCCAGCACTGGCGGATCGGAAAAAGCAGCAAGCCGGTACCCTAAGCGGCGGTGAGCAGCAGATGCTGGCCACGGCTCGTGGCCTGATGGCTCGTCCCTTGATGTTAATGATGGATGAGGCATCTTGGGGGCTGGCACCAATACTTGCCACCGAGCTATTTGAGGCTATTAAGCGGGTTAATGAGGAGGCAGGAACCACTATTGTACTGGTAGAGCAGAACGTGTATAAGGCATTATCCATAGCCCACCACGCCTACGTTCTGGAGCGTGGCAATATAGTTATGGAAGGGACGGGACAGGAGCTCTTGGGCAGGGAGGAGCTGAAGACTGCTTATCTCGGGTTATAAGTTGAGCAAGGGTACTATTCTGGCTGAAATAGATATTTAGCTCAGTCCCTTCAAGCCTTCCCCAGCTCTCGGTTACCGCGCAGGGTCAGAGTACAGGAAGAGTTGGGCGAGGCTGACTTACCTACTGTACCCCTAATTCATCTAGCAGCTTGATCACCCTGAACGACTCAGCAAAGCCGGTTGTGCCACTGAGGGCCACAGCTACTGAGGTAGCTTCCAATACCTCTCCTCTACTGGCTCCAGCGTCTACCGCCAGTTTGGTTTGGGCTAGAATACATCCAATGCACCCGGCCCGAAGTGCAATGCCGAGCGCTATTAACCGTTTGACCTTAGGACTGAGTGCACCATCTTTATATGCCTCAAGCCTTACTTGCTCTATAGCGCTGGCCACGCCAGGCATTTCTTTTTCATACTTTTCCCTTAGCTTCATGAGATCATTTAAGGTTTCTGATTGACTTTCCATAGGTGTAATCTCCCCATTAAGTAAAGTGATAAGAACTTGTTTTTTCGGAGGAGAAACATAGTGGAGTTAGCCCTGTGTGTCAAGAAAAAGTTGGACATGATATATGAGTGAATGGGGGTCAGATCCTTATTCTTGACAAATTAGCTCCTCCCTTGGCACTAAAGAGTTATTGAAACGCACGGCAAGACATTTCCATAATAGATCTCCAGCCTTACCCCCTGCTTCATCAGGCAAGAGAAGGCAGTTGATGCTTTGACTAGTGAATGCTGTACATTGTTGCCGTTTAATGTTATGGTAAGTAAGTTACAATATTGATCAAAGTGAAATTTCGGACAATTTCGTTAGCATACTATGCCTTTTCGATTGGTGGTATGTGGAGAGCAGGATGCAAGCCCGAGCCAATCTGTAGCCACGATACGTAGAGGTCTGACTTACTTTTGACCTTATCAAGCTTTTTAGGAACTTCTCAACTGCATCAGGCATAACCGTAGAAGGGGGTAGAAAAGGCAAGATATTCTCACAGGCAGATAGAGTGGTTATCTGTCCGGGTTAAGCCATGAAAGAAAGATTTTTAAAATGGACTTTGACTCTGGTAATAGCTGGAGTTTTTTTCTATACCTTGTATGCGTTCTATCCTGAGAGAGGCTTTTTGTTACGTGATGAAAACCTGGTAGATAAGGTGAAGGAAATAGCCGTAGAACCGAAACCCGTGGAGGATACCGTAGTCCTTGAGGAGGAGACTATAGCCGCAAAATCGAAATCAGCGGAGGATACTGTTACTGTAGTGCTTGAGGAGGAGACTATAGCCGCAAGAACGAAACCCGTGGAGGATACCGTAGTCCTTGAGGAGGAGACTATAGCCGCAAAATCGAAATCAGCGGAGGATACTGTAGTGCTTAAGGAGCCGACCGTAGGATTAATGTATGTTCAAAAAGACTCTGTCAGACTGAGAAGCGGACCGGGGATTAATCATCGAGCTATAGGTAGTCGCAGGTTAGGTGACAAAATATTCACAAAAGATCTAGAAGGAGATTGGTATAGAATTGTTGATCCTAAGGATTTTAATAAGACTATTGGATGGATTCATAGATCATTATTGGGCAAGATGCCTCCCCGCCCTTGAAATCCTTCCCGGCCACCTCGCCTGAGCGAGAGCGACCCGCCTGCCACTGCAAGGCGCAAGCCCTCCCACCATAACCTAACCCAAGAACCGCATCTGTTTTGGACACTTTTCCGCTTGCATACGAGGCCATTTCACCTATACTTTCACGCCAGCAGGGGGGCGGGGGGTTCTTATCGTTGATTTCATTTCATTGAAATCTGCCAGGTATACTTGAGAGCTGGTAGAGATTTGAGGCGAAATCGCTCCGGCGAAACACAAACTATCAAGTAAGGGGATGTTGATGTCAAAGTATGATTTAACGGACAAGGTAGCCATTATTACTGGAGGCGGGACAGGAATTGGGCGTGCCATTGCTTTAGAATTCGCCCGGGCGGGGGCGGATTCTACCATTGCAAGTCGGAACCTTGGCAATCTGGAGAAGGTGGCCGAAGAGGTCAAATCCATGGGCAAACGTTGTCTGGCCATAGCTACCGATGTACGGATACCGGAGCAGGTGGATACTATGGTTCAGCAGACAGTGAATGAATTTGGGCGAGTTGATATTATGGTCAACAACGCTGGTGCCAGTTTCCCCTGTCCTGTGGAGGATCTATCACCTAATGGCTGGGATGCAATCGTTAATATTAATCTCAAAGGGACTTTCCTCTGCTCCAAGGCAGCAGGCAAGGTGATGATAGGGAGTAAAGCAGATTCTGGAGCGGGTGCCTCTGGGGCGTTATGGCCAGCCCGAAGAGATAGCCTATGCTGCAATATTTCTGGCTTCGGAAGCCTCAAGCTTCATCACCGGGGAGACCCTAGTGGTCAGGGGTGGCCCTCAAGCCACTGTATGATACGAGCAGATCTCTTCTAGACCATAAAGTGAAGAAGGTGTCAGGCCTTGACAGGCTGTGGCTCAAAGCAGTCAAAAGACCAAGCTTCGGAAGATGTCCGCACCTTACAAATTGTTTCTTGCCCAAAGCTTCAACCGAAATTACCCATTTAACTTTGCCCTTTTTGAAAAAAGTGATAATCTACAACCTGTTTTTGAGAGACAATTCTTAAACTACTGATTACCCTAGCCATGGAGAATTCAATGGCTGAAGAACGAGGGAAAGACAGGTTCACTTATGAAAGGCCGGAATTTGTTCATGTTAAATTTAGCATTGAAAAGGGGCCAGAAAAGGATAGAGCGCGTGTAATGATGGTTATTGACAGTTCAAAAAGCGGACTTGCCATGTTGATAACCCAAAAGGATTCTGATCTACTTGAGATTTTAAAAAAGGGAGACAAGATACGTGATATGCGCTTTTTTGGTATAGGTGCGAGAATTAAGGAGGATGGTACAGTTAAACATATGACTAAAATTAAGGAAGGGAAATTTAAAGGTGCTTACAGTCTTGGGGTTGAGGCTCCTGACAGGAAGTTTATGAAATGAATGTTGAAATTGCGAATTACACGTTAGGCGCCTTGATAGGATACCCTGTTTCATCACGCAAGAAAAAAACGTGTAATGTTTTTATTAGTGTATGTCTATAATTCTTTCAGATTACAGTGGCAAGAAGTATACAATTTTGAACTGAGGTAACCAAGCACGATTTGTCAGCAATATAGTGAATAAGCAGTATGGAGCTCTTGGTAAAAGGAAGGCAGGATGAAAGATCAACTGATCGGCTACGATGGCATTGCCTTGAGAAACATGATCCTAAAAGGTGAAATTAGGCCAACTGAATTGCTAGAGACTGTTATTGAACGCATTGAACGGGTTAATCCCACGCTGAACGCTGTAGTTCACAAGATGTACGATCAGGCACGTGAGATCGCGGAAAGCAAGCTGGCTGGCGGGTTTTTTGGCGGCGTTCCTTTTCTTCTGAAGGATCTGATTGCGGAGTACAAAGGTGCCCCTTTTCACGAAGGTTGCCTAGCAGTTAGGGGCTATGTTTCAAAAATAGACACCGAGTTGGTCAAACGGCAAAAGGCCTCGGGTTTGATTATTGTTGGCAAGACCAATACCCCGGAATTTGGGCTTGTTCCCACCACGGAACCCTCCCTGTATGGAGCGACGGTCAACCCTTGGGATCCCAGCTTAACGCCAGGTGGATCAAGCGGTGGGTCGGCTGCGGCGGTGGCAGCAGGGATTGTCCCGATGGCTCACGGAAACGACGCCGGCGGCTCAATACGTATCCCTGCCTCTTGTTGCGGGCTCTTTGGTCTAAAGCCTACCCGGGGGAGGAACCCTTTAGGGCCGCTCTTCGGAGATATAGGTGGGGGACTTGTCTGCGAACATGCCATTACTTATACAGTGAGAGATTCGGCGGCGCTCTTGGACGCAACGTCAGGGCCGGACCTTGGAGATCCCTATCAAGTCCCCCCAAAGGAGCGTCCTTTCCTGGAAGAAGTAGGACGGGAGGCGGGGAGATTAAAGATCGGGTTTTTGACATCCATTCCAGAAGGGTGGGGCATGGAGACTCAATTACACGCAGACTGTGAAAGCGCGGTAAAAGACGCCGCTCGGCTCTGTGAAAGTCTAGGACATATCGTTGAAGAGATTGCCCCAGAAGAGTTGAGCTATACAAATCTTTTCAAAACCTTCGGTAACCTATTTAGTTGCCTTGCTGGGCATATGATCGCTTGCTGGGAGAAAGAGTTGGGTAAAGAGCTGAGGCAGGATCAAATGGAGCTCGTGACCTGGGCTAGCTATCAAGCGGGTTTGAAACGAACTGGAGCGGACTATTTGGTTATTGTGGAAGAACTCCAGCGCTTCTCACGTAAGTTAGCGCGATGGTATGATGAGGGTGGTTATGACATGATCCTATGCCCGACGATCAGTATTCCCCCTGTAAAACTCGGTTCTTTCCAGCCACTTCCACACGATCCAATGAGATGGGCAAGGATGTCTAATACCTTTGTCGCGTTGACCTATATCTATAATATAACAGGTCAACCAGCCATGTCGGTTCCCTTATTTTGGAATGAGGACAGCGTGCCGATTGGTGTTCAATTCGCGGGCCGTTTTGGAGATGAGGCCACACTTTTGCGCCTGGCAGCTCAACTGGAGCAAGCGAGGCCCTGGGCTGATCGAAAGCCACCTATTCATTGCAGCCATCCCGAAACCTACAAAGAGGTAACGGGTAGGTTATGACTACCAAATCAAGTCTATGCTTTTTCCGCCTGAGATATACGATGGGCAAGGGTGAGGTCTGGAAATTAAGAGTGTTCCAACGTGTTGCACAAGAAACTGTGCACGGATGAACCTTATTTGTGCATTCTTATACCCCTTTTTCCTCATCAGGACTTCCGCCTCAACTCAAATCCTTTATTGATGCATTACCGCATGAGTGCCTGAAAGTTCCATAGAATAAGGATTTCTGGATACTCCAGGGTGAAGTTATTTATCTCACTTGTGCTTGTCTTGAGGGAAATGCTAAAAGATTAGCTTTTGGCACGAAAATTGATTGTCATCTGTATAAGGTTAACCAAGGGAGGCGAACTATGAATCCAAAATGCAATCCAGTTGATAAGAAAGGAAACAGGACTCATGATAGATATATGTAATAACTGTTGTAGAGAAACCGAAGTAGAGATATATAGCATACCTGCATACAAGTATGAGAAGACGTCCTCCTTTCCTCAGTATCTGGGTCTTAGGAGTTTGAATATATGTGACAGATGCAGAAGGCTCTCGGGAGCGCCCACACAGATAGTCAATGGAGAGGTAGTATACAAGAGAGAGCAAGGCACAGGCTAGATGGGTTTGCACATGAAATATCGGTTCCTTCACCACAGATCTTGACGAAAGGGACGCAAACGTTACAGACTTTGAACAGTTATGTTGTGAGTTTTTAGTTCTGAAAAATCCTTCATGCGCCTCCTTTGTTTTGGCTTACTCGGTCTTGCAGGGTTCGTAATGCCCCTTGCCTTTTTTATTTGTTCAGATTTCTTCTTTTTCCTTAGTAAAAAAGGACCTTTGATCTAGAGTTGAATTCAAAGGGTTTTGCTAAGATACTACGAGGCTTTTTCCAACGCGGCAACAGCAGGCAGGGTCTTGCCTTCCATCAGGTCAAGAAAGGCCCCCCCGCCCGTGGAGATGTAAGTAATTCTGTAGCTCTCACCAGCCTTATGAATGGCCAGATCCGTTGAGCCGCCTCCAGCGATGGTGAGGGCATAGGAGTTGGCTACATAGTTGACCATCGATGAGGTGCCCCGACCGAAAGCGTCCATTTCAAAGACACCCATGGGCCCATTCCAGATGATGGTCTTGGCACTGGCCAAAACCTCTGAATAAAGGAGAGAGGTAGCTGGGCCGATATCCATGATCAGCCATTCCGGGGGTACTTCCTGGATGGGCAGAATCTTGGTTTCCGCGTCCGGGTCAAAACGGTCAGCCACTACGGCGTCAATAGGGATGTAGAAACCGATTCCCTTCTGGGCCGCCTTTTTGATAAGGGACCGCGCTTGCCATAAGAGGTCATTTTCAACAATGGATTTTCCCACCTCATAATCCATACTTTTCAAAAATGTGTTGGCCATTGCTCCCCCGATCAAGAATTTGTCAACGTACCGGAGCAGGTTTTCCAAGGCCCCAAGCTTGCTCGAAACCTTGGCTCCTCCGATAATTGCTACCAGCGGGTGGGCCGGGCTCTCCGAAGCGTTTGTGAAATAGTTGAGCTCGTTTTTCAAGAGAAAACCTGCCACGCATATTGGGGAGTGGCGGGTGATAGCGACAACGGATGCGTTTTCGCGATGTGCCACCGCGAATGCGTCGTTCACGTATACCTCACACAAAGAGGACAGTTCTTCTGCAAAGGCGTCGTCATTTTCCTGTTCGCCGGGATGAAAGCGAAGGTTTTCCAGAAGCAGGACATCTGCTTGCTTCAGCCCCTTCACCATGGCCTTGACCTTGGGGCCGATGCAGTCGGGGGCAAATTGAACCTTCTTATTCAAAAGGCGGGAAAGGCGCTTGGCCACCGGCGCCAGACTCAACTCCGGAACTACCTTCCCCCCGGGGCGGCCCATGTGCGAGGCGATGATCACCTTTGCGCCTTCGTCAAGGGCATAGTTTATGGTCGGAAGAACAGCCCTGATGCGGCTGTCATCGACTATGTTCCGGTTCTGATCAAGCGGCACATTCACGTCCACTCTGATGAGCACCGTTTTCCCGTATATATCCGTGTCCTTGATTGTTCTCATGCTTCCAAGCCATCATAAGACATCTATAAAAGAAGGGTGGGTTACGCAAAATGTGTGTGCCCACTCCTTTCAAACACAATAGCATCTTCTTAGCTCGTCCACAAGAAAGAAATGACTACGGCAATGTGGTCAAGGGGGACAAATCTTTATTCGGCGAGTCTTTCGCCACAAAAGAACCCTTCACTTCATTCCTTCGTCAAACCCGGGATAAACTCTACATCTATCCGGTATGTCTTGGTAAGCGGGGCCACCAATCACCCCTTATCCAGGTTTTGGGGTTCAGCCCCGCCGAGCAAAAGATCTTCTTTCCATGAATTATAGAAGGGCGACTTTTCAAAAAGGCAGGAATAATAAGGGACAAATGATTTTCTTGGGCAAGAAATCGATATCATATGAAGGGAATGAAATAACGGATATTCTTGAAATGATCACTCTATGGTTGGCAGTTGACCGTTGAATCGTAGTAAGGGTGAGGTAACCTTAATGTGCCTGTCTCCAGAAGGTTCTGGGCGTAGGTATGTCGAATCTCTCCGCGGCGTAGAATCTAGGAGCCGGAGACCAATAGGCTGATGATGGGAGGCAAACTTCCTACCGAATGCTGCAAGTCTTACCAGGTGCATTTAGAAGTTTAAAAAATGTTTATAATGTACTTTAGGGAAAGAAACAGAATAACAATGCCAAGTATCAGCTTTATTGTTCTGTCTGGGAAATATTTTTGTAACCTCGCACCGAGGTACATTCCAAGTAAACCGCCTATTCCAAAAAGAATACCCAGCCTCCAATCAGGGACAATGGTGAGGCCCGTATGGGCATACATGGATGCTATCATGGTGTAAAATGTCACTCCTGCAATTGATGTCAAAAATGTGCCAAGCAGTGTAGCTCCAGTGATGGTGTAAACCGGAAGATTCATGATCGCTATCAAAGAGGGAGCAATAATGGAACCACCACCTATCCCATAGATCCCTCCGATGAGTCCAACTACGAAAGTGAGCACAAGTAGGGCGATGGTGTTGAACGAAAAGGTTTCACCATAAAACTCATATGTGTATCCCGTTAATGAAAACTTGACCGTCCTGATTACCATATCGCCCCTCAAGCTGCCTCCTCGTTGCCCGTGTATTTGGCTTGATCTTTTCTTGAGATTTTCCTGCATTGCATTTGTTTTTCCTTTGTGTGCGCCCGCTCTTGGTGTCAAATCATAGAGCAATCTTACTGCAATATAGAGGAGGACACACCCGGCAAAAAACTTGAAATTCCTGCTTCTCGCTCCTTATGGTGAATTCATTGGCATCCTGTAATCGCAACCGTCTTGTGTGTTTCCTGCCTCTGCACCTGACAGTTGAGTTTGGGATTCTATGGAGGAGATGGAAGATAATGGTTTATGGAGCCAAGCTCCGAAAATTTATTCCGACTCACCTCCAGCACCTGGGTATACTCAATATAAAAAATGAATCATCTTTCAAACATCATAACCAGGTTTTTAGAAGTGTCCAAATACCCAAAGCAACAATTAAGGTGCCGATAATGTAATGTATTTTCTCTCTCTTCAAGGCCTTGGTTGTAAATGCTCCAAACGGCGTAACAAGGATGGAGCCAAGCAATAATGCTAATATAAGCTCCCACTGAAACATTTTTGGAGAAACCATGTGGTGAAGGAAATCAGATATGGGCACACTTAATACTGGAGACTGAAATTCATTTATTGTTCTGCCAATCAGATAGGTAAGGAAAGCGCTTATACAAATAGGAGCTTCTGCTAATGTCGTTACTCCAATTGCCGCTTTGTGATCGTGTCCTGAAAGAATCTGTCCTCCAGTTACCACAGGACCAAACCCTCCGCCCGATATTCCTTTATTGAAGGCACTTAAAATTCCAACAGCAATCATCTTTCCCCAAGAAAAGGTAAAGGTACGGTTGAGGAGTATAATGCCTCCCATCACCAATACCATTATACCAATATAAGTTTTCAGTATGGTTTTCGGGATGTTAATTGAAATAAGGGCTGCAAATACGGTTGCCACAAGCCCAAAACCGGTAATTATGAGAACAATCTTGAAGTCCTTTGAATCAGGCCTAAATGAAACATTTTCAAATTGATGATGAAAAACTGAAGCTGATAGGCCTCCAAAGGCCTGTGAAAGCAAGACAGCAGGAATAATGACTAAAGGATCAAACCCTATAATGAGCAAGGAAGGGGTCAATATTGTCCCATATCCCATTCCTAATGATGAATCAATAAATTCACATACAAATGCAAAAATGAGCAATGCGAGAAACATCCCTACTGTGATTTCCATGAAATGATCCTTTCTACGGCGAGGAGCAAACTGCCTAAAACCATATTATACTACGGCCTATTTCGAATATAGACTGCTATTTTACCGTATAGTCATCCAGGCCATATCATGAATGCACTGCAAGTGATACTGAGACTAATCATTTATCTAATCTAAGAGGGAGCTTCAATAAGGTATTTTACCTAAAATAAAAAATACCACACTTATTTTGGTTTTTTCTCTCCCATCGCCGGGTCCACATGGACGATGATCTGGTCGAGATCCGCAATCTCTTCTGCCAGACAACTCTCCACTGCCTTGGCGATCCGGTGGCCTTCAGCGACGGGCAGTCGTCCATCGACCACGATATGGAGCTCCATTTGGTGTAGCCCCCCAGAGGTTCTGGCCCTAAGGTCATGCATGTCGATCACTCCGTCCACGCCCAGTGTGCATTGTCTGATCTTGGTAAGGATTTCGGGTTGGGGGGCGGTGTCGATAAATTCACGGAGAGCGCCCCGAAGGATCTGCAGGCCGACCTTGATGATGAAAAATGAGACACACAAGGCGGCGTAGGAGTCAAGTATGTGCCAGGAAGGTTTGATCCGTGCTCCTGCCACGCCCAGCAAGACGGCCACAGAAGAGAGGGCATCTGAGCGGTGATGCCATGCGTTGGCCACAATCGCCGAGCTCTTTATGCGCCGTCCGATGCGCACTGTGTAATGATACAGGGCTTCTTTCAAAGCGATCGATACGGCAGCCCCAACCAGGGCCAGCCATGTGGGGTGATATTCAGTGTGACGGTAGATGTTCCACGAAGCCCCTATACCCAGGTACAGGGCCGTGGCAACCAAAGCTAGCCCCACGATGGCAGATGCCAGGGTCTCGATACGAGCGTGACCAAAATGGTGTTTCTCATCAGGGGCCCTTCGACCGATCCTGAGACCGAGAAGAACCACAAAGTCGGTAAAAAGGTCGGAGATGGAGTGGACCGCATCAGCGATGAGGGCCTGGCTGTGGCCGAGTACCCCGGCCAAAAACTTGAAAAAAATCAAAAAGGCATTGACCAGGACTCCGACGAGGGTAACTGACCTGCCAGATTTGTCTGGCTCTCTCCTAGATTCAGCCATTAGTGTTTCCAATAGAGGAATACTCAGCGGTGGCAGGAGGGATTTTTGTGATCTCCGCCAGTACGTCCGTGGCGAGCCCAAAAATCGCCGTTAAGATATTTGGTTTTAAGGTCATGGGTGCCATGGGGCAGCCACCACAGCCGTATCTCTTGCATCAGCGCATTACTTTTGACGATCCTTCAGTTGCTTCAAATTCCACTTTTGCTTTTGCCGCTCGACCAGATCCTCAAAAGTTGTAGATTCCAAGACTCTGTCCATTGCCTTTTTCACCTCAGCCCAGATGTCATGAGTGACGCAAAGGTCTGAACGAGGATACAAGTTAGGATCATCGACACAGGCTACTGGAGCAATTGAGCCCTCAAGGAGTTGGATTACCTCGCTGAGTACAACCTCCTTAGGATGCTTAAGTAGCGAGACCCCACCCCGAGTTCCCCGGGTGCTCTTTATTATCTCTGCCTGTACAAGAGGCCTGATTAGACGCTCCAGATACGGCAGTGGAATCTGCTGCCTCTGGGCAATGTCTTTTAGTAACACCGGCCCCTCACCCCAGTGAAGGGCTATCTCTAAAAGTGCCTTGGTTCCATACCGGGCCCTGGTAGAAAGCTTCATTGATATCTAGACTCCTTGTTGACTAGATTGGTCAACAATTGAAGGATATCATAAAAGACATAGGTGTCAAGAAAAATAGAAAATATCTATTTAACATAGCTATTGAACGAGCAAATATAACAAATGTGCCGACCGTAGGATTGCACTGAAGCCTTATTCCGGTTTCTTCAAGGTCGTCTATTCGCTGAGCCAGAGGCGCGTTTGAGGAGACTCCTGCATGATCTTTTCTTTGGCACCTAAGTATGTTCTAAGGCCGCCGCTCAGATTCTTTGACATAAAACCGTTTTGTATAAGAATGCGATGGCCTAAGTATCCCCTAAGGCCTACCGCGCAGAAAGGTATATAACTTTTTTCCCTATCGAGCTCAGGGAGTTTTTCACGCAACTCGTTCAAGGGTATATGCAAAGCCCCTTCAATAATTCCAGCAGAATCCAGCTCATCGCTATTCCGAAGGTCGACAAAGATATTCTTATTCCTGTCAAGATCGCCCAGTTGGTTCCAGTTAATAGCCTCCATATCGCCTTTTAAGATATTTGCCGCAACAAATCCTGCTATGTTAACTGGGTCTTTGGCAGAAGAATAGGGTGGTGCATACGCCAGTTCGAGTTCTTCAAGGTCGTAAACTGTCATTGCTCCGCGAATAGCCGTGGCAAGAACGTCGATCCGTTTGGCCACGCCTTCCATGCCAACGATTTGTGCTCCAAGGATTTTGCCACTACTTGGTGAGAAAGTCAGTTTAATGGCCATCATCGAGGCACCTGGATAGTAAGAGGCGTGAGAGCCAGAGTGTGTATAGCTTACCAGATAGGGTATCTTGTTTTCCTTTAGAACCTTCTCAGTGGCTCCGGTTGACGCGACTGTTAGATCAAATACTTTCACCACGGTAGTCCCTATTGTGCCTGTGAATATAGACTTCCGTCCCAAGGCGTTGTCCGCAGCTATGCGGCCTTGTTTGTTTGCGGGACCTGCGAGAGCGGTCATTGTCGGCAGTCCAGTAACAAAGTCCTTGATCTCCACCGCGTCTCCTACTGCGTAAATATCCGGATCAGAGGTTCTCATCGTAGCGTCTACCTTTATGCCGCCACGTTTGCCAATTGCAAGGCCAGCATCTCTGGCAAGCTTGTTCTCTGGTGTAATTCCTATTGATGATATGACAATGTCACATTCAACATCGTGGCCCTTATCTGTCGAAACGATTGTGCGGTGTCCGTTCTTGGAAAGTGACTCGACGCGGTTCCCCAATATACATATGATTCCCTCTTCCCTTAGATGGGCATGAACGATGGCAGCCATCTCGTAGTCCAAGGGTGCCATCACCTGGTCGAGCATCTCTATGATAATAGTCTTCACACCTCGGCGCACAAGGTTTTCTGTCATTTCGAGGCCGATATAGCCACCACCCACAATCACGGCTGACCCTGGCTTTTTGGTGTGAACGTATTCCTTGATGCTGTCCGAGTCGGGGATATCACGTAGGTTGAAGACATTACCCAGCTCAGTGCCTTGGAAAGACGGCTTGACGGGCTCTGCTCCGGGGGCAAGAATAATCTTGTCGTAGCTTTCCTTGTAGGTGTCACCTGTGTCGAGGTTCTTTACCTCAATGTGCTTATTCCCTCTATCAATGGCAATGACTTCAGAAAGAATCCTTATATCGATATTGTATCGGTCCCTGAAAGCCTGGGGGGTGGTCACCAGCAGGTCCTCTCGATCCTTGATGACCTGTCCGATATAATAGGGTAGTCCGCAGATGGCAAACGAGATATGCTCTCCTCTTTCAAAGAGAATAATTTCGGCGTGCTCATCCAGCCTACGCGCTCTAGCTGCCGCAGTAGCGCCACCGGCGACGCCTCCAACTATCAATAGTTTGGTTGGCATGATCAATTCCTCGTTGCTAAAATAAACACGTGTGTGGGGAGTTTAATGGTGTCTAAGCAACTCGCAGGCCTCGTGTTATTTATTACACTGTTAAACAGATAGAGATCCCCCTAGATTGAGGGCATTGCCATGTTCAGGCACCGGCTCTCTAAATAACTCGAGAAGAACCGTTCAGTCATTTTACCTGGCCTTTCACCTTCCTTGCCGTTTCAGTTGTGAAGGTTCTTTTTTCACTCGAAAACCTTTCTTTTCAATTCTTTCGATAATTTCTTCAATATTAGTCTTCTCATCATCAAATCTAATGGTGACTTTAGAAGTTGAAGAATTTATTTCGAATTTCACTATTCCATCGGTAGTGTTGAGGATAGAACCTATCCTCTCGCTGCCGCTTCATGTTCCGCATCCTGGAACGGTTAGATGAATGGTTATTTCTGCTGCCAGCGAGGCCTGATTGAAAAATAGCAGGAGAACTAGGCAAAGAAGTGGAAAAAAATAGAACATGATCGTATTCTTATTGCTTTTTTCTGCTTTTCCAATCGTTAACCATTTCATTTTTTATCTTCCCCTTTCTCTATTCGTCAATCTTATGACTATTGAGCCTTTAGCAACAACTTCACCCTCTATTCAATGCTTCGACCTGGTTCGCGATAGCTATCTTCAATATGTTGCTAAACGCATTTTGCATTACAGCCAAGTGTTAACCTTAACGAACCCATCAAATGTTTTTCGTTTTCAGCTTTAATGACTCCCTAGAGTTGCGCTGCCGTAAATCGTCCATTCCATCTAAATAATAGACAGAATTGAGAAAGAATTGCGGAACCCCCAGGCCTCGCATTCAGAAGCGTGAGGTTGGGCGTGTTTTCGCTGCGTCAATAGCCCTAATGCCAAAGACATATATTTGCATTATGATTTGAGCTCACGTAATTTGCCCGGTCTTTGTTTGAAATAACAGCCCTCCTTTTGGTTCTATGGATCGCCAGTTTCGCAACATGCTGGGCCGATCTTGGAGTCAGGATACCTGTTAAGCTAATATGGTCAAGCTCTGGGAGTGTTTTGCCATTGTAGAGAAGAACCAAGCCGTCTAGCAAAGGGGGGCTCAAATGGGGCTGCATAAATGTTGCGGCCAGCATATAAAAGGTCGTTTGTCCCCCAGCAGAGCCCTGAAAGAAATATCTCATTGCATCTTTCTCTTTGTCAACCATATTGATAACGGCGATACGGAGAGGACGAGACGGCGTGGATATTTCCTCTATCTTAAGCACTTCAAAGTGAATATCTGTTGCCGTGTCTGTATATGTTGTGGAAAAGTAACTTTTGGCCAGGTCTCGACCAAGACTATCGAGCGCATCTCTAAGCACGGTGCTGGGCGGCAATATAAATAGCTGTGCGTTACTGAGGAAATATTGGGAGTCTGGTGAGAACGTATAGAGCTCCACTTCTCCGATAATTTGAGATGAAGCGGAAGGAGCTGTGTCAGAATTGTTGGAACAACCTAAATTCAGCAATGCGGTAAATGTTATAAGTAAAGTAAGGATGAGATGCACCATAGCTTGACCTCCTTAATCTATCCGGAGATTATGGCAGCCATCAGCCTTCAATCTCTTGTACTCCCCTCACCAGCCTCCTTGAGGTTGAGATATTCCTCTTTCCAGACCTGCTCGGCCAGCTGGGCGTATCTTTTTGCATAGTTATCCATATATTTGGA
>JGI2171J19970_10000115_pt1 | contig 33166 bp, 36 predicted proteins | sample DeeMarSWOR324_28_FD_19970 | JGI IMG/M metagenome (IMG submission 19970) | reverse complement strand
TCTTTCCGGCTCTATCTGAATATAATCGTTCAATATTAACCATAAAATTCCCAGGCCACAGTATAAAATACTATTTAATATGTATTTCGTAAAAAAGTAGAAATATATGTAAATCAATAGGTGGGCGTTATTTGTCTATTACTCTTGAAAAAAGCGGTTTTAGATGTTCTTCAAATGCAGGCATCGTTTCTAAAGTATCTCTACAAATGTTGAATTTATGGATTATATGTAAAGCTAATTGTTCATCTGCAGTCAAAGTACCTTTTGTATTTGTAAACATCTTACTGATCTCTTCCTCAGAGCCTATCATCTCATCTCCCATAATATCAAGGATGTACCATTATTTCTGTTTATAAGCTTTTCTATCTATAATATTTAATTGTTTTTTAATTTTAATCTTTAAAATTTAAAAAAAAAAGAAAATTAAATTTATTAGAAAGATTTATTAAAAAATTGTTACTCTACCAAAAACTAATTACTGGTGATTTATTTAATGGAGGCAATTATTCTTTCAGGAGGATTTGGAACTCGTTTAAGACCATTAACCTACACACGTGCAAAATCCTTACTACCTATACTAAACAAACCAATGATAGTTCATCTTATTGAAACCCTTCCAAACACGGTAAATAAGATTATACTTGCTGTAAATTATAGAAAGGAACAAATTGAGAATTATTTCAATGAACAAGATTTTGGAAAAGAAATTATTGTAAATGATGAACCAAAACCTCTTGGTACTGGAGGGGCAACAAAATTTGCTGAAAAACATATTACAGGTCGATTTCTTGTATTAAATAGCGATATTATCTGCTCACTTAATCTAAAAAATATGATAAAATTCCATAAAAAACACAATGCAACGGCTACAATTTCTCTATGGCCAGTTGAAAATGTATCTGAGTTTGGCGTAGCCGATGTTAAAGAAAATGGCAAAATTGTTGGTTTTGTTGAAAAACCAAAGCCTGAGGATGCCCCATCTGAATTTATAAATGCTGGTGCCTATTGTTTAGAACCAGATGTTTTGGATTATATTGATACAGACCGATTGGTTTCAATGGAAAAAGAGATTTTTCCACAGATAATTGAAGATACAAAACGATTTTTTGGTTTCAAATTTTCTGGTTATTGGATGGATATTGGAAGAATTAGTAGTTATATTGAAGTACAAAAATTTTTATTAGATAAAAAGAAGATTGATTTCTTCCAAGGCAAGAATTGTAAGATATATGGTAAATTGAATGAATCTTCTATTGGAGATAACGTAACTATCGGAAAAGGTTCAAAACTTGATTCTGTAATTGTTTATAGTAATGCAACAATTGGTGAAAATGTAAATTTAAACTATTGTGTTGTGGGTGAAAACTGTAAAATAGCAGATTTTTCAAATATAAAAAACTCAGTAATTGGTGACAATGAAATACTTTCGGAAGAGACAATTTTGGATAACAAAGCCATTTGGACTCAGCCAATTCCTCAAGGTTACCCTGACAGACAAATTGGTAATGTAATAGAACAATAAAACCAGAAATACAAAAATCTATTTATCTTAAGTTTTGTTATGCATCTCGAAATAATTATGGTGATTTATTTATGACGAAATTATTTGGAACAAATGGAATCCGAGGTGTTGTAAACGAAGATATGACCTGTGAACTTGCACTTGGTATCGGAAAAGCGTGGGGTACTTTGCTTAAAAAAACTATTAAAAAACCAAGGGTTGCTATTGGAACAGACGCAAGACTATCAAATCATATGCTTAAAAACGCTATATCCTCAGGTCTTCTTGCAACAGGTTGTGATGTAATTGACGTTGATCTTGTTCCAACACCTACTCTTCAATACACTGTAAAACAGAAAAAATTTGATTCAGGTGTTATCATTACTGCCTCTCATAATCCACCACATTTTAATGGTATAAAGGGAATTGCTAGTGATGGAACAGAATTTTCAAAGGACGTTGAAGAAGAAATTGAAAAAATATATTTTAACAAGAATTTTTTAAATGTTAAATGGAATGATGTTGGAAGATTTTCAAGTTGGGATGGCGCAATAGATCTTTACATAAATGGTATTCTAAATTCAGTTGATGTTGATCTTATTAAAAGCAAACAATTTCATGTAGTCCTTGATTGCGGAAATGGTGCTGGAAGTGTTGTAACTCCCATTCTTCTTAAAAAACTAGGGTGTAGAATAACAGAGCTATATTGCGAACCTGATGGTACATTTCCAGGTCATAACTCAGAACCTTTACCAGAGAATCTTAAAGAGTTAATAAAAAAGGTTCCAGAGGTTAATGCAGATATCGGTGCAGCACAAGATGGAGATGCCGATCGTGCAATATTTATTGACGAGAAGGGTGCATATATTTGGGGTGATAAATCCTTAGCAATTGGCGCAAAATATGCTACAAAAGAAAATGGAGGAGTTACAGTTACACCAGTTACTACATCAAGTATGTTTGATGATGTTGTAAAGGAAAATAATGGTAGTATTATTCATACAGCAGTTGGCTCACCAATTGTTGCCCGGGTAATGATTGAGAACAACTCTGTATTTGGAGGCGAGGAGAACGGTGGGTTGATCTTTCCTGAATTGCAATATTGCAGGGATTCTGCTATGTCAATTGCAAAAATTCTAGAAATCATGGCAAAGGAAAATAAAAAACTATCAGAGCTTGTTGATGAAATACCAAAATATGAGGTCTATAAATTAAAAATGCCATGTCCACATGATAAAAAAGAAATTGTTATGAAAACATTAGCAGAGAAAACAAAAAAAGATAAAAATGTTAAAAAAATTGATGAAACAGATGGGGTTAAGCTTTATCTTGAGGATGGCTGGGTGCTTTTAAGACCATCAGGTACAGAACCAATATTTAGGGTTTATTCGGAATCAAAACAAAAAAACAAAGCAGAAGAACTTGCAAAAACATATAAAAAATTGGCTGAGAGCATCATAAAAAGCCAATAGTTAGAGTTCTGATTTTAGCATTGGAGCAAGCTCAATTCCTTTTTTAGAAGTCATGGAGAGTACAAATCTTGATCTTCCATGAGCAGTACCTCGCATTTTTATAACCTGAAGGGTTCTGATTAAATCTCCTTTTCTTTCAATATCTCCAAGGAATATTATACCATCTGCTATAAATTCTTCAATTTCATACTGTGAATATTGAAAAATCCTTGGTGGTATTTCTGAGGTTAAAAATGTTGTACACATAAGAGCTGTAAGTGATGACCCAAGCTTAAATAGAAAATCCCTTATCGCTTCCCTTGTTTGAATCCTATAACAAAGAGATGTTATGGAATCAATTATCAAGCGTTTTGCATCAAGCTCTTTTGTTATATCTCGAATAACCTCAAATAAAATATTTACTTCTTCATAACTGTAACACTCAGAGTTTAAACCAAGACGATCACTAATACTCCATAGATCAATTACACTGAGATCTCCAGATTTTATTAGTTTTTCATCAAAGAAATCATAAACTCCTTGGAATCTCTTTAATTTTGGAATTGTTTCTGTTGCAGTAAAAAAAACGCCCCTTTCACCTTTTACTATCCCATTTGCTAAAAATTGCATACTCAAAGTGGTCTTTCCAACTCCGCTACCCCCTGATATCAAAACGGTACTGCCGGTTGGAATTCCTCCATTTAGTTCAGAATCAAGAGTTTCAATTCCGGTTATACATCTGGAATCTTTAACCATCCTTCTCTCCTTTACACCTGAAATATGAAATGCAATTTCAATATTAAATCATTTTTGCTTGTTTATTGAAATTTAATAACAATAAAAAAAATTTATTAAATTGTAAAAATGTTAAATCATAAGATTTAATGCATTTTCTAGAAAAATCTGTTTTATTGAGTTATTAATGCCAAAACATTAATAATTCTTCTCTCAAGAAATTTGAAAAACAATTTTTATTGAAGTATTGTGTGTATATAACTCAAATCTATAACATTTAAATATCCATAACTGGATTAATATTTTTGGTGGAGGAATAGTCCTGATAAAAAAATTCCTTACAATTGGAATAATAATATTATTTCTGAGTGTTGGTATTCAACCAGCAATAGCAACAGTAAAACCAGAAAATATTGATGTTGAATATTATGATGTTACCACAGAATTCATCGGACTAAATAAAAATGTCACAATACAACTTACAAAAGAAGAGATTCTAGAGTTAGAAATTTTATTTGAAAAATTTAGGGATAGTTGTAACAATTCAATATCATTTGAAGATACCGTNGAAATTTATAACAATATGATACAGCAATTAGATAGTTATAGATTGCTTGGTGATTTAAGTGCAAAACAAGTACAAGAACTGGTTACTGGTAGATTTCAGAAACCTAGAATTAATTTTATTATGAACAAGTTGATTGATATAATTCCTATTGACGACAATAGCAATTTATTTTGTCTGATCGCTGGTAGTGCATCCTCGACATTGATCATACCACCAGTTCCAAGATTAGTTAATTTTATAAGCTTTATTTTAAGTATTTTTGGAGGTTATCTTTCTTTAATTTTATGGGTACTTAATTTTATCAGACTTTATTTTCTTTACCCATGGTGGACAATCGGAGGTGGAATAGCATTAGGTTATATTTCTGGATGGCATGGATATCATTATACTCCTGCAGAGGGATGGTTTTATACTTTTGGTTTATTAGGTGAAAAAAAACGGGAAGGTAATTTATATGGTCAGATATCAGGTTTTGTTTTTTTAACTGCTACATATTTTATAGGCGCAACAGGTTTTGAAGGAGTAAGAATTTATAATAGTATGTGGGGACAATCATATTATCTTGGTTATGCAAATTTTGCTAGAATAGGATATAGTCCTATATTTTAATGGATTAAGTTTGAATGTTGTACTATTTCTTAATATAATTTATGCAATTATTTGCATTCCTTCTTCTTTTCTATTATTATTTACTAAAACTTTGATGATTGCCCTTGCCTAAAAGACTGATTGAATTTTTTTTCAAACACGATATTCTTGCTTATCTTAAGGCAATACATTAATAATGCCTGTTTTATTTGGGGTTTAAAAATGAAAAAATGAGGAATATAATGACCAAAGATGAAGAACTCACAAGATACCTAGCTCTAATCGAGCAATATAAAGAACAATTAAATAATCTTGAAATGCAATCATCATATATACAATCTGCAATACTTGATTATAATAAAGCAAAAATTACTCTTGAAAATTTAAAAAAGACAGAAAAGGAAAAAGATGTGTTAGTACCAATTGGTGGAAGTACTTTTATTAATGCTAATCTTAAGAATCCTTCTAATGTGCTTTTTGATATTGGTGCTGGTGTGATAGTAGAGAAGAAAGCAGATGATGCCATAAAAAAAATTGATAAAAAAATTGAAGAGTTACAAAAAACTCAAGAAAAGGTGTTGGAAGTTATGCAAAATTTGCAGAACAACTCTGCTGAGGTTTCAGCAAAAGCTCAAAAGCTTTTATCAGAAAGTGAAAAAGAATAATTAAAGGTATATAGATGTTTAAGTTTTTAAAGAAAAAACTAAAAAAATTCGAGAATGAACTTGAGGCTGAACTTGAAAAAGAACTGGAAAAGGAAACCAGTGTTAAAGAAAAACCAGCTCCAATATCTTCAAAACCAGTGGTTGAGGAAAAACAAGTTGAAAAAGAAACTGTTGAAGAAAAACCAAAACCTGAAGTAAAACCAATAGAAAAAGAAGAAATTAAACCAAGTCTTGAAAAACCAAAAGAGGAAAAAAAGATAGTTTCAAAACCAAAACCTGAAGAAAAAGAGAGAAGAAAAAGGATAGAAAGTGATAGACGTAGAAGAGAGGAAGAAATTGACAAACAAATTGAAAAAAGCATTGAAATAGAACTTGAACATACCTTAAAAACAAAGAGAAGTATTGAAGGAGTTGTAACAACTGAAAAAAAGGCTTCTCGTGGCATTAGTGAAGAAAAATTAGAGGATCTTTTATGGGAGCTTGAAGTAGGTCTACTTGAATCAGATGTGGCATATTCAGTAATAGAATCTATTAAAAAAGACATAAAAGAGGAACTGAAATATGCATCCTTTGAACGCGGTAAAATAAATGAAACTGTTGAAAATGTGCTTAAAAATGCAATTTCTCATGTTTTGAAATCAAATGAGATGGATTTCATTGATTTTATAAAGAATACCAAGAAACCAATTGTTATTATGTTTGTTGGAGTAAATGGATCAGGTAAGACTCTTGCTATTGCAAAAATCGCAACCCTTCTTAGGAAATACGGCATTTCTAGTGTAATGGCAGCAGGAGACACCTTCCGAGCCGGCGCAATTGAACAATTAAGCATTCATGCAGATAAAGTAGGGGTAAAAATAATTAAACATGGGTCTGGTGCTGATCCTGCAGCTGTTGCATATGATGCAATTGATCATGCAAAAGCAAAACATAAGGATGTTGTATTGCTTGATACAGCAGGCAGAGTGCAAACAAATATTAATCTAATGGATGAAATGGCTAAAATTAAGCGTGTAGCAAAGCCTGATCTCATTATATTTGTAGGCGATGCTTTATCTGGTAATGATGCAGTTGAACAAGCAAAGCGTTTCAATGAAGTTGTAGAAATCGATGGTGTCATTTTAACAAAGGTTGATACAGATGCAAAAGGTGGAAGTGCATTATCTGTTGCTTATACCATTGGAAAACCTCTTCTCTTTATTGGTGTGGGGCAAGGATATGAGGATCAAATTCCTTTTGAACCCCAGTGGATGATAGATAATATATTTGGAAAATGAATAGTATTTTTAGTAAATATATCAAAATGGATAGGGTTGTAAAGATACAGGGCTATGCTTGTACAACAATTCCTTTTAAACATGACTAACAAAACCTCAATTGAGGTCTGAAAAAATGATGATTGTAGGTCAAATATCAAGCAAAGAAGAAGCAAAGGAAGTTGAAGATATTGCTAAATGTTTGGTGGTTGGATACAGGGCTATGGTGCTTGCAGAGAAGGGAAAAAAGGTGATTTAATAAATGATTAGAGATAAAAAAGCAAAAATGGATTTTAAAAATAAGAAAACAATACCTAATGATATACCTATAGTCTGGGTAAATATTTAAATACTATTTTTTTTAATCCTGCCATCTTGTTTTTACCCAGGATTCAATAAATCTTTTTGATAGATCTGGTCTTGCTTTTGAAATATCTGTAACTGTAATTATCCCAATTATACTTTCATCTTTTAGAACTGGTAACTTTTTAATATTGTTTTCTTTCATAATTTTTATTGCTTTTTCTAAATTATCTAGAGCATGAACTGTTTTAATCTCAGATGACATAATTTCTTCCATAAGAGTTGTATTGGGATTTTTCTGCTCACAAATCGTTCTTTCTATGAGGTCTCTTTCTGTTACAATTCCTACACATTTATCTTCATCAGTAACTATCAAACATCCAACTTTAAACTCTTTATACAATTTGCATGCATCAAATACTGTTTTTTTTAAATCTATTTTAACAGGATCTTTACTCATCACTTCTTTAACTAACACCTAACTCACCAATTTTCCCTTAAAACAATCATTTCAATAATGCAGAGTGATATATTTAAATATAAAAGACCTATCTTTAAATTAATATGGTGAATATCAAACCAAGAAGTGAAGTTTTAAATGATGTTATAAAATATGGTAAGAAGTATCCAGATAATTGGAAAGCAGTTTTTGGAAAAGATAATAATAGGCTATCAAGGGATTACTATATTTTTAATCCGAAAATTGGAATTTATCTACTTAAGGAATACGAAAAAAATCCTTTTGAGATAAAAGGATTGGGTGGAAAAATAGCAAGAAGAATTGATGAGGACATTGAAGCTGAAATTTCAAAAAAGGCTGGAGATTTTGGTATAATACAGGGTAACTATAGAAAGATTTTTAGAAATCTTGAAAAAGGAGTAAAACCAGAGAAAATATTTGATGCAGCATTCAAAGGAAAAAAAGATTTGGGGATTAGTATACCAATAAAGGGGCATGCCTCTACTTCAAAAGATGTTTTTAACAATATTCATAATATATATTTTAAAGAACAACAGAGAATAGATAAAAAACTTGAAAAAATGGCTATAGAAGATGGCCTTTACAACTCCTATGGTTAGTAAAACTAATCCAAATATTTTATGATTTTATCTTTTGCTTTTTCTCTTTTTATCTTTATTTCATCAAGTAGTTTTCCCATCAGTTCTGCAGCATATTTCTTACACTGGCCACATATTTTTTTTCCGTTTTTACAATCTGAATAAATCTCTTGTAGTTCCCTGTCATTTTCTATTAAATGATATAAGAATAGTTCATAAACAACACATTCATCTGGTTTTCCACCATGTTTTTTTTGTTCTTCAAGAGTAACCGCTCCTCCAGTTTTTGATTGCATTATTTTTTTTGTTGCTTCTTTTGATGTATCAGTTAAAAATATAGCGCTCTCTGGTTTTGAAGATGACATCTTTTCACCAGTCAGTCCTGTCATAAATCTATGAAAAGTTGCAGAAGGTTGGAAAAAGCCATAACCTCCAAGTTTTGTTTCAAGCTTTGCTAATTTTTCGTCTATTTTTTGTATGTCCTCATCCCTTGCATCTTGGATATATATTGCTTTGTATTCAGTGATTCTCTTTAATTTTTTAAAATTAAGATCTTTTAATATTTTTTCAGCATTATCAAGTAGCTTGCTTACGTCTTTGTCAACTTTTACAAAGACTCCAATCTTATCATCTTTTGTTACAGTTACATTATATAATCTATGTGCTTGTGCAATGTCTCTGCTAAGTCTAATATGCGGATCCTGGTCAACACCAACTGGAACCAAGGTAGGTCTATTTCCACCAAATTTTTCAAGTTGAACATGAAGAATATCACCAGTTTGAACTAGTGGAGAAAAGATATGTGCCATATTTGTTTGACCATTAAATCCATAAGTTGCCTGCATTTGTGACCAGTTTATTTTTTTACCTAAGATATAAGCTAAATCTTTTACTTCTTGAAGTTTTGATTGAAAGTAAATTCTACATTTTTCTGGTTTTAAACCTAGTGCAATATAGTTAGGTATGTATTCATTTAACGCAAATTCCTTTGTTTCTTTAAGTGTGTAACCTCTTGTTGCAAATGCTTCAATATCTGCTACTGCAATGTTTATGTCTGCTCCAATATTTTGATAGTATATAACCTCATCAATTACCATTTTGTGCCCAAGATGCATTTTTCCAGATGGCATCAGACCTGTTAGAATAGCCCATGGTTTCTTTTTTTTAACTGAATAAAAAATATGTTCAAATCCTCTATGTCCAAATATTACTCCTCTTCTAAGTAGTTTATGAGGATTTGGTAGATTTTTCCACAAATTTTCTGAAAAATCTTCAATTCCAAATTCATCACGAAGTCTTGAGTAATCTTGGTATATAGTTGAACTCCAGGGGTCTATTTTCATCTTGATCCAGTATCATGAAACAAGCTATATTTCAAAAACTTACCGTTATTTGTTTATAGTATATTCATCTGTTATTATGAAAAATATATCCTTATTTGGATTATTATTACATAATGTTTATATAATTGTAAAACCATATTATTATATTGTAAATGGATGGCAAAGATGAAAGGAAGGATGTGATAGTTGTTTTATTAATCACATATTATTTTTAATTAAAACATAGTAATTCATATAAAAAATTATTGTACAAACTGAATATATTGATTAAAAAAATTATTTATTTGTACTGATTTCTGACACTAAATTTTATTTATTTTCCTTTTATTTTTTATTTTAAAGAGGAAATATGATAAAAGATAACATTATGAAAAAATTAAAATTAAAAAAGATTTTTCTTAATAATCCAAAAAAGATAATAGATTTATTTTACATTGAAAATGATTTTTATTATTCCATAATCTATCACCCCAAAGAACCCTTGTGGGAGCCTATATATAACTCCTCTTCTCCCGAGCCTTTTTGCCGATTCTTTGTTAAAAAAGAGGAATCGGGCCTTATCCTATACAAAAGGACCTCCCTTAAGGCTCATAGAGAAATATCTAAAATTGTTAAAAATAGAGACAATGATTTTATTCTAGAAAATAATAATTTCAATAGTTCAGAATTAAAAAATCTAAAATAGGGGACATAATCAACTATTATAAAAATAGTTAAAAGGCTCCCACTATTTTTATAAATACAACAATAGTGATAAATATGATAAAAATATTTAAAATATTATAGGTATTTGAAAAAATCGTTGAAATTGAACAGTTTATGGAGGAAATATATGAAGAGACTCATAGCTTTGGGACTAGTTCTCATTATTGCTTTAGAGCTCTCAGGATGTTTGTCAATAGGTGAAAATAAGGATATCAATACAAATAATGAACTCAAAATTGGTGTTTGGGGAGGACCATTTGGTTTTCATCCCTGGATGGAATCTTATGATGTAAACACGATGTCTATAAATTCCAATATTTTTAATAGTTTAGTAGAATTTGATAATCTTTTTAGGATTACTCCTGCCCTTGCTGAATCTTGGAATAATCCAAATAATCTAACCTGGAGATTTCATTTAAGAAAGAATGTAAAATTTCATAATGGTTATAATTTCACAGCAGAGGATGTAAAATATACAATAGACATCATACAAAATAATAATAATAGTCCATTATGGGAATTATTAACACCTGTTTCAGATGTTGTTATAATCGATAATCATACAATTGATATTATAACCTTTAAGCCCTGTCCAATTCTATTAAACAAACTTATTGATATATTTATTGTGTCAAAAGAGTATCAAGAGGAAATTAATTATGAATGGCCAATTGGAACTGGCCCCTATAAACTAGTACAATACATAGAGGATAAAAATATTACATTTGATAGATTTGATAAATATTGGGGTGGAAAACCTGCAATAAAAAGAGTTGTCATGGAGATAATAATGGAATCTGAAGATAGAAAAAATGCACTTATAGCGGGAACAATTGATATTGCAGGAGTACACCCCGAACATTATCCGGAGATTTATTATGCAGATGGAGTTGATGTAAAAACTATTTCTCCTCCTTCAGTATTTTATATTGGTTTTGATTTTAGAGAATTTAATAGTTCATATAAATATTCAGAAAAAAATCCAGTATCTGATGTTAGGGTGAGAAAAGCAATTTACCACGTAATTGATATTGAATATCTTATAGATGAAATAATGAATGGTTTTGCTGGCGCTGCTTCACAATTTGTCTCACCTTTAATATTTGGTTATAATCCAAATATTAAGAGACTTCCTTATGACCTTGATACAGCTAGAGATTTGTTAAATAAATCAGGTTATGAGAATGGATTTGAAATAGACCTTGATTGTTTTGAAGCCAATTCAAGCCAGGAATTCTATTTAGAACTTGCAAGAATGCTTGGTGAGATCAATATTACTGTTCATCTTAATCGTCATTCTGCCTCTGAATTATATCATAAATTGTTTGTTAGGAATTCTTCATTTTATGTTGTGGGATGGCTTACTGGAAGTGCAGATGGCGGTGAAATATTTGATTTTATTTTAAGGACAGTAAATGAATCATGTAACACAGGTATGTATAATTATGGATACTATTCAAATCCTGAGATCGACAGTATTGGAATCAAGATTGGTTGTACAATGAATCCTCAGGAAAGACTCCAACTTATGCAGCAGGGATTTAAGATAGCAATGGATGATATTGCTTGGGTTCCGTTGTATATTTCCCAAAATATTTATGGATGTAGTGATAACATTGATTGGATTCCATATCCTGGAATGGGATTTAATATAGAAGATATTAAATTTAAATAAATGGGAGCATTTCTAGGTTAATTAATTCTTTAAAAAAACATATTTAAAATACATAACTTTATAACAAAAAATCAATATTTTTTAAAAATTGAACAAAATCAAAACATTTATGTTTGATAATTTAATTTATGCAAATAAAAAAAAGCTATAAATTAAAAAAGGATTTGAATATAAAATGAAAGAACTTGATTCAAAAGACCACAAAATTCTTTATCATCTATTTCTGAATTCTAGGCAATCCTTATCATCAATAGGTAAAAAGGTTGGACTTCCAAAAAATGTGGTGAAATATAGGATAGATAGACTTGAGGATAGAGGGATTATTAAGAATTTCAATGCAATGGTTGATATATTTAAGCTAGGATATTCAGTTTATAGATTAAACTTTATTTTTCAATATGCATCCCCTGAAAAAGAAAAAGAAATAATCGATTATTTCGTAAATTATAAAAACACATGGAATGCATCATCTGCAAAAGGAAGATATGATTTTATTGCAACAATACTTGTAAAAAATCCTAATTATTTTTATTCATTTTACGAAGAGACATTAAAAAAATATCGTTATTATTTCAAAGAAATCTTCTTCTCACAATTATATGAGAAATTTGGTTATAAACACGCTGTTTTATTTGATGAAAAATCATCTTCTGATGAAAGAGCTTATGAGTATAGATATGACGGGCAAACAATAGAAATTGACCCTATTGATTACAAGATTTTATGTTTACTTTCAAGTGATACTAGAATGCGCAGTGTTGATATTGCAAAATTAGTAAATATGACTTCCACATCTGTAATCAATAGAATTAATAAATTAACAAAAACAGGAATCATCCAAAGATATTCAACTACTTTTGATACAAATAAACTCGGTTACAAATCTTTTATTGTGAATCTATCTCTAAGAAATTATGATAAGAAAAGTAATATAATTAGATATTTAAGCAACTCTCCCTTTATTTGTGAGATACACAAAGCAATAGGTGCATGTGATTTAGAAATAACACTATTTACTGCAAATTTCGAGCATTTTTATAGATTAATGGAGGAATTAAGAAACAAGTTCCCAGATGATATTACATCTTATGACTATCTTTATGTAACACAAGTTCATAAAAGCAATTATCTTCCAGAAGAATAATAAAATTAGTTTAAAGAAGTATTTAAATTCCAATAAGAATTTATTTTTTAGATCTTTTTTTTATTACATTATCAATTCTGGTTTTTAATTCCTTTATATCAATTGGTTTTTCAATAAAATCATCAGCTATTAATCCTCCGGCATGTTCAGCAAAACCATCAGATCTAGCTGTAATAATTACAACAGGTATATCCTTCCAAGCCTTATTTGCTCTTAATTTATCAAATACTTCCCATCCGTTCATCTTTGGCATCATTATATCTAAAAGAATTACATCAGGGATCACATTTTTTTCTAAAAGCTTAAAGCATGCTTTACCGCTTTCAGCAGGAATAATGGAATATTGTTTTCCAAATAATTCTTCAAAACCGGTTTTTATACAGAATATTTGATCTTTTTCATCATCAACTAACATTATTTTTATCATATTTATCCGCCTTCTTTTATATCTAAACTTTTCCAAATTTTGACTTTGGTATAATATCTTATACAGATATTATTCTTCTTATTAATTCAAATTTATTTTTTTTTAGACGCTAATGGCAAGGTGAAATATACAGTAGTTCCTTTTCCAATACCAGAGCTTTCTGCCCAAATCTTTCCATTATGTCGCTCTACAATCCTTTTACTTATGGTCATCCCTAGTCCACTGCTATCAAAGTCATGACGTGATTGATCTGCTTTATAGAATTCATCAAACATATGTCTTATCTGCCCATTAGTCATTCCTATTCCTGTGTCTTTTATCGATATCTTCACAAAGTTTTTCTCTTTTTCAGCATTGATTGTGATTTCTCCACTATTTCTGTTATATTTTATTGAATTTTCAAGTATATTTGTAAGTAGTTCTTCCAGTCTAAGTTTATCTGCTTTTACGAAATAATCATCCGTTATATTATTGTTTATTTTGATGTTTTTGTTTTCAAATAAAGTAATTTTATTTTCGATTGTTCTTATTATTTCATTTTTTAGGTTTATATCTTCTATTGAAAACTTAGTTTTTGGAGAGTTTAATCTTGCTAAATCAAGTGTTTTTATCACAATACCTTTCATATAGTCTACATTTCTATTAAGAACCTCTAGCCATTCTCTTTTTGTTGCATCTTTTTCTTTTTGCATAAGAAGAGGAATCAAGGTCGACAAGGGCATTAAAGGGGTTTTTAAATCATGACCGAGTTGGTTAATAAATTCATCTTTTTGTTTAAGTAGCATATCTACTTCCATTGTTCTGTCTTTTACTCTTTTTTCAAGAGTCTTATTTAATTTATTAAGATTATTTCTTGTTATGTTTAGATCCTTGTTTATCTTCTTTAGATATTTATTTTTCTCATCAAGTTCCTTTGTTCTTTTTGCTACCTTTTTTTCTAAGTTCTCGGAATAGTTTTTAAGCTGATCTTGAGATTCTTTTAGAGCAATGCTCATATTGTTAAAAGCTACTGATAATTCACCTAGTTCATCATTTGAATTTATATTTACCTTTTGTCCCATCTCACCTTTACTCATTGATCTGACACCTTTTATTAATTCACCAACAGGTTTTGTAATAAACCAGTTAAAAAGAATAAAGATTAGTAAAAATGAAACTACTATGAAAATTACTGACAGAATCGATATTGTAAAAATCATTTCATTTGTCATATCATCCAGGCTTGAAAGTGATACAAAATATCTTACTGAATAATCATGCCTACCTGTCTCTTCAATATAAGGCTGAACAATATCTATTAATTTTTTATCTTCATAGATAATTGTGGAAGCTGTCGAAGACCCTGCTCTATCTATAGATTCATTATCAAACCATCTATCTTTTTCAAAAAAACCTCCATATTTTCCTTCCTCAATTTCTATTGAATCAAAAAGTATTTTTCCGTTAACATCTGCTAACTGAATTGTTTTTACATCCTTGTTTAAATTCATCAGATTATCAACAATCTGAATATAGTTATAGAAACCAGAATCATAATAAATTACATAATTGTTAACAAGGCTTTCTGCAGATAAACTAGCATAAGACTCTGCATTGTTAATTAGTGACGTTCTTGCTGCGTTATATTCTCTATTAATTATTATATATGAACTTGCAAAAAATATTATAATAAGTATGAATAAAATTGGCAATATAAGTTTTATTTTAAGTGAGTGAAATTTTACCATTATATAGTGCTCCATATATCACAATTTTCTAATATCTATAATCATCCCTGTTATCCTGTGTCCTTTTTTCTACCTATCAAGATAACGTTAATAGGATGTTTGCTATTTAATTCAATCCAATCTAAATCAATTATCATTTTTGGTTTGAAATTCCAATAAACATATCTTCCCGTCCCTTTTACAAACTTTATTTTTGCTTTTGGGCAGGTTTTATTATCGTTTTTACATTTGAATTCTGTATCTTTAGAATTTTTATTTGTATAGTCATTTGTATTGTTATTAAAATATCCAGAAAGTCTCATAATATCTGGAATCCATAAATAAGAATTTACATACTTATCTATCATAGATTTTTTATCACTCCTTTTAATATTTAATACTCTACGAGAATTTGTGAAATAAGACGAATTTCAGCTTTTCTTAGATGTTCTATGGCAGTTGCCTTACTTATCCCCATTTTTTCAGATAATTGAAAACCATTTATTGCTCTAGGATAATCATAATAACCATGCTTTTTTGCTGTTAGAAGGGTTTCCCGTTGTTTATCAGTCAAACTTGAGAGAATATTATGGTTTTCAAATGCTGCTTTTTGATAACTTATTATCTTTAATTCACCATATTTCTTAATAACCTTTAAAAATTCAGTTAATTTATCATTTTCTCCAATAACACTTAGTTGCAACTTGTTTGGTTGAATTTCAAATTTTTTTAAAATAATATCAAGATCAAAATCTTTTAATTTCTTTAGAATGGAATTTTTTTTATACTGAATTTTAATAAAACAGGTATGTTTTTCTTCAGATAATTTTAATAGATTAAAAGTTTTTATTTCCTTTAGATTAATTAAATCATCTAAAATGCAACCATTTTTAAGAGTTATTTCAAATATTCCAGCAACAATTCCTTTATCAAAATCCAATTTTAGAAGTTCTAACATATTTATAGACTCAATATTTTTATTTATCTTTTTTGAAATAAAATCGAAACCTGATTTAAGGCATATTTCAACCGAAAGTTTTCTCATTTTATTCCCCTCGTTTAATATACATTCAGATTATTGAATTAAAATTGTTACTACTAAGAATTTGTACAAATTAACAGTAAATAGTGTTAATGGATTAATGATGTACAAAAATTTTTAAAAAAATTGATGAAAAAAGAATTATCATTATATATCTTAAAGATTATAATCAAATTTAGAATTTTTATAATTTTTTAAAGTAATAAAATAATAATATTAGTTATAGAAGTATTTTAAAAAATTGTAAATTGTTCAAGATTTAATTTTTTGTTTTCATTTTTTATGATTCGTACAATTTTTAAACGTTAAACTTTTTATTAAAGGTTTTTTTAATTAGAATTAAAAAGAGGTGGAAATATGAAAAAGAAAATAGTAAGCATATTTTTATGTAAGCTAATGTTAGTCGCTGCCTTAATTTCAGTAGTAGTAACTGGATCGATAAATTATACTGCAGACCAATCCCCACCAGATATAGAATGGGATAAAACATTTGGCGGGGATAAAATAGATTGGGGCTGTTATGTACAACAAACTTATGATGGAGGATATATTATTTCTGGAGCAATTGACAGAAATCCATATACTCCTTGGAAAGGATTTGGTTATTTATTAAAAATTGATAGCTCTGGAAACGAAGAATGGGATCAGAAATTTTTTGTTGAGACTTGTTGGGATGTCGTTGCTCAAAGTGTTCAGCAAACCGATGATAATGGAGATGGTATAAAAAATGATGGATATATTATTGTTGGTTATACTGGTTTTACCTGGCAATATGATTTATATCTAGTTAAAACAGATATTAACGGAAAGGTTCTTTGGACTCGTATAATTGGTTTGTATGATGCTTTTGATAGAGGTGTTAGCGTTCAGCAGACCACAGATGGTGGATATATTATTACTGGTAATACACAATCTTATGGATCGGGTGGAGGTGATGTCTGGTTATTGAAATTTGATAGTAACGGCTATGAAGAGTGGAATAAAACATTCGGTGGTGGTTATCGTGATTATGGATTCTGTGTTCAACAAACATCTGATGGTGGATATATAATAACAGGTGATACTGAATCGTTTGGTGTTGATGGAGATGTTTATTTGATAAAAACCGATTCTTCAGGAAACGAGGAGTGGAATAAAACATTTGGAGGAAATAAATGGGATAATAGCCATAGTGTTCAACAAACTACTGATAACGGATATATAATTACAGGATGGTATACAACAATTGCTGGAGACCGTGATATATATCTAATAAAAACCGATTCTTCAGGAAACGAGGAATGGAGTAAGACATATGGAGGGAATTATGACGATGTTAGTTATAGTGTTCAGCAAACTGCTTATGGGGGATATTTTATTACAGGATTTAGTTGTACAGATCCAATTTATTGTAATCCAGATGTTTATTTGATAAAAACCGATTCTTCAGGAAACGAGGAATGGAGTGAAACTCTTAATAAAACCAAAAATAATGAGGGATACTGTGGTAAACAAACAAAAGACGGAGGATATATTATCTCTGGGTATACCGGCAGTAATTATTCAAATGGCTCTATAGATATTTGGATTATCAAACTAGAAGGTCATAATCAAGAACCGGATGTGCCCAGGGTTGATGGCCCCTCAAATGTAAAAGTAAAACGCAAAACCGAATATTCAATTGTAACAAATGACCCTAATAATGATATTGTTAGCTACTTTGTAGATTGGGGAGACGGCGAAATTGAAGATTGGACTGATTTTTCCGAATCAGGTAAAGAGATTTTCTTGGAACACACTTGGAAGAAGCAAGGAACATATCTGATAAAAGTCAAAGCAAAGGATCCCTATAATGCTGAGAGTGATTGGTATGAAATAGATTTAGAAGTTGCAAAAAGCACTAATTGTGCTCAATCATTGATTCAAAGGTTATTAGATAGCTTCCCAAATGTATTTCAAGTATTAAGAGCATTATTAATATTATTCGGGCGATAAAATATGAAAAATAGATTAATAGCTACATTTGTTTGTATATTTTTTATAATAGCTACTGTTTCAGTTGTACAAGCATTCGATAGAAATATTCCAATAAGTGATTCATTCAATAATAAATATTATTTGACCGGAAAGACTAATTTTTTTATAAATAATGGAGATTGGTCTGAAAAAGCCAAACTAAAGGCATCAGATGCCGCACGTGTTACTTTCTTTGGATGGTCATTATCACTTGATAGAAATTATGCAATAATTGGTACACATAGTGATGAAAATGCAAGTTTTACCGGTGCAGGTTATATTTTCAAACGTGAAGGTTCAACTTGGACAGAAAAACAAAGATTAACTCCATCAGATGCTGCCCCTGAAGATTTCTTTGGCTGGCGTGTTTCAATGGATGGTGACTACGCAATTATTGGTGCTTTTTATAGTGAAGGATCAGGTGCTGCTTATATCTTCAAAAATAGTGGTACAAGTTGGGTTGAACAAGCAAAATTGATACCATCAGATGCTGAACTATGGGATGAATTTGGTTTTTCAGTTGATATAGATGGCGACTATGCTATAGTTGGATCTCAGGCTGACGATGACTTTGGAAGCTGTACTGGCTCAGCATATATATTCAAACGAGAAGGAGAAACATGGACAGAACAAGCAAAATTAACTGCTTTAGATGCAGAAGCTGAAGCTTGGTTTGGAATGTCTGTTGCAATATATGGAGAGTATGCTATAATTGGTTCTTGGGACAATAATTACACAGGTTCAGCTTACATATTCAAACGAGAAGGAACAACATGGACACAACAAGCCAAACTAACAGCATCAGATGGTATACCTGGCGATCGTCTAGGAATCTCTGTTGCGATTGAAGGAGAATATGCTGCTGTCGGATCCATTAACGATAATAACTGGTATGGAGCAGCATATATATATAAACAGGAAGGAACAACATGGACAGAATTTCAAAAACTAACTTCATCAGATGGAGATCCTGGTGATTGCTTTGGCATTAATATTGATATCGAAAACGATTGTCTAATAGTAGGAGCATATGATGATAATGACAATGGTATTCACTCAGGTTCTGCCTATGTATTTTATCTTGAGAATTCAACTTGGACTGAGAAACAAAAACTTTTTGCATCTGATGCAGCAGTAAAGGATCAATTTGGTTGCTGCATTTCCATTGATGGAAATTACGTTCTTATAGGCGCATATTCAGAAGATGACTTTACAGGCTCAGCATATGTTTTCAATAAACCTGGATCTGATTTATCATTTAAAATAAATGGTGGTTTGGGAGCTAATGTAAAAATTACAAATGACGGGACACTTGATGCAGAAGAAGTAACTTGGGAAATTAATGTAAAAGGTGGAATAAGAAATCAGATAGATAAAACAAAAAATGGAGTTATTGACGTTAAAGCCGGCAGTTCAAAAAGAGTATCTACAGGTTTGTTTTTTGGTTTGGGAGCAATAGATATTACAGCAACTATAGATGGCGAGATAATAACTGCCCAAGGTAAGCAATTAATAATCCTAACCCTAATTAAATAAAAAAATACCATTTCTCTTTCTTTATTTTAAATTCAATTTTATTATTGGTAATACGCTGAGGGGGAGATTCGAACTCCCGCTCCCCAGATGGAGAACCGGCTCTCAAGGCCGGCGCGTTAGGCCGAACTTTGCTACCTCAGCATTAAAAACATTTAATCTGAGTAAATAAGAGGAGATAAAAAGAGTTTTTGATATTTATTTTTATGATCTTAAAACAATTTCAATATTTACTCCATCAGGCACTTGGATTCTCATAAGCTGACGTAGTGCTCTATCACTAGCATCAAGGTCAATGAGTCTTTTATGAATCCTCATCTCCCATCGATCCCAGGTTTCAGTACCTTCACCATCAGGGGACTTTCTACAAGGTACTTTCAGATGCTTTGTTGGAAGAGGAATGGGGCCGCTCATGTCCACACCAGTTCGTTCAGCAATCATTTTAATTTGATTACAAACTTCTTCAAGTTTTTTCGCGTTTGTACTTACTAGGGATATCCGAGCTTTCTGCGCCATTCCATATTACTCCAAAAATTAAAAAAATAAAAAGAAAAAAATGAAGAAACCTATTTGGCCTCTTCTACTTCTAGGCATACTCCTGCAGCAACAGTTTGTCCCATATCACGTATTGCAAACCTTCCAAGTTGTGGTATTTTTTTAGATGGTTCAATAACCATTGGACGTGTTGGAACAATTTTAACAATTGCTGCATCACCAGTTTTAATAAAATCAGGGTTTTCTTCTTTAACAGTTCCTGTTTTTGGATCAAGTTTCTTTTTGATTTCTTCAAACCTGCAGGCAACCTGAGCAGTATAGCAGTGGAATACTGGTGTGTATCCTTTTGTAATAACAGATGGATGGTTAAGAACCATTATCTGAGCAGTAAATGATTTTGCAACTGTTGGTGGATCATTTGTTGGTCCAGCAACATCTCCTCTGCGAATCTCGTTTTTAGCAACACCTCTCATGTTTACCCCTACATTGTCTCCTGGTAAAGCCTGAGATATCTGTTCATGATGCATCTCAATTGTTTTTGCTTCTCCAGTAACACCACCTGGTTTCATACTTGGTTTGAATATAAGTTGCATACCAGGTTTCATTACACCGCATTCTACTTTACCAACAGGTACTGTTCCTACACCCTTTATTGTGTAAACATCCTGTACAGGCCATCTAAGTGGTAATTGTGTTGGTTTTTCAGGAAGTATAAATTTATCTACAGCTTGAAGAACTGAATCTCCAGACCACCAATCGATCTTTCCCTTTTCTTTAACATTATCTCCAACAAAGGCAGATACGGGAATATATTGAATTTGATCATCCTTGTAACCAACGCTTTTTGCAAGCTTATCAACCTCTGCTTTAACCGTTTCAAAACGATTTTTATCATAAGCAGGTTTTGTATCATCCATCTTATTAATTGCTACAATCATTTGTCTTACACCAAGAGTTCTTGCAAGAAACATATGCTCTTTGGTTTGTGCCATGACTCCCTCTGGAGCAGCAACGACTAATATTGCTGCATCAGCTTGAGAGGTTCCTGTAATCATATTTTTAACAAAATCTCTATGACCTGGAGCATCAATGATAGTAAAATAATATTTATCAGTATCAAATCTTTTATGTGCAACATCAATGGTTAAACCTCGCTCTCGCTCTTCTTTCAGCTGATCAAAAATCCATGCAAGTGCGAAGCTACCTTTTCCTTTTGCTTCTGCTTCTTCTCTAAATTTATCGACCATGTGTTTTGGGAATTGTCCAGTCTGAAGTAAGATTTGTCCTACTAAAGTGGATTTTCCATGGTCGACATGACCAATAATTACAAGGTTCATATGTGGTTTATCTGGCATTATACTTTACCTCCTTTCAAGACCAATTAAACTTGGGTATATAGGCTTTTTCATATATACGTCTTTTCTTAAATTTTGATAGCGTATATGCTTTCAATATATAAGACTTATCCTAGTAAAATAAGGAGAATATCTGTCTAGATAAAATTCATATAAAGAGCTTTATTATTTCCATATTTTCTAAATATTTTATATAGAAATTGTAAATTATTTTTATTCCATTATTTTCAAAATTTGTTACATATTATATCATAAGATATATATTGATTTTTATTATTATTTAGAAATACCGAGGGCAGACAGTGTAATTTTTATAACAACAAGATCCATATTCTTATCTCTCTTCTCTGTCTCCCTCCCCCGGCTATATTCTTATAAAAGACTTAAGTGGGCTCGGGGAGATTCGAACACCCGACCTCCGCCGTGTCAAGGCGACGTCATAACCACTAGACCACGAGCCCTATTTGCTGATGGAAAATAGCATAATGGTTTTTGAAATTTACTGATAAATTCACAAATAATGCCTGAACTGTATATTCGATTGTATATTTACATGCAAAAAACCTAAATAAACATTATTTCTATTTTTAAATTTCTTATAATCGGAGAGGATGCACTTGAAAGAAAATAATGGAAAATTAAAAAAAACTCGAACAAGTTTTTTTAAGGGTATTAAAAAGGAAGGTTATCTAGATGGACGGACTTTTGATATTTGGAAATCGGAATTACAAAAAGATCTTTACAATTTTTGGGAATCATTAAATGATTCGGGACCAAGATAAAAAAATAGGTTTTTGTTAAATATTAAATATAGAAATATTATTCTCGATATTAATGAATTATAAGAATCCAAAACTTACTGCAGATGGAGTAGTCTTAGAAAAAGATAAAATTCTTTTAATAAAACGTAAAAATAATCCGTTCAAAGGAAAATGGGCTCTCCCCGGCGGATTTGTTGAATATGGTGAAAAAGTAGAAGTCACAGTAATAAGAGAGGTTTATGAAGAAACAGGATTAAAGACAAGTATAATTAAATTATTTGGAGTTTATTCCGATCCAAATAGAGATCCTAGAGGTCATACCGTAACAATAGTATACTTACTTAGTATAACTGGTGGTAAATTAAAAGGTGATGATGATGCTTTGGATGCAAAATTTTTTAATGTAAAAAAATTACCTGATTTATCATTTGACCATAACGTTATAATAAAAGATATCTTAAGGAGCAATGAATAATATGTTTTGTCCAAAATGTAAAGGTTTGATGTATCCAAAGGAAGGAACCATTGTATGTCGTAAATGTGGTTACAAAATGGACAAAAAAGGTAAAAATATTGTTGTAACCAAACAAAAAGAAAAGGAATTGACAGTTCTTGAAGATGAGCATGCATCTAACGTTCTACCGAAAACTAAGATAAAATGTCCTAAATGTGGAAATAACGAAGCCTTTTGGATTCTTAGACAAATGAGAGGAAGTGATGAACCAGAAAGTAGATTTTATACTTGCACTAAATGTAATTATAAGTGGAGAGAAGATTAGGAAAGTTTAAATATAATATAAAGTAATATTAATATAATAAACTCCTATATATCAGATTAATTACAAACAAAGATTGGGGGAAAAATAATTGCCAAAAAAATTAATCGTAATTCTTGTAGCATTAGGCTTCATAACATCAGGAATAGCTGTAGCCTCTGGTGAACATGTTAATAAAATATATAATTATGAACCTGAGAAAGTAACATCTGAAAAGGAAGAAAACACTTTAACTGTAACTCTTCTTAAACATCAGTTTGATGGTTCAGTAACTCCATTTGAAGTAGAAATCAAACTTGAAGAAGGAATGGATATTGAAAAAGTAATTGAGGATAAATGTGATGAGTTATTAGAAGATGATAATGTATATAGAAGTCTAAATGATGAAAATATAACACAAGAATTAGTAATGAAAATTAGATCACGTGGCAGAGGCATTCATTTTAGGTTTAACTCACGTATACAATTTTTTAAATTATATAAACTATTTCCACTTTTTCCACCTTATTTCAGAACACTTATAATTGTACCACTTATTTTTTGTCAATATACAAGAGATAAACAAGCATTTACCGTGCTAACGCCAATTAGTGGTAACAATTCAACAACAATTGTTGGACCGCATAGAGTTATATCGATAGGTTTTTATGGTGTTTCTTGGTGGATAGGTAAGGTATCTCTGGTTGGTTTTGTGTTTAGAAATGGTTTTAGAGGTATTTCATTGCTAACTAGAATAAAAAAGCTTTAAATTTGTTAATAAAATACCGTCATTGTTATAAACACAAAACGTATTTGTTTCCTTTAAAATCTTATAACTCATAATATTGTTGGGGGAGAAAAAAACATGTTTAATGCAAAAGTAAAGTCAGAGGTACTTAAAGGTATAATAGATGTAACATCTCCATTAGTTAACGAAGTTAAATTTAACATTACCTCAAAAGGAATCTCTCTTAGAGCAGTTGATCCAGCACATGTTGCAATGGTAGACCTTGAGGTTAATAGCAAGGCTTTTGAGGAGTTTAAGGCAACTGATATGGAACTTGGAATAGACATGGATAAACTAGGAAGCATTATGCGTCTTTCAAGCTCAGGAGATATGGTATCACTTGATTATGATGAGGAGTCAAACAGGCTTATTGTAAAGATTGGAAACCTTGTTAGAAAGATGGGGCTTATTGATACAGCAGGAATGCCAGATCCCAAAATGCCCAATTTAAATCTACCAGGTAAAGTTGTTTTGAAAGCTTCAGAACTAAACCAAGGTGTAAGGGCATCTGAGGCAGTCTCAGATCATCTTGCATTAACTGTTGATAAAAACAATTTTGAGCTGTTTGCAGAAGGTGATACCGATACTGTAAATCTGAAACTTCCAAAAGATCTTCTTGTTGAACTAAATACAAACTCTAAATGTAAAAGCCTATTTTCAATTGATTATTTCAGCAATATGATTAAACCAGTAAGAGGGGAAGATCCGATAACAATTATGATAGGTAATGATAACCCTATAAAAGTAGAATTTGACATAGCTGAAAAAAAAGGCCATGTAACATACCTTCTTGCACCTCGCATTGAATCAGAATAAGATTTGTTAATCTGAGGTGTAAATATAGCAAGTGGAAACAAACGTCATAGGTATATATGTTTTAATGTTAAATCCTCTTCAGAATTCGAGGAAATCTCAAAAGCTGACATATATAGTGAAATCAAATCACAATGCATGAATCTTTTTAATTCTAGTTGCTATGATTTTGGCATTCGTTTAATAAGATTTGATAAAAATACTGGAATTATTAAATGTAACCATACCGAAAAGGAAAACACAATTAAACTTCTCAATTCAATAAAAAAAATCTCATCTATGAAAGTTTCTATTGAAACATTTGGCACCTCAGGGACAATCAAGGCACTTGTTAGAAAATATATGAGTTAGAAATTATTTTTTAATGCAACTGAATATGCAGGTAGATGTGCAGTTGAATAATCATATTGCCGATAACTTATTAAAACAGTTTTTTATATGTATAATTTGAAGTGGATGGGATGCAGGATGGAGAAAAGACAGTTGCCTCTCCAGATAGCCTTAGACCTTTTGTTATAAGGTCTCTTCGGAGAAGTAATGTCAGAAAAAAAATTGCAGATTATCTTTTTGAGATTAGTCCAAGTGGTAGTTACACATCTGACATTGCTTATAATGTAAAAACAACCCCAACAAATGTGATTGGTGCAATAAGAGGGATGAGTACAAGATACAAGGATGATGATTCTCTTTTAAGTCTTAACATTGTTGAACAAGTTGAAACTGGGAAAAACGTAAAAATTTACAAACTTACTGATTTTGGAAAAGAAATAATACAGTCAATGAGGGAAAGAGAATAAATTATTTTTATTCCCAAACTATTGTTCCTTTGTTTGATATATTATAAAACTCATCTTCAAGTATTCTTTGATGATTTCTCTCGTCTTGAGCAAGGTTATTAAAAATTTCTTTTTCTTTTGTATCTTCTAGCAACTTTGCAATTTTTATATATCTTTCTTGTGCATTTTTTTCTGATTTAATTGCTAGGTTTATTACCATTATTACTTCATCTTTATTTGGTTCAAATTCCCCTTCAACTTCTGCTTTTACTTTTGGTATGTCTTTTTCTTTTGATAAAATGTCAATTTTTTTTCCAATATTACGGGACTCAATAATCTTTTTTACTCGATTATAATGATTTTCCTCAAAATTTGCTAGTTCCTTAAACAATTTTTTTCCTGCTTTGCTCTTTGCTTTTTCAGATGCATATAAATAAAATTCCTTTGCCTTAATTTCGCTATCCATTGCTTCTTTAAGAAGTTCATCTATATTTGCTGTACTACTATTCATTGTATTTCTCCAAACAATTTTCTTAGGAGTGTATCTATATTAATTATAAGAATATTATCTTAGATTTTTCACAATATGGCTACCCAGTCTACATCTTCTGGTCCAAAAGTTGATCCATCTACCTTTTTAACATCCCCACCATTAGAACAAACATACAAAGCTATCTTAAAAGAACTTGAGGTAACATCGTAAACATTTGCGATTATTATTTCATTTAAAGCTGACAAACTTAAATTATATCTAGGTGTAACAGTAATTGATGTTGGTTTTGCGCCCAAGTTGTGATTTATTGTATCTCCATGAACAACATCATTTTTCTGTCCATATCTTATTTTTATATCCATTTTTGCATAAGTGACAGCATCATCTTCCAGTTCACTTGTTCCAACTGCCTCAGAAGCAATCTTAGAAGAGGTTACAGCATCTGTAGCAATATCGCTAGTTTGTACTTCTCCGTCTTTTATTTTTGTGCTAGTAATAGAGTCCACCGCAAGATCGTCTTCTATAATTGTTCCATTTTTTATCTTTTCAGTAGTAATAGAATTATCTGCTATTTCAACAATACCAGTAATCATATCAGCAAGATTACTGGTTAAATGGGTCAAAGAAATCGAGTAATCAACAATTTGATCACCAGTAATCGAATTTGCTTTTATTCTTGATATACCAAGCGGGTCTATATCTGAATCAGTAATTGTACCATCTGCTACTTTTTGACCAGTCACTGAATTATTTGCAAGTTCACTTGTTCCGACAGCAGATGCACTCAATGAGCTGGGAGATACTAGAAAAGCAGATGAAATCGCAGCAATTGATATAATTAGAGCAACAACAGATATTCCAAAAATCATCTTAGATGATATTTTAAAATCATCTTTTGGTAAAGGTATCCTTTCCATTCTAGGTTGAGGTTCAGGTTTTTTATATTCTTTAGTTTCCTGTTTTATATCATCTTTCTTTTTTTCAGCTGGTTGTTTAACTACATCAAGTTTTGTCCCACATTTTCTGCAGAACTTATCTTTTTCAGCATTTTCAAATCCACAATTCTTACAAATTTTTTTCATATTAATTCCTCCAAAATGCAATTCTAAAAACAAACATTACTTAATAAGATTCGTTATTTTCTGAATAATATATTAATATCCAACTAAAATTTAAAAATGTGTAGGTTTTTAGCCGGAAAATTTATATTTACAAAACACATGTAGCATAATTGAGGTCTGGAGGAGTAATAAAAATTATTACTGTTATATACCGGAACTTTAAAAGTTCCTCGGTGAGATGGGAGAAATTCACCTTCCCTCATTTCCCAGACCTTTTTCTTAAACTTTTCAATAACATATTTCAATAGGATTTATGTTATATAAAAAATAGAATCAAATGAAATTAAAAAAACTATTATTTGTAGAACCTCCCAGACATTATTGGTTTGTAATGGGAGAATATTGCCCACCCCCTACAACTCTTCTAATTTTAGCAGCATATGTTGAAAGGGAGCTTCCCGATTTAGAATTAGAGGTTCTTGATTGCCAAGCAGAAAAGATGAATTGGTACGAACTTGAAAAATATATTGAATCATCAAATCCGTCAATAGTATTAACATCTGGATTTACCTGTAATGCATATACATGTGCAAGAACTTCAGAAATTGCCAAAAAAATAAATGAAGATATAATAACAATTGTTGGTGGAATACATTTTTCATCTGTCCCTGAGGAAACCTTGAATGATTTTCCTGAAATTGATTACATTATAAAAGGCGAAGGAGAACAAACTCTTGTCGATCTTGTTAAATCATTAAATAATGGAAAAAAAATAGATAAAGTAAAGGGTATTTCTTTCAAATATAAAGGTAAAATTATACACACACAACCACGTCCATTTATAAAAAATCTAGATATCCTACCATATCCAGCGTATCATCTTATTGAAGATTATATTAAAGAATATCATTTCTCAATGATGGCAGGAAAAAACACTAGATACATGATTCTTGAGGGAGCAAGAGGATGTGAGTACAAATGTTCGTTTTGCACTCAGTGGAATCATTGGGGTGGAATGTGGAGAACAAAATCAATAAAAAGAATTGCAGACGAAATTGAGTATCTTAATGAAACATTTGGAGGAGTTTTTTTATGGTTTACCGATGATTATACAAAACTTCAGGTAAGAGGAAAGAAACTATACAGCGAGCTTAAACATAGAAAATGCAAGGAGGACATAATGCTATTTTTCCAGGCAAGAACAGATGATGTGGCAAAACATCCTGATATTATTAAAAAATTAAGAGAGATTGGTACGTACTGGATTATGTGCGGCGTTGAGAATAATTCTGAGGAAATTCTAAAGGAATACAAAAAAGGAACAAATACTTCTGATGCATATAAAGCAATGAAAATAATTAATGAAAATGATATGTTTTCCCATGCCATGTTTGTAATTGGGAGTAGAAAAGATACACATGAATCAATAGAACAATTAAGTAAGTTTTCAATAGACCTTGCACCTGATTTTGCAATTTATACTGCATTAACACCATTTCCTGGCACAATCTATTTTGAAACAGCAAAGAGGAACGGTTGGATTGATGATTTTAACTATTCAAATTATGACATGGCTCATGCTATTATGCCTACTGAAACACTTACCAGAAAAGAAGTCCAGGAAGAGCTTTGGAGATGTTATCAAAATTTTTATGGGTCTTATAGGAGAAATATCGCAGGAATCTTTTCTAAAAATAAGTTGAAAAGAACATTATATAGACATATGGCTGGCCAACATGTTTTAACAAAGTTAAGGAGATTAATATAGTATTTTTGATATATCTTTAAGATTTAAAATAGTACTATGAAAGTAGTCTTTACCAATGTTTATTCTATTGTAATTAAATCATCAAAAATAACTGTTTCAAGAATTGTAATTGTAATATAATATTTCCCCGGATCAAGTTGACCAACAGCTGATTCATCATCATCTAAAATAGGAATTCTACCGCCAATATATAGGCTTTCACCAATTTCCCATCCAGTATTACCTCCAAGATTGTTTTCAGCTAACACTGTTCCATTTAACCAGATAGATACGCTATTTGCAAATGAATAACCATTATTAGGATAATTCTGACCTCCTGTTGTTAGAGTAATTTTTATTTTATTATTTACATTTCTAACTACTACGCTAGCATCTTCCTTTCCATTCCATTCAATATTACCTATTGCAATACCAAATACTATAGGATATCCAAGTGGATACCAATCATTATCTTCCCAACCTATAAAACGATAAACATGAACAAAATCCACTACCTCAAAATAATGTTCGATACCTGAATCTGAACGCCTAAAACCAGATAATTTTATAAAACCCATCTCCTCCCATTCTATAATATTTACTTCACCACGAAGTAAACCTCTTCTTTTTATCCAATATAATCCAGCATTACCCTCAATATATGTAATTATTTCCTCATATTCATCTTTTGTTCCGATCTCGTAAGATTTATTTTTTGATTCATTATAAAATTCTATATTATTATCAATTGCTATTATTTCTGGAACAAACAAAACACCAATAAATAAAGTTATAACTCCAACTACCAATATTTTATACAGTAAGGCTTGGTTTTTAATTATATATTCTTATCCTCCTCCAATATAATCATCTAATTCTAGATATTTAAGTGTTATTTAACAAATAAAGACAGAACTATCAAATGAAGAAAAAAATGTCATTGATATATAATAAAATAATTATTACACTTACTAAGTATAAAGGTATAAAATGTTTAACTTTATATCAATAATTAATAAAGATAAACCTAAACCAAATAATCAGTTAAGGAGATTGATTTGAAACAAATTAGTATTGTTTTTCAATACATTTTTCTTTCAATTATTGCAGCATTATTATTACTATTTGTAGCATTATTTAAAATTTCAAATGAAAATCATTTAGAATTAAAAGAACTAATATTTGTTAGTATAACTTTTATTATAAGCTGTATAATTGGAATATCACTTACAGTATATCCTGGATGGATAAGAAGGGTCTTAAAAAATAAAAATCATGAACTCAATAATAAAACCATTAAAAAGATAGAACGAAAACGACAGGGACATCATCCAAACTGTGAACAATTTAAGAGCCATACAATCAAAATTAAAAATAAAATATTATGTGCAGGTTGTTTTGGTCTTGCTATAGGTTCAATAATATCGATATTGCTGATAATTATCTATATATTTTTTTCAATTAAAATATCTTCAGATATATCTCTTTATCTACTTATTATTTGTTTTATAATAATTGGTTTGGTTTTTTTAGAGATAATGCTCAATAAGCAAAAAACAGTCATTCATATTATTTCAAATGGTCTTCTAATTATCAGTTTTTTAACAATAACAATTAGCATAACTGAAATAACTGGTAGTGCAATGTATGGCATAATAAGTATTATTCTTTCATTTCTTTGGTTAGATACAAGAATTCAGCTATCTAATTGGAATCATGGTCAAATCTGTAAAAACTGTAATAAAAATTGTAAAATGTATTGATATTATTTTCTAATTATAATTCTGATACCAGTAATTATTATTGCTAATGCAATTACAAGACCAATAAGCCACCAGAATCCAAAGTTTTGAAGCCAATCTGGTAATTGGCTGTATACATTTGTATTTCTTAAAACAACTTCAAAGAGAATCCAAAGACCAATAATTATAACAACAATTCCCCAAAATATTGATGAAAAGGGACTTTTTTTGCCAACTACACATTCCTCTTCACAAGGTTCACCCTTACCATATTCTCTTTTTTCCCCTTTTAAAGAGGCACCACATTTTTTACAAAATTCTGCATCATCCTCATTTTTAGTTCCACATTTTGAACAATATGTCATTATTCTCCCTCAAATATTTAGGTTGTTAACAAATACTACTTTATATAATCTTTTTTTTAAATAGCCTTTGTAGAACAATTTATAAAAAATTATCTTTGTAAATTAAATAATCTAAATTTATAAACAATTAAAGATTATCGAATTTAAATTGGGAGAAGTAAAATGCAAGAAGAAGAAAAAATTAAGATGTTTAAAGACGTATTTAAACCAAAATCCGGAGAAAAAGTGTTGTTTTTAGTAGATATTCCACATGATGATATCAAGGATAATAAGAACTGGTCTGATCGTAGAGAAATGGCAAATGAGTGGTATAATACATTTAAAAATATGGCTAAAAAAGAAGGTTTTACTGTTGAAATGCATAAATACAATGCAACTGGCGTAAATAATACCCCTGTTCCTCAAAGTGTAATCGATAAGGCAAGTAAATCAAATCTTGTTATTGCTATGACTGAATATTCTGGGTCATCCTCATTTAAACCTATGTGTCAAAAAGAGGGAGCCATTACAAGATGTGCAAGTATGCCTGGAGTGGAAAGGCGTATGGAAAAATCTGCTTTTCTTGCTAATTATTATGATGTAAAAATTTATGCGAATTCAATTAAGAAAATGCTTACCAAAGCTATTGGCGCTGAGGTATTATTTTCAACCGGCGATAGGCTTTTTATTGATTTATGTAACCGTATGGGTTCTGCAGATGAAGGAGATTGTAGTAAGCCTGGGCAAACCATCAATTTTCCAAGTGGGGAAGGTTATATTGCCCCTTATGAAGGTGAAAACAAGGAAATTGGTGATAGTAAAACAAATGGAATACTGCCTGATTATCAACCAGGTGTTATTTTAAAATATAAAATTAAAAACAACAAAATTGTTGATATAATTGGGAAAGAAAAAGAATCAAATGAAAAACGCAAATTTTTTAATGAAAAGGATTCACGAAGAAATATCGCCGAACTTGGCGTTGGTTGTAATCCAAAGGCAGTGGTTACTGGAAATATATTAGAAGATGAAAAGGTTGGAGGTCTTCATATTGCCTATGGAATGAGCAGTCATATTGGTGGTACAGTTAAAAGTGATATGCATCAAGACATTTGTTTTCCAAAAGGTGCTCCAGTTGAAGCAAAATCTCTTACTTTATTAAATGAAGACGAAACTAAAGTCGAACTTATTAAAAATGCAGAATTAAGATATGATCTTTTGAAATAAATAATAATTTAGGGGGTAAAGTAAGATTGAATAAAGAACAGAAGAATCTATTTAAGGATCTATTAATATTTGATGCTCATTGTGATACTGCAAATGTAATCTTTGGCGATTCATCCTATTTTATTAAAGAAAATAAAAGCCATTTAAATCCTGAAAAGGTTAAAAAAGGAGGACTTAAAGCCCAATTTTTTGCAATCTATGTTAATCCTGTTTACATGCCCTACAGATCTATTAAAAAAGCGTTGCTTTTGTATAATTCTCTAGAACAAAAATTTTTTTCAAAAGGATACGGAGTAAAAGTTACATCAACAAGTGAAATGAATTCAGCAATTTCAAAAGGAAGGCTTGCCTGCTTTCTTTCTCTTGAAGGTGGACATATAATAGAAAATTCAACTGATATCCTTGAATTTTTTTATTCTCTAGGGGTTAGATGTATGACTTTGACCCATACAAAGAATACTGACTGGGCTGATTCATCAGGTGACACTCCTAAATGGGACGGGCTAAACAATCTTGGAAGAAAGATAATTTCTAAAATGAATTCTTTAGGAATGATAATTGATGTATCCCATGCATCTGATAAAACTGTAGAAGACGTCTTAGAAGTATCATCAATGCCAGTAATAGCTTCTCATTCATCAGCAAGGGCGTTATGCGATATGCCACGTAATATATCTGATAATTTAATAGAAGAAATTTCAGAGAGAAATGGTTTTATAGGAGTTAATTTTTTTCCAGGTTTTCTTAAAAAAGAAATAAACATCCAAGTAATGAACAATATGGAAAAATATAAAGGATGGTTCCAAAATAAAATCAAAGGTAAAGAGAATAATCCAGATATCGTAAATCAAGCAGAAATGGAATTTTACGAAAAAATTGTCGAAGGAAACGATAAGGTGGATCTTAACGCTTTAATAGATCATATCATTCATATATCAGAGGTCGGAGGAATAGATTGTGTGGGTCTTGGTAGTGATTTCGATGGCATTCCTTCAACCCCCACAGATTTAACAGATGTTTCTTGCTACCCAGCACTGGTTGATGGTTTATTTGAAAAAGGTTTTAGAAAAGAGGAAATAGAAAAAATTATGGGTTTGAATCTTTTTAATTTCAT
>JGI2171J19970_10000108_pt1 | contig 33668 bp, 35 predicted proteins | sample DeeMarSWOR324_28_FD_19970 | JGI IMG/M metagenome (IMG submission 19970) | reverse complement strand
GCTTCTTCTTGGTGGTTTTAACCTCGACGACATCCCGGCCGGCATAGCTGCCGCAGGTAGGACAGGCATGGTGAGGTCGCTTGAGACTATGGCACTGGGGGCACTCTTCCAAGACGGGGGGTTTGGCCGCCATGTGGCTACGCCTCTTGCCCTGGCGCGCCTTAGTGGTTTTTCTCTTCGGTAAAGCTCCCATAACTAAAGTGTTCCTTTCTCTCCCCTAAGGGCCGTCACTGGCTGAAGCCGATTTCCTTTAGCTTGGCCCAGCGAGGGTCGGCTGCCTGGGGTGGGCATTTACAACCCCCCAGGTTGAGATTCTGACCGCAAACGGGGCAGAGCCCAGCGCAGTCTTGGCGGCAGAGGGGCTTCATCGGAACCGCCAGCAGCGTGTACTGGTGCACGGCCTCGGTTAAATCGAGCTCGTGATTTTCGTCGATGGTGAAAAGGCCCGGCTCATCAGGGATAGCCAGCGAAGCACCGCTGACCACGTCCACTGTGGGGAAGTATTCCTCTTCTATTTTCAGGCTTATCGGACACTCAAAAGGGCTGAGACAGCGGCTGCAGGTCAGTTCGAGCTCGGTATTGAGCACACCCTCGACCAGTATGCCGCGGTCGGTGCGCGTCAGAGTTAGCCTGCCCTGAATACGGCCGGTGTTGCCGTAACCGGTAACATCCATTACCAGGTCGACTTCGTGTTCTTTTACAGTGCCGATGGTCGACCTGAGTTGCTGGGCTACGTTTATCTGCATTTTATGATGTCCCTCAAACAAATAACCATTATTAATTATAAGCCGACGGTGAAACGGACTGCAAGTTTGAGGGCTAAATCTCAAAGGCCTTTTTCTTACGCAGCTCGAAGGCAATCTCGTTGCGCAGGACCTGGTTGGAGCCTTCGTATATCTGGGTAATCTTGGCGTCGCGGAACATCTTCTCAATAGGGTAATCGCGCATATAGCCCACGCCGCCGAAGATCTGCATGGCGTCGGTGGTGACCTTCATCGCCGTGTCCGAGGCGAAGACCTTGCACATCGCCGACTCCTTGGTGAAGTCCTTGGCGCCGGCGTCAATCATGCGGGCGGTGGCATAGACCAGCGCCCTGGCCGCTTCCACCCTCATCCCCATCTCGGCCAGCATCTGCTGGACGGCCTGCTGGGCGTATATGGGGTGGCCGAACTGGACACGCTGCTTGGCGTATTCGACGGCCGCCTCCAGCGCCCCCTGGGCCAGTCCCATCGCCTGAGCACCCAAACCAGGACGGGAGCGGTCCAATAGCTTCATGGTCAGGATAAAGCCCATACCCTCCCTGCCGATGATGCTATCGGCGGGGATGAAGCAGTCCTCGAAGACGAGCTCCCGGGTCGAGGAAGCGCGGATGCCCAGCTTCTTCTCCTTCCTGCCGAAGGTAAAGCCGGGGGTGTCTTTATCGACAATGAAGGCGCTGGCACCGCGGGGGCCCTTGGACTTATCGGTCAAAGCGATAACGGTATAGACCTCGGCGTCGCCGCCGTTGGTGATGAACTGCTTGGTGCCGTTAAGAATATAGCCACCCTTGGTGGGCGTGGCCGTGGTCTTTATGCCGCCGGCGTCGCTGCCGGCTTCGGCTTCGGTGAGGCCGAAGGCAGCCATCTTACGGCCGCTGGCGATATCGGGCAGGTATTTCTTGCGCTGCTCGTCGGTGCCAAACTCAAGCAGGGTAAACGTGCCCAAGCCACTGGCGGCATAGCTGACGGCCACCCCGCTGCACACGCGACTCAGCTCTTCCACCACTATACATAGGTCGAGAAGACCACCACCCAGCCCCCCGTACTCCTCGGAGATATAGACGCCGAAAAGCCCGGCATCGGCCAGGATTTTCATTATCTCCTTAGGAAACTCCTCTTTTTCATCCAGCGCCGCCCTAACCGGCAGCACCTGTTCTTCAGCGATGGTGCGCGTTAGATTCCTGATTTCCTTCTGTTGCTCGGTTAAGAAATAATCCAAGACGGTCCTCCCCAACGAGTTTTCAAAGTCTAAATGAAATTGTGCTTATTATAAGCCGAGCCAACTACCCGCTGTCAAGGACAAAAGAAAACCTTGACACCTTGCCCGTATTAAAGGTATATGTATATATTGGTATATTCCCCCGATTCACCCGACCGAAGCGACGAGGAGGTGTCTCAATGCAAGCCAAGGCTTTTGTGCTGATTGAAACGGCGGTAGGCAGGAACAAGGACGTAGCCAATGCCCTGAATAAACTCAAAGGGATGAAGTCAGTCGATATCGTAACCGGACCTTATGATATAATAGCCATAATGGAGGGCGAAAGCCTGAACGACATCGGCGATCTGGTTACTGGTAACATTCACCCCATTGCTGGCATATCCCGAACCGTTACCTGTCTGGCCATAAAGGGAGTTTAAACCCCTTAAGATTTTTTGGATTTTACAAGCCTAGAAAGGGAGCACTGAACTATGGACTTTAGATTGAGCGAGGAGCAGGAGAAGTTCAGGCAGGAGATTCGCGATTTTCTGGAGGGCGAGATAAAGCAGGGGCTCTGGGAGCCGAAATGCGACGCCTGGATTATGGCCCACGACCCCGAGTTCACCAAGCGGGTGGCCCAAAAGGGCTGGATAGGCCTGACCTGGCCTAAGGAATACAACGGGCAGGGGCGCTCTTACATCGACCGCCTTATATTAACCGAGGAGATGCTGCGCTACGGCGCGCCCGCCGCCTGCCACTGGTTCGCTGACCGACAGATTGGCGGCGCCATCGTCCACTACGGCACTGATGAGCAGAAGAAGGAACTGCTGCCCATGATTCTGCGGGGCGAAGCCTACGTTGGGCTGGGCATGAGCGAGCCCGATGCCGGCAGCGACCTGGCCTCGTTGAAAACGAAGGCCACCGAGGACGGCGAAGAGTTTATTATCGACGGGCAGAAGACCTGGACCAGCGGCGGCAGCCATATGAACTGGATTTACCTGGTGGCGCGCACCGACCCCGAGGCCCCCAAGCACAAGGGCATCAGCGAGTTCTTCTTCCGCACCGACCTGCCCGGGGTGAACGTGGTGCCCATCGTTGATATTACTGGTGAAGCGCACTTTAACGAGGTCTTTTTCGAGAACGTGCACATCCCCAAGACCAGCCTCATCGGCGAGAGGAACAAGGGCTTTTACCAGATTCTTAACCAGCTCGACTACGAGCGCAGCGGCATGGAGAGGCTGATGGCCAACTACCCCCTCTTCGAAGCCCTCATCAAATACGTCAAGGAGACAAAGAGGAAGGGCCAGCCGTTATCCAAGGACCCGCTGGTTCGCGCCAAATTGGCCCAGCTTAAAATCGAGCTTGAAATCGGGCGGCTGCACATGTACCGGGTGGCTATGGTCATGGACGAAGGGCGCGCCCCCAACTGGGAATCCTCGATGTCCAAGGCCTACGGCACCGCTTTCGAGCAGCGACTGGCCGGCGCCGCCATCGAGATTATCGGGCTCTACGGACAGCTTTCGCCCGAATCGAAGTGGGCTCCGATGCACGGTATGGCCTATCATTCTTACCTGTCGTCCAAGGGCTACAGCCTGCAGGCGGGCAGCTCGGAGGTCTTAAAGAATATACTGGCCTTGAGAAAGTTGGAGTTACCTAGCCAGTAGCTATCGTTTTGCGGATTTAATTAGGAGGCAATGATAATGCAGTTAGCTCTCTCCGAAGAACAGGAAATGTTGAGGACAATGGCCCGCGATTTCTTGAGCGATAAGCTGCCCAAGACCGCGGTCAAAGAGATTGAAGAAAGCGAGGCGGGCTATTCGCCCGAGCTCTGGAAGGAGATGGCGGGGCTGGGGTGGATGGGGCTGGCCTTCCCCGAAAAGTACGGCGGCAGCGACATGAGCTTCCTCGACCTAGCCATACTGCTTGAGGAGATGGGGCGGGCCTGCCTGCCCGGGCCCTATTTCTCCTCGGTGGTCTTAAGCGGTTTTACCATTCTGGACATCGGCAGCGAGGAACAGAAAGCGGAATACCTGCCCCAGATAGCCAGCGGCGAGAAGATTTTCACTTTGGCGCTGACCGAGCCCAGCGCCAGCTACGAAGCCGACGGCATCGAGACCAAAGCCGTCGCCGAGGGCGACAATTATATCATCAGCGGCACCAAGCTCTTCGTCCCCGACGCCAACGTCGCCGACTTCATGCTGGTGGTGGCCAAGACCGATAAGGGCTTTAGCCTTTTTATCGTCGACGCCAAGAGCGAGGGCGTAAGCCACACGGTGCTAAAGACCATCGCCGAGGACAAGCTCTGTGAGGTGGTCTTCGACAAGGTAAAAGTGCCCAAAGATAATATACTGGGCGAGCCCGACAAGGGCTGGGATGAAGTGGAGAAGATAATCCAGCGGGGGGCGGTGGCCAAGTGCTGCGAGATGGTGGGCTGCATCCAGCAGGCGCTGGATATGACGGTGGAGTACGCCAAGGACCGCAAGCAGTACGGCCGCCCCATCGGCAGCTTTCAGGTTATTCAGCACTACTGCGCTGACATGGCCATCGACGTGGAAGGCACACGGCTTGCCGCCTACAAAGTCGCCTGGATGTTAAGCGAGGGGCTGCCCTGCACGCAGGAGGTCGCCATTGCCAAAGCCTGGGCGGGCGAAGCCTGCCAGCGGGTTATGGCTTTAGCCCATCAGATTCACGGGGCTATCGGCGTGACCATAGACCACGACCTGCAGTACTACACGCGGCGGGCCAAGGCAGCCGAGGTAAGCTTCGGCGACGCCAGCTTCTACCGCGAGGTGGTAGCCAAGGAGATGGGGCTGTAGTCTAGAGCGTCTTCAGTCTGGCTAAAACTTCTTCGATAGTCGCCTCGGCGGTGGAAGCGCCCGAGGTTACCCCGATGTTCTGCTTGCCCTCAAACCATTCGGGCTTGATGTCAGCGGCCGTCTCCACCAAATGCGTCTCGGTAGCTACCGAGCAAAGCTCCGCCAGGCGGTTGGTGTTGGCGCTACCCCTGCCCCCGATAACCAGCATCAGGTCCACCTTGCCCGCCAGTTCCAGCGCCTGAGACTGGCGTTTCCTGATATCGTGGCAGATGGTATCGATAACGCGCAGCTCGGAGTCCCTGGCAAAAGCACCATCGATGAGCCTCTTGACGAACTGGACAAAATCGGCGGGTATCTGGGTGGTCTGGGAGAGGACGCCGATGCGGCGGGGCAGAGGCTCCAGTTTAAAGATGTCTTTTTCGTCCAGAGTAGCCAGGCCCTTCCCCTCCGCCCAGCCGAGAACGCCCCTGACCTCGGTGTGGTCGGCATCGCCGTAGATAACCACCAGGAAACCGGCTCTAGCCAACCTGCGGGCAGCGGTCTGGAGGCGGTGAACGAAGGGGCAGGTGGTGTCAACGATATCGATTTTCCGCGCTTTAATCTTCTCTTCTACTTCGGGGGCGACGCCGTGGGAGCTGATGGCTACCGCCTTGCCTTTGATATCTTCAACATCTTTAGCCACCTTGACGCCGATGTCGGCCAGCCTCTGCAATACCTGCTGGTTATGCACCACCGCCCCCAAGGTTTCCACCCCACCCCGCTCGGCACAAACCTTTTCCAGTATATCTACGGCGCGCTTGACGCCGAAGCAAAATCCTATTTCTTTAGTCTTTTCTATCTTCACTTACCCTCTCCATAGACTCCCCGGTATTTGGGGGGGAGAAGCTCGGCGATGCGCCGCATAATAAGCTCGGTATGCTCGGCAAGCTCGTCTTTGGTTATTTTGCTACCCGCCTTGGGCAGTGAGAAGGTCGGGCCGATGTTGACCGTTATTCGAGGGCGGCGAAATAGCCAAAGCCCCTTAAGCCTTTCTGTACCGTATATGCCCACGGGGATGACGGGCACGGTCTGGCGGCTGGCGATTAGGGCCGAGCCGGGGAAAGCCCGCTGGAGTTGAGCCTTCGGGCTTCTCGTCGCCTCAGGGAACATCACCAGCGCCCGCCCCTCCGCCAAAACCTGCGCCGACTGGCGTATCGCCTTTCTATCCAGCCGGCCCCGATGCACCGCGAAGGCGCCCAAACTACTCAAAAAGTAGCCCAAGGGGGGGAAACGGAAGAGTTCTTCCTTGGCCATAAAGGCCACTCGGCGACCCAGAAAGGTGCCGAGCAGGGGTGGGTCGTTGAAATTCAGGTGGTTGGACACCACCAGCACCGCGCCTTTACGGGGAACATTTTCCTTGCCCTTAACCTCCAGACGGGTAAAGAGCCTGAAAAACGCCCCGACGAGCAGTTTGCCGATATAATAGAGCCAGAGCAAGACCTATAACTCCAATAATATGTCAATCAATTATAACCCCAGCTAGTGGCAAAGACAACGCCCTGATATTATTTCCCGCCAAGTTTCACCACCCCACCCTGTTTTTATATCTTTTCCCGCCCGCCGCCCTTTTGATGTAAAGGGGGCTTTGCCCCCTTTCAAACCCCCAAAACGGTGGGGAAGGGCGTAACCCCAAGTTAAGGAGTTTACTCATTAGGGCGGGCTGGGTTAGGACGAAGTACCCACGTACGACAAGGAGGGGCGGAGACGAAAGACCTGGGGAGGGATGGCAAAGGTCTTGATTATATCTGCTCTATGCCCCATAATAGCCGACGGAGCCATGAAAAAGCTGACCATCGGTAAATTGAGGGGCTTACAGGAGCTGGCCAACGACGACGGCGTCTTCAACATATGTGCCATGGACCACCGCCGCTCCATGATGCGCATAATGGAGGGGGGGCATGTCGTCGAGGGGAGCACCGGCTACGAGGAAATGTCCCAGCGCAAGCTGGAGCTTTGCACCCACCTCGCCCCCCACGCCAGCGCCGTCCTGCTCGACCCCCTTTTCGGGGCGGCGCAGTCCATCAGCCACGGCGCCCTGCCCAAGAGCACCGGGCTGCTGGTCAGCCTGGAGGCTTCGGGATATTCGGGCCCTGCAGAATTCCGCATGACCGAGCTGGAGGAGGGGTGGAGCGTGGAGAAGATTAAACGCATGGGCGCCTCGGCGGTCAAGTTCCTCATTTACTACCGCCCCGACCTCATCGAGCTGGCCAACAAGTTGATGGAATTGGTGGAGGCGGTAGGGAAGGATTGCCAGCAGCATGACATTCCCCTGGTTATCGAGCCTTTGAGCTACCCGCTGGGTGAGGAGGCGGAAAATCCGGCCCAGTTCGCCGCCGCCAAGGAGCAGCTGGTGCCCAAGACCGCTCAACATGTCACCGCTCTGCCCGTGGATATGCTCAAGTCCGAGTTCCCCAGCGACCTGCGCTACAATAAGGACAAGGGCAAACTTATCGAAATCTGCCGGAAACTGGACAAGGCATCTCAGGTGCCTTGGGTTGTATTAAGCGCGGGGGTGAGCTTTGAAGTCTTTTGCCAACAGGTCGAAATCGCCTGCCGGGGCGGGGCTTCGGGCTTTCTGGCAGGGCGGGCTATTTGGCAGGAGGCAATGAACATCGATGACCCCAAGGAAAGGGCCAAGATGCTCAAGACGGTGGGGGCGGAAAGGCTCAAGCAACTGACCGAGATAGCCGCCAAACACGCCGTGCCCTGGTATAAGAAACTGGGGTTAGCCAGCGACAAGCTGGCCGAAACCGCCGAAGGATGGTACCAGAAATACTGATATGAATAACGCTATGATTTCCACCATAACCCTTAACCCCAGCCTCGACCAGCACCTTACCGTGGACGGGTTGGTGGTGGACGGCCCCAACCGCTGGTCGCGGCTGCACCGCTACGCGGGGGGCAAGGGTATAGACGTCTCGCGGGCTATCCACGAGATGGGGGGCAGGACCACCGCCTACGGCTTCATCGGGGGAGCGGTGGGGCGGGCTGTGGAAATATTCCTCGATGAGGAAGGGGTACCCTTTAGCTTTACCCCCATCAAGGGGGATACCCGGACCAATTTTATCATTACCGACAGTAAGACCGGCCACCAGACCCGGATTGACGCCCCCGGTCCCCACATCACCAAGGACGAGTTCGCCCGCTTCCGGCGGAAGATGCAGCGCATCCGCCCCAGCCCCAGCCTAATCGTGGTGGGAGGAAGCGCACCGCCCGGCATCCCCGATGATGTCTATTACACCATAACCAAGGAGGCTAAAGGCTTCGGGGTGAGGACTATCCTGGACGCCGACGGCCAGTGGCTGGCCGAGGGGATAAAAGCCAAGCCCTATCTGATTAAGCCCAACGTTCGGGAGGCAGAGGAGCTGCTCAAGAGGGAGCTGCCCGACGAAGCCGCCATCATCAAGGCGGCCCAAGACATGGTCGAGATGGGCGTTGAAATAGCCGTTATCTCGCGAGGCAAGGACGGTATCATCGCCGCCACCAATGATACGGTGATTAAGGCCGTGCCACCTGAGGTAAAGGTGAAAAGCACGGTGGGCGCCGGCGATTGCACCATTGCCGGGCTTGCCCTGAAGCTGGCGGGGGAAGAGCCCTTAACCAGAGCCTGCCGCCTGGCGGTAGCCCTGGGTACGGCCGCCGTTTTGACCCCGGGCACGGAACTGGCCCGCCGAGCCGACGTGGCCGAGCTGCTGCCGCAGATTAAGGTGAGGAATATAACCGCGCAGCTGACCAAGACCATCTCCACCAGCAACACCAAGCCTAAATAAATCCAAAGGCTGACGGTTTGACTTCACCCGCCCTTTTTGCTATGCTCTATTAAAATTGAATAGGTGAGAGGGGTGCCCGAGCGAGAGCGAGGGCTTAAATGGAAGGCAAGAGCGGTGCGAATCCGCCACAGTCCCGCCTGCTGTAATTGAGGTCTAAGGCCTCATAAGTCAGAACACCAGCCCTGGTTCCAGTCGCCTCCGCGGAAAAGGGGGGCAGGTTAGTCGAGATTAATCCCCTTGTCCAGCAGACGAGGGGATTTTTTTACCAAATGAGCAGGTTTACAGATTGAAACGTCGCAACAAGATAGCCTTGGTTCTATCGCTGCTGGGGGTCTGCCTTATCGCCGCCCTGTTTCTGGCCAGCGCCTTCGGCGCCGTATCTATCTCTATACCCGACATCGGCAAGATGGCGCTCAACAAGATAGCCATCTTCGATTTCCCCACGAGCTGGACGGCCGCCGAGGAAACGATAATCTTCCAGATAAGGCTGCCCAGGGTAATCGGAGGGGCGCTGGTGGGGATGGCGCTGGCGACGGCGGGGGTGCTCTTCCAAGGGCTTTTGCGTAATCCCATGGCCGATCCCTATATCATCGGTACCTCGGCGGGAGCGGCGCTGGGGGCGACCATCGCCATGTTCCTGCCCATAAGCCTGGCCTTTCTGGGCTTCGGGCTGGTGCCCATAGCCGCCTTCCTCGGCGCTGTGGGCACGGTCTTTCTGGTCTATAACCTGGCGCGGGTGGGGGGCAAGACGCCCATTATAAGCATGCTCCTGGCAGGGGTGGTTGTCAGCGCCCTGATGGCGTCTATTATGGCACTGCTGATAACGATAAGCGACCGCCTGCACCTGAGCCTGCACTCGGTCTATTCCTATCTTCTGGGCCACATCTCGGTAACCGGCTGGGAGCAGCTGGCCGTTATCGCCCCGCTGGTTATCGGCGGCGTTATCTTCGCCCGCTTCTTCGCCTTTCATCTTAATGCCCTGTCGCTGGGGGAGGAGGGGGCGGCCTATGTCGGGGTGAACGTGGAGAGGGACAAGATTGTTATCCTGGTCTTAGGTTCTCTGCTCACCGCCGCCGCCGTCTCCATCAGCGGCTTAATCGGTTTTGTCGGGCTGGTGGTGCCCCACGCCATGCGTCTGAGCTTTGGGCCCGACCACCGCCTGCTCCTGCCCGCGGCGGCGCTGGGCGGGGGCGCCTTTGTTATCATCGCCGACCTTCTCGCCCGCACCGTCATGGCTCCGGCCGAGATTCCGGTGGGGGTGATTACGGCTATTATCGGCGCGCCCTTCTTCCTCTACCTGCTGCGGCGCACCAGGAAGGAGTATGCTTTCTGATGATTGGATTAGAGATTAACCAGGTTGACTTTTCTTACTTCGACGGGCTGGTCCTGGAGGACATTAACCTCTCCGTCAAGGTGGGGGAGATGGTGGGGCTGCTGGGGCCTAACGGCTCGGGCAAGAGTACGCTGATTAAGCTGGCCAGCGGCATCCTTAAGCCCAAACGGGGAGAAATCAGGCTCGACGGAAACTGCGTAGACGATTTGAGCCGAAGGTTCATCGCCAGCAACGTAGCCGTAGTGCCGCAGCGGTTCCATATGCCCTTCGCCTTCACCGTGAGCGAGGTGGTGATGCTGGGACGGACCCCTTTCTTTAGAGCCCTGACCGATGAAAACGAAGACGACCGCCTAGCGGTCGCTAACTCTTTAGAGCTGGTGGGCATCGAGGAGCTGGCCGAGCGCCGTTTTGACGAATTAAGCGGCGGGGAGAGGCAAAAGGTCATCCTGGCCATGGCGCTGGCACAGCAGCCCAAGCTGCTGCTCCTCGACGAGCCCACCGTGCACCTTGATATTGCCCACCAGATGGAAATACTGGAACTGGTGCGGGGACTGAACATGGGGCGGGGGCTTACCGTCGTCGCCGCCATGCACGACCTCAATCAGGCCGCGCTCTATTTCGACCGATTAATACTGCTCAAAGAGGGGCGGGTCTGGGCCGACGGCACGCCCCAAGAAGTATTGACCGAGGCGTGTATTAACGAGGTTTTTGCCGCTTCGGTGCGGGTCGAAATGCACCCGCTGACGGGGGCGCCGCACATCGTGGTTATACCCCGAGTAAACACTGCCAAACACCACTAATCGCTGATGGACAGGACCTAAACTAACGGCTATAATCCCCTATAGTTATGGATTCCGAGGTCAAACTCAGCGTCCTCTTCACCGCCGAGCAGATAGCCGCCACCGTTAAAAGATTGGCGGCGGAAATCAGGCGGGACTACCTTGACAAAAACCCGGTGCTAATCGCCGTCCTCAAAGGCTCTTTCGTCTTTTTGGCCGACCTGGTGCGTGAGCTGAACTTCCCCTTAAATATAGAGTTCGCCCAGCTCTCCAGCTATGGCCACGGCAAGGAGAGCGCGGGTAATATCAAGGTGGTTAAGGATATCCAAGGCGATATCAGGGGGAGGCACGTCTTAGTGGTCGAGGATATCATCGACACCGGTCTCACCGCCGATTTCTTCTTAAAGCATTTAAAGCAGAAGCAGCCCGCCTCATTAAAGCTCTGCTCGCTTACTGATAAGCCCTCGCGGACGCAGGTCGAGATAAATATCGACTACCTGGGCCTGACCGTCCCCGACAAGTTTATTGTCGGCTACGGCATCGACTGGGACGAGAGGTTCCGCTACCTGCCCGACATCTGCGCTATAGAGGACGAGGCATGACAACATCTCGCCTGATGTCGGTGGCTAAAGGGGAAACGCCCGCCGACCGGCTCCTGGCCAACGCCAAGATAGTAAATGTATTTACCGGTGAGATTGAAGAGGGCAATATCGCCATCTGCGGGGACAGAATCGCTGGCATCGGCGGCTACAAAGCTAAAGAGGTGGTGGACGTGGGGGGGCGGTATATCGCCCCCGGGCTTATCAACGGGCACATTCACCCCGAAAGCTCAATGCTGGATATCGGACAGTACGCCCGCGCCGTGTTGCCCCACGGCACCACCACGTTGATTACCGACCTCCACGAGATTGCCAACGTTAGCGGGGTGGCGGGGGTAAAATATATGCTCAACCGCGCCCGCCGCCTGCCCTTCAACCTCTTTCTGATGGCTCCCTCCTGTGTGCCGGCGACAGACAGGGAGAGCTCGGGGGCCAGCCTTGGTCCTGAAGAAATCAGGCAGATTCTGAAATGGCCGGAGTGCTTGGGGCTGGGGGAGGTAATGAACTTCCCCGGGGTCATTAGCGGCGACGAGGCGGTACACCAGAAAATCGAATACGCCCGGGGCAAGGTTATCGACGGGCATGCACCGGGACTCAGCGGTAAAGATTTGAGCGCCTATATCGCCGCTGGTATCCATTCCGACCACGAGTGCGTCTCGCTTGACGAGGCTAAGGAAAAGCTGCGACAGGGCATGTTTATCATGCTCAGGGAAGGCTCCTCGGAGAAAAACCTGGAAGCCCTGCTGCCCTTGGTCACCGATAAGACCTGGCCAAGGTGTATGCTCGTCGTCGACGACCGCACCGCCACCGACCTGCTTAAAAGTGGTGATATCGACGCCGTGGTACGCCAAGCCATCAAGTTGGGCCTCGACCCGGTGCGGGCTATCCAGATGGCGACGATAAACACGTCGGCATATTTCCGCCTGAAGGGGCTGGGGGGCATCGCCCCCGGTTACTTCGCCGACCTGATTGTGCTCGGCGATTTGAATACACTAGAGATTGACATGGTCTTTTATCAGGGCAAGCTGGTGGCGGAAGGGGGCAAACCCCTGTTCTCCCCACCCACCACCACCCCAGGCCTGACCGAAACTATCAACATCAAGCCCTTTGGTATAAAGGCGCTGGGGTTAAAGCCATCGGGGCAAGACCAACCCGTCATCGAGGTCGTCCCTGGGCAGATAATAACCAAGAAGCGGATGGAGAAGATAACATATATTCCCGACATAGAAAAGGACATCATGAAGCTGGTGGTGGTGGAGAGGCACAAAGCCACGGGGAACATCGGGGTGGGGCTGGTCAAGGGCTTCGGCCTAAAACGGGGGGCGCTGGCTTCTTCTATCGCCCACGACTCTCACAATATCATCGCCGTCGGCGCCAGCGACGAAGACATATCCGTTGCCATTAAGGAGATTGAGCGACTGAGTGGCGGGCTGGTGGCGGCGGGGGGCGGTAAAGTCCTGGCCAGTCTGGCTTTGCCCGTGGCCGGTCTGCTCTCCAATGAGCCGCTGGAGACGGTGGTCAATAAACTGGAAGGGCTGGAGAAGGTGGCCGCCGAAATGGGGGTAAAGCTGCCTTCGCCCTTTGCCGCCCTTTCCTTTCTGGCGCTGCCCGTAATACCCGAAATCAGGCTCACCGACCGGGGGTTGGTGGAGCTATAATCACGGGCAGGAGTCCTGCGTTACGGTGCAGTCCGGATAGCTGCCCCCGAAACTATAGCTACCCCTTATATCGTCAAGGTCCATCAGGTAAAGCTGCAGGTCTTCAATAGCGGTGGGACAGATATCGTTAACGGTAGAATAAGCCACTACGGCTGATTTCAGTAACCTTCCTTCCAGCTCACACGCCTCTTCCTGACCGAGTCCGGAGAACCAGCCAAAGTTGGGCAAAACTATGAGGGTTATTATACCCAGAATAGCAATCACCAGCAGCAACTCAAGCAGGGTGAAACCCCGCTCGCTGTGAGAGATAGCCCTTAGAACCCGTTTAGTTATCAATGCCCTTGTTTTTCTCCGGATTCGGCCGTGAAATCATGGGCAGTGCCGCTACCGCGTATTGACGGTCGGAACCGTTAATATGGTGGCTAGCAACTGGCTAAAAAAGAGGTTTAGTAGTCTAGTAAATAGCTCAGTACGGAAACTCGCTTGTAATCGGTTGCCGTGCGCGTCTTCAAGACCGTCACCTCTACGGGTGTGTATTCGTACTTGGTGACCTCGCCGTACTCTATAACCTCCCGGTATCGGGTAACCTCTTCCTCTCTATATGACGGGTCAGGCTTTTGCGGAGCACTAACGGAATAGCTAAAGGAATACAGCGTCTTTAGGGGTTCACCATAATATGCGGTGACGGTTCTGGTGCTACCAGCCTCTATATACTTCGAGGCTGATATGGTGGTGGTCAGGTTATTATGTAATGTTATCAGGAACTCTACGGTGAATTCGCCGCCTATGTTGTCCATGTTCACGATAGTAAGCTCGACAAGGCAAACCGGGCTGCCGTCGAATTCGAAATAGTTAACACCCCGTCCACTGACTATCTCATAGTCGATGGGAATATACTCGGCGCAGGGCTCAAAGTCACAGTAGATTTCGATTTCCGTATAGGGCTCCAGGACAACATAGGCTTCCTCCACGACATAGCTGTCTTGGACATAGTAGGTCTCCGTAGTCTGATAGCTCTCTTCAATCTCGTAAGGGACTCGCATAATGGGCACGAAGGAGAAAACGAGTAAAGCTACCACCACCACGACTACGACTATAACCAGCGCTTTTCCTTCGGCACTCAGCTTCCCCCATCTTCCCGTCAACTTCTTTTCCATATCTTACCTCCGCAATATGATAATATGCTTATTAGCCAACAGGTGTCAAGAAGCTACAATAGCGTTGAGCAATGTGCTAAACTATTACTGACTTTTTATGTGGGGAAGTGTCGGAATTGGCAGACGAGCATGATTTAGGATCATGTGCCGCAAGGCGTGGGGGTTCAAATCCCCCCTTCCCCACCACTAAGGAGAAAAAATTCCATGAAGGTAGCTAAATATACCGATACCAAACCCACAGAAGAGCTATCCGGGGTATTTAAGCGGGAGGTTATCACCGCCCGGGACGGCGCCCCCAACTTCTGCATGCGGGTCTTCGAGGTCGAGCCGGGCAGCTCCACCCCCGACCATTCCCACCCCTGGGAGCACGAGGTTTTCGTTCTTTCCGGTGAAGGGGTGGTCAGGGGCAAAGAGGGCGAAAGCGAAATCGGCCAGGGCAGCGTCGTCTTTATCGCCCCCGGTGAGCAACACTGCTTTACCAACACGGGCGACCAGGTGCTCCGCTTCATCTGCCTCATCCCGATCCAGGATTAACTAAGCGATTTCAGCCCACTTTTTCCAAACTCGCCCCCAAGGTACTTGACAAAAGTCCACAATAGTGGTAGTATGATAGGTTGTTATTATGCCTCTCCAATTTTCACCTTGCTAAGCCTTTGGGCTAACCACAGCTATGACTTTTGGTCGAACTACATCTTAAGAATGTAACCGCTTTTTAGGTGTTCAGGCAGAGCAGAACGGACTATATGCCAACAGAAAACATTGAGCAGAAGGTGCCTCCCGTTTCCAGGAAGTCCTACGCCAGTCTACCCCAGATTCTAGAGGTACCCAATTTAATCCAGGTTCAAACCGATTCCTTCCGCTGGTTCCAGGAGAAGGGGCTGCGCCAGTCGCTGGAGGAAATATCCCCTATTGAGGATTTCACCGGCAACCGCCTGGCGCTCAGCTTCGTGGACTATGAGTTCCGCGAGCCTCACTATACCGAGGCGGAGTGCCGCCAGAAAGACATGACCTATTCGGCACCGCTCTACGTCAGGACACAGCTGCTGGTCAAGGAAACCGGCGAAATTAAGGAGCAGGACCTATTTTTCGGCGACATCCCCCTGATGACGGCCAAGGGCACCTTTATCACCAGCGGTGCTGAGCGGGTGGCCGTAAGCCAGCTGTTGCGCTCACCGGGCGTCTATTTCACCCTTGAAGAGGATGCCACCAGCGGCCGTTCCCTCTGCCACGCCAAGCTGATTCCTTCCCGCGGCGCCTGGCTGGAGTTCGAGACCAGCAATCGTGATGTAATCTCGGCCAAGATCAACGGCAAGCGCAAGATTCCCATCACCACCCTGATGCGGGCTATCGGTTACAGCAACGAGGAGAAGCTGCTGGAGCTATTCGCTGGCGAGGACAGCGTGCCCGACCACCAGTTTATCAAGGCGACCATGGAGCGCGAGCCCTCGGTCAAGGACGAACCCGAAGCCCTGCTCGATATCTACCGAAAGCTGCGCCCGGGCGACCCGCCCAATATCGAGAACGCCCGAAAGCTGATAAAGAACCTATTCTTCGACCCCCTGCGCTATGACCTGGGTGAGGTAGGGCGCTATAAGCTTAACAAGCGCCTAAAGCTCGAGATTGCGGAAGGCACCCGCGCCCTGACCAAGGAAGATATCGTCGAGATAGTAAGGCACATCATCATGATTAATAACGGCTTCGATAACCCCGACGATATCGACCACCTGGGCAATCGGCGGGTGCGCACCGTCGGCGAGCTGATTCAAAACCAGTTCCGCATCGGTCTATTAAGGTTGCAGCGGGTGGTCAGGGAGAGAATGAGTATTATCGGCGCCGATGCCGCTACCCCCAGCGTCCTGGTCAACATCCGCCCCGTGGTGGCGGCGGTGAGAGAGTTCTTCGGCGGCTCGCAGTTATCACAGTTTATGGACCAGACCAACCCTCTGGCCGAACTGACCCATAAGCGTCGCCTTTCAGCGATGGGACCGGGGGGCTTATCCCGCGAGCGAGCCGGCTTTGAGGTGCGCGACGTACACTTTTCTCACTACGGCCGAATCTGCCCCATCGAGACGCCGGAGGGGCCCAACATCGGTCTTATCGGCTCTCTGGCCACCTACGGGCGGATTAATCAGTACGGCTTTATTGAGACGCCCTATCGCCGCGTAATCAACGAGCTGGAAAACAAATCGCCGGAGCTGGTGGGGAGGACAACGCGCGAAGCCGTGGTCAACGCCAAGGGCACCACCGTAGTCAAAGCCAAGACGGCCATCACCGAAGCTATAGCCGCCAAGCTGGCCAAGCTGCCGGAGTGCCAGATTAAGGTTGTCCCCTTCGTCTCCGACGAGGTCAGCTACATGACCGCCGATAAAGAGGACGAGTATATTATCGCCCAGGCCAACGCCCGCCTCGACGAGAAGAACCAGTTTGTCGAGGAGAGGATTGAAGCCAGGCTGGGCGACCACTACGTGCTGGAAACCCCCGAAAAGATAGAGTATATCGACGTATCACCCAAACAGATAGTCAGCGTCGCCACCGCCCTGATACCCTTCCTGGAGCATAACGATGCCAACCGCGCCCTGATGGGCTCCAACATGCAACGGCAGGCGGTGCCCCTGCTCAAGCCCGAGGCACCGATGGTGTCCACAGGTATGGAAATAGAGGTCGCCAAGCACAGCGGGCAGGTGCTCTTCGCCCAGAACGCTGGAGTGGTGACCTCGGTGACCAGCTCCCAGATCGTGGTCACCACCGATAACAGTGAAAACGACGTCTACCCGTTGATGAAATTCGTCCGCACCAACCAGGGTACCTGCATCAATCAGAAGCCTATAGTGAGCCAGGGTGACCGGGTGGAGGCGGGGCAAGTCCTGGCCGATAGCTCCGCCACCGAATACGGAGAGCTGGCGCTGGGGCAGAACGTGACCTGCGCCTTTATGAGCTGGGAAGGCTATAACTTCGAGGATGCTATTATCATCAGCAACCGCCTGGTAGAGCAGGACAAGTTCGCCTCGATCCATATCGAGAAACACGAGGTTGAAGCCCGCGACACCAAGCTGGGCCCAGAAGAGATTACCCGCGATATACCCAATGTCGGCGAGGAGAGCCTGCGCGAGCTTGACGACGAAGGCATCGTGCGCATTGGGGCCGAGGTGGGGCCAGACGATATACTGGTGGGTAAGATTACCCCCAAGGGCGAGACCGAGCTCTCGGCGGAGGAGAAACTGCTACGGGCTATCTTCGGTGAGAAAGCCCGCGAGGTAAAGGACACTTCGCTGCGCGTGCCTCACGGCGAGTGGGGCAAGGTGATCAATGTCAAGGTCTTCTCGCGCGAGAGCGGCGATGACCTGCCCGCTGGCGTCAACCAATGGGTTCAGGTCTGGATCGCCCAGAAGCGCCGAGTTTCGGTAGGCGATAAGCTGGCGGGGCGCCACGGCAACAAGGGGGTCATCTCCCTAATATCGCCCGCCGAAGATATGCCCTTCCTTCCCGACGGAACACCGGTAGATATTATTCTTAACCCTATCGGCGTCCCCTCGCGAATGAACCTGGGGCAGGTGTTGGAAACCCATCTGGGCTGGGCCGCCCAGCTGCTGGGCTTCCGGGCGATTACCCCCGTTTTCGACGGCGCCAGTGACGCCGCTATCGAAGACGCCCTGGGCCGGGCCTGGATTGCCCAGAGGAGCGGCGCCGTCAGCCTTAAGCCCGATAACGGCCAACCCACCCCGAAGCTGGAAATCGCCGTAGAATGGCTGAAAAAGAACGGCTACGACGGAGATAAGGTGTTCAGCGATAACCATCCCGGCCAAGCCAAAGACGCCTGCCTCCGCCTCTGGCTGGAAGACATGGGCGTGAAGAGTAAGGGGCTTAACGAGGAGAAAATGGCTGAAGCCATAGACAAGGTAAAAGCGGAACGGAACCTGCTCCCGCCCATCGTGGGCAAGGCCGTCCTCCGCGACGGACGCACTGGCGAGCCCTTCGACCAGCCGGTGACGGTGGGCAATATCTATATGATGAAGCTTATCCACCTGGTTGAGGACAAGGTCCACGCCCGTTCCACCGGCCCCTACTCGCTGATTACACAGCAGCCTCTGGGTGGCAAGGCCCAGTTCGGCGGGCAGCGTTTCGGCGAGATGGAGGTATGGGCGCTGGAAGCCTACGGCGCTGCCCATAACCTGCAGGAAATCCTGACCATCAAGTCGGACGACGTCACCGGCCGAGCCAAGACCTACGAAGCCATCGTCAAGAACGAGGATATCCTCCAGCCCGGCGTGCCCGAATCCTTCAAGGTGCTGGTCAAGGAACTGCAGAGCCTGGGGCTGGCTATTGAGGTTATCAACGAAGAGGAGAGAGCCAGCGCCGAGGAAGCCAAGGAAGCCGCTGAAGGAGAAGCGGAAGGCGAAGAGGCCGAAATGCCCAAGCTGGAAGCGGCGCTGGTTACTGGCGAAGAAGGCGAAGCTCCCAAGGCAGAGGCCGCCGAAGAGGAAAAGGCTGAAGCCCCCAAGGCGGAGGTAGAGCCTGAGGCAGTTAAAGAAGAAGCCGAAGCCCCCACGGCCGAGCTAGAGGCTGAGGTCACTGAAGAAGATACTGAAGCCCTTCAAGCCAAGCTGGAGGCCGAGGCCGCTGATGCAAAACCAAAAGCCAAGACCAAGGCCAAGGCCGAGGAAGAGAAGGAAGAGTCCCCTAAAGCCGAGGTAGAGCCTGAGGTTAGTGAAGAGGAAAAAACCGAAGCCCTCCAGGCCAAACTAGAGGCTGAGGCCGCCGCGGAAAAACCCAAAGCCAAGAAGGCAAAGGCTGAGGCCGAAGAAGAAGCCCCCAAAGCGGAGGCAGAGCCTGAGGACACCGAAGCCCTTCAGGCCAAACTGGAGGCTGAGGCCGCCGGGGAAAAACCAAAAACCAAAGCCAAGAAGGCAAAGGCTCAAGATAGCAAAGGCGAGCCAGAGGTAAAAGAATAAATGCTGGAAGTTAACGATTTTGATGCCATCCGTATTTCGCTGGCTTCGCCGGAACAGATTCGAAGCTGGTCCTACGGTGAGGTCACCAAACCCGAGACGGTCAACTACCGCACCCTGAAACCGGAGAGGGACGGGCTTTTTTGCGAGCGCATCTTCGGTCCCACCAAAGACTTCGAATGTTACTGCGGCAAGTACAAGAGGATACGCTACAAGGGCGTTATCTGCGACAAGTGCGGCGTCGAGGTTGCCCGCGCCAAGGTAAGGCGTGAGCGCATGGGGCACATCGAGCTGGCCTGCCCAGTGAGCCACATCTGGTTCGCCAAGGGGATACCCAGCCGACTGGGGCTGCTGCTAGACCTTTCGCCGCGAAGTCTGGAACGCGTCCTCTACTTCTCCCATTTTATCATCACCTCCGTAGATGAAGAGGCGCGCCAGGAAGCTATAAAACAGCTGGAAGAAAACTACCTAGAGCAGGTTGAGGCCAAGCAGAACGAGGTTGATGCCGCCATTACCGATGCGGAAAAGGCGGGGGCAACCGTAGAGGACATCACCAAGATGCGGCAGGGCCTGGCCGAGGAAAAGGCGCAAATGGAGGAGAAGCTCTCCGCCGACATCGAACAGCTGAGGGACCTGCGCCAGAAAACCCTGCTTACCGAGAGCCAGTACCTCGACCTGAATCAAAAGTTCGAGGCGGTCTTTAACGCCGACATGGGCGCCGAGGCCATTCTGCAGCTGCTCAAGAACCTCAACCTTAACGAATTACGCAAAGATCTTCTCATTGAGACGCGCTCCGCTTCGGGACAGCGCCGCCGCAAGGCGGCCAAGCAGTTGCAGGTGGTGGAGGCCTTCCGCCGCAGCGGCAATAAGCCGGAGTGGATGATTCTGACCGTGCTGCCCGTGCTGCCCCCCGACCTGAGGCCCATGGTGCAGCTGGACGGCGGCCGCTTCGCCACCAGCGACCTCAACGACCTCTATCGGCGGGTCATCAACCGCAATAACCGCCTGCGTCACCTGCTGGAAATAGAGGCGCCCGCGGTTATCATCCGCAACGAAAAGAGAATGCTCCAAGAAGCGGTTGATTCCCTTATCGATAACGGCAGGCGGGGGCGAGCTATCTCGGTCAGCGGCAACCACAAGCTGAAATCGCTCTCTGACATGCTGCGGGGCAAACAGGGGCGCTTCCGCCAGAACCTCCTGGGCAAGCGGGTCGACTACAGCGGACGCTCGGTTATCGTGGTCGGGCCGGAACTGAAGCTCAACCAATGCGGTTTGCCACGGCGGATGGCGGTGGAGCTGTTCAAGCCCTTTATTATGCGCCGCTTGATGGAGCAGGGGCTTAGCCACAACATCAAGAGCGCCCGCCGCCTGGTGGAGAGAAATAAGCCCGAGGTATACGACATACTGGAAGAGGTGGTCAAGGAGCAGCCTGTATTGCTCAACCGCGCTCCCACCCTGCACCGTCTCAGCATCCAGGCTTTCGAGCCGGTGCTCATCGATGGCAGCGCCATACAGATACACCCCCTGGTATGTTCCGCCTTTAACGCCGACTTCGACGGCGACCAGATGGCCGTCCACGTCCCACTGTCCAAGGCGGCGGTTAAGGGCGCCCGGGAAATCATGCTCAGCACCCGTAATATGCTACTGCCCAGCTCCGGTGAGCCCATCGTGACCCCTACCCTGGACATGGTCCTTGGCTGCTACTACCTGACCACGGTTATACCTGGGGCTAAGGGTGAAGGCACTATACTGGGCAGCTTCGAAGAAGCCAAGCTGAGATACGAACTAGGGCATATCGACCTCAGAGCCGAAATCGAGGTCAGGAAAGCACCCGAGAATGGCCAGAGGATTAAGACCAGCGTGGGGCGCATCATCTTTAACGAGGTGCTGCCTCCCGAACTGGGCTTTTACAACGAAAGTATCAACAAGTCGAGCCTAAAGCAGATAGTCACCGATTGTTATAACCTGCTGAGCAATGAGGAGACGGCAGCCGTGGTGGACAGCGTCAAACAGCTGGGCTTCCGCTACGCCACCAAGTCGGGTACGACCATCGCCATGAGTGATATTCAGGTACCCTTAAGCAAGCCCAAGCTGCTGGAGGAGGCGGGGGAAAGGGTGGCTATTATCGAAAACCAGTATAACAAGGGCTTAATCACCGAGGACGAAAAATATAATAACACTATCAGCGTCTGGATGGAGACCACCGACAAGATTACTGATGTCATCTCCCAGACCCTCGACCGCTACGGCGGCATCTACATGATGGCGACATCAGGAGCCAAGGGTAACATCTCCCAGATAAGGCAGATGGCGGGCATGCGCGGCCTGATGACCGACCCCTCGGGTAAAATTATTGACTTCCCCATTAAATCGGGGCTACGCGAGGGCTTAAGCGTGCTGGAGTATTTCATCTCCACCCACGGCGCCCGTAAAGGCCTGGCCGATACCGCCTTGAGGACGTCGGACAGCGGCTACCTCACCCGACGCCTTATCGACGTTGCCCAGGACGTTATCACCCGCGAAGAGGACTGCGGTACCACCGACGGTATCTGGATAACGGAGCCGAAACCAGGAGAACTGCTGCCTTCACTTTCCGAGCGAATAGTGGGCCGACTGGCCGCCAGCAAGGTGGCCAAGCCCAAGACCAAGAAGGTAATCGTTGACCGCAACGAGGAAATTGACGAGGAGAAGGCTAAAGAGATTATCGACGCCGGCATAACCAAGGTCCAGGTTCGCTCACCCCTAAGCTGCCACTCCCGGCACGGCGCCTGCCAGCACTGCTACGGGCGAGACCTTGCCCGCGGGCACCTGGTTGAACTCAACACCGCCGTGGGCATAATCGCCGCCCAGAGTATCGGCGAGCCGGGCACCCAGCTAACCCTGCGTACCTTCCACACCGGCGGGGTGGTGGGGCTGGATATCACCAGCGGTCTGCCCCGCGTGGAAGAACTCTTCGAAGCCAGGCCGCCCAAGGGCCAGGCTATTATCTCGGAGATAGACGGCACCGCCGAGGTCATTGATAACGAAGAGGGCAAGCTGATAAAGGTCAGCAGCTTTGAGGTCTACCGCGACGAATACCCGTTGCCCAAAGGCTGGAAGGTTGCCGTCAAAAAGGGTCAGTCGGTGGATATCGGTGCCGTGCTGGCCAACCCGCCCGCCGAGAAGAAAACTAAAACGAAAGCCAAAGCTAAATCTAAAGCCAAGACTAAAGATGAGTCAGCCGAGCTGACCACCGAAGATAAACCCATCCTGGCGCGTGTCACTGGCGAAGTAACCATCGAAGACGAGCAGCTGGTTATCAGCTACATGGAGGAGCAGCAGCAGGAATACGCCGTGCCCGCCAGCGCCCACATCAGGGTGCAGGACAAGGATCATATCAAGGCGGGACAGCAGCTCACCGAGGGCTCTATCAACCCCCAAGATATACTCCATATTCTGGGCAAGGAAGCCGCCCAGCAGTACCTAGTGGATGAGGTGCAGAAGGTCTACCGCTCCCAGGGCGTCAACATCAACGACAAGCACATCGAAGTTATCGTCCACCGCATGCTCTCCAAGGTGCGCATTGATTCCTCGGGGGACACCGACCTGGTACCCGGCGAGCTGATTGATATCTTCCGCTACGAGGATATCAACGCCAAGGTGCTGGCGGAGGGGGGAGAGCCCGCCACGGCGCACTCGGTGCTGATGGGTATAACCAGGGCTTCGCTCAATACCGACAGCTGGCTGGCGGCCGCTTCCTTCCAGGAGACGACAAGGGTGCTCACCGAAGCCTCGGTCAAGGGTGAAATCGACCGGCTAGTCGGGCTCAAAGAGAATGTCATTATCGGCAAGCTCATCCCCGCCCGTTCCCCTGTCTCCGAGGAACCCGAACTGGAAGCTGGCGAAGAAACGGCCGAACTTGAGGGTGAGGAAATACCGAGCCTGGAAAGCGGCGAAGAGGCGCCCAGCGCCGAAGCTGCTGAAGAGACAAAAGAGGCCGAAGAGACCAAGGAGGCGCCCAGCGCGGAAGCTGCTGAAGAGACTAAAGAGGCCGAAGAGCCCAAGGAGACTGAGACCGCTTAAGCATCGGCAACTGTTGAAGTTAAACCGAGCCGCCCGAAAAGAGGCGGCTCTTTGTTTTAGCCCAAATTTTATATGTTATAATGAGACTGACGTAGCAGGAGAGAAGAAATAGAGCGCATTATTTCAGGCAAGCCCAAAGCCGAGGATAACACCCTTGACACCAGCCTCCGTCCCCACCGTTTTGACGACTTCACCGGGCAGGACAAGGTCAAGGAAAACCTGAAGATAGCCATCGCCGCGGCTAAAGGCAGGGGCGAGGCGCTGGACCACGTCCTGCTCTACGGGCCGCCTGGCTTAGGCAAGACCACGCTGGCTTATATCATCGCCGCCGAGATGGGGGTCAACCTCAGGATCACCTCGGGGCCGGCGGTGGAGCGCAGCGGAGACCTGGCGGCCATCCTCACCAACCTGCACAGCCACGACGTACTCTTTATTGATGAAATTCACCGACTCAACCGGGCGGTGGAAGAGGTGCTATATCCCGCCATGGAGGACTTCGGGCTGGATATCGTCATCGGCAAGGGGGCGGGGGCCCGCAGCCTACGCCTAAACCTGCCCGACTTCACCCTTATCGGCGCCACCACCCGCTTTGCCCTGCTCAGCCCGCCTTTGAGAGACCGCTTCGGCGCCGTTTACCGCCTCGATTTCTATGACGAACCCTCCATAAAGACCATCTTGGAACGCTCGGCTGGTATACTAGAGGTAAAGGCGGATGGAGATGGCTTGAGCGAGATAGCCCGCCGTGCCCGGGGTACCCCCCGCGTGGCCAACCGCCTGCTCAAAAGAGTCAGGGACTACGCCCAGGTGAAGGCCGAGGGCGTGGCCATCCAGCCCGTAGCCATTGAGGCGCTATCCAAGCTCGAGGTGGACGGTATCGGGCTGGACGAGGTGGACCATAAGGTGCTGAGCACTATAATCGAAAAGTTCAACGGGGGGCCGGTGGGCTTAGATACTATCGCTGCCGCCATCAGCGAGGAGGCGGACACCATCATGGAGGTCTATGAGCCCTACCTGCTGCAGCTCGGTTTCTTGGAGCGGACACCGAGAGGGCGGTTAGCCACCCAGCTCGCCTACGAGCACCTGGGGCTGCCCTACAATAAAAAGCCGCCGCAGGGCAAGCTGCTCTAGCCCCCTTACCCCACACCCAGCTCTTTTTCCCTCCCAATACCCACCCTACAGAAGTGTAACTTCTATAAACTTCTCTCCCCCGTTTTAGGGTTGTGAGGTGGCTGTAACCCAGAAGGAATTCTAGAGGGAGAATCCACTCTAAGGGTGGGCAGGGCGGGTCAGACAAACGTACGCTGTCCAAGGTGGGGTTGGGTGGAACGGAGGCCCCAAAACGAAAGCCTATAGAGATGCCACCCATTTTTTCATAAACTAATGTAAAATGCAATTGACATTTAGTATTTTATGCTTTACAATATGTATTGTCTAGATTACTTTGGGAGGATACAGATATGGCACCGTTACAGAAAAGGGCCTTTTACGGTCTGATAGTATGCGTCCTTTGGGCAATCGCGCTGGTGGCTATATTCGTAGCCAAGGGCGGCATCGATAGCTTTGTCGTCGACCGGGGATTTGAGGCGGTGATGGTCGGGACATTGGCGGCTGGCTTTCTGGCCTATATTATCACCCTAGTGGCGACGCGGGGCAGGCGCGGAGAGGTCACCGTGGACGAACGGGACCGAGCCATATTAGCCAAAGCCAGGGCGACACAGCTATGGTCAGCCATGCTCACCCTGGCCGCCTGGGCGGTCTCTTTAAGTCGAATATACTGGGAAGCGGGGCAGCTTCCCGTGCAATACCTGTACATCATCGCTATGTCCACCTGGATCGTCGTCGTCGTTACCGAGAACGCGGCCATACTCATCGGCTATCGGCGGAGCTAAGCCGGAGGAAGGAGGATACAGATATGGCACCGTTACAGAAAAGGGCCTGGTGGGGACTGGGGGTGGGGGTGGCTTTCACCATCGCATTCGTGCTGGTCTTTGTTCTGATGGGGGGCATCGAGGCCTTTGATAAAGACCAGGGCTTCAGGATAATAATCAACGTGCTCTGGGTGGGGGGTCTGGTGGCTCATCTGATCATCATGAACCTTACCCTGCGCAAGCCGAGGATGGTTGACGAAAGGGACAAGATGATTCTGGACAGGGCACCCCGCATCCAGTGGATAGCGGTGGTCTTTACGCTGGCGGCCTGGGTTATCGCCCTGAACGAGGTCTACCAGGCCACCGGCCTCATACTAGCCTTATATCTTTACGTGATATTCATGTCCGTGCTCGTCGTGAGCTGGCTGGCACAATCGCTGGGCATACTCATCGGCTACTGGAGAAGCAGCTAGTCGGAGCAAAGGAAAAGGAGGCATAAAGCCATGACCATAAGTCAGAAAACCGCCTGGGCGCAGCTGGCCATATTCGGTGCCCTGGTTATCGGCTGGGCGGTGCTTTTCGCTCTAAACGGCACCATTTTCTACTGGCAGGACGAGGCCATGAAGATGACCTTCTACTGGCTCTGCGCGGCGGCCTTTGGCGCCCTGGTCATCATGAATATAACCGCCAGCATCTTGAAGGGACGACTGAAGGCCGTAACCGACGAACGGGACAAAGCGATATTCCGCAAAGCCACGCTCTGGGCGACCGGGGTGTCCTACAGCTTCGTCGCCGCCCTGCTACTGGCGCTGGCTATTACCTATATGGAAAGCGGCAGCGAGACCGTCCCCGTCTATTTCCCTCTTCTCATCGTCATCGTTGGCGGTGTGACGCTGATACTGACCCAGGCCATCACCGCCTTGCTGCTTTACGGCCGAAAGGTGAAACATGAGGGCTAGCATAAATAACCAGATCCGCCGGCTGCGCTTCGACCACGATGAGATGACGCAGGAGGAGCTGGCCCAGCGCGCTGGCTGCACGCGGCAGACCATAATCGCCCTGGAGCAGGGTAAGTACCTGCCCTCCATCGAGCTCGCCTTTAAGATTGCCCGCGCTTTTGGCGTATCGCTGGAAGAGGTCTTTCAATACGAGGAATAGGTAATTTACTATATAGCCCAAATTTACTACAATAGGAAATACAGCGGCAAGAAATGAAACAACAGCCCACCATTGAAACCGAACGCTTGATATTGAGGGCTTACCGAATGGAAGACGCCGCCGAGCTGCAAAGGCTCATCGGCGAGCGTGACGTTGTCACCACAATGACCAATGTGCCCCACCCCTATGAGGACGGTATGGCCGAAGAGTGGATAGGCGGGCGTCGTGAGAGCTTTGAAAAGGGCAAGACGGTTGACTTTGCCATCACCCATCGCCAGGAGGGCTTTTTCATCGGTGGCATAAGTTTGAGCGATATTAACCAGCAGTCCGAGCGCGCCGAAATCGGCTACTGGATAGGCAAGCCCTACTGGAGAAAGGGCTACGGCACCGAGGCGGCTAAAGCTATTGTGAAATACGGCTTCGAGACTTTGGGGCTGAACCGGATTAACGGCCGGCATTTCGTGAGTAACCCCGCCTCAGGGCGAATCCTTCGCAAAATCGGCATGAAACACGAGGGCCGCCAGCGGCAGGCCTATAAGAAATGGGGCAAATTCGAAGACTTCGAACTCTACGGGATTATTAGAAGCGAATATGAAAAGGGTCTTAGTTCATAGCTGCTGCGCCCACTGCGCCGCCTATACCATTGAGCACTGGCGAAAACAGGGCTACGAGGTGAGCGCGCTCTGGTACAACCCCAACATCCACCCCTACGCCGAGCACCAGAAAAGACTGGGGGCGATGCAGACGCTGGCCGAGGAGATGAACTTCCCCCTGATAAACACGGGCGGCTATGACATCGTTGATTATTTCAGGGGTGTGGTGGGGCATGAAGACGAGCGTTGCCGGCACTGTTTTAAGTTACGGCTAGCCAAGGCCGCAGATACGGCCAAAGAGATGGGCTTCGACGCCTTTAGCACCACCCTGCTCATCAGCCCCCACCAGAAGCACGAGCTATTAAAGGAGATAGGCGAGGAGCTGGGCAAAGAAAAGGGAGTGGAGTATCTCTACGCCGACCTGAGGAAGCGCTACTCGGACAGCCGCCACATCACCAAGCCGATGGACCTGCACCGCCAGAACTACTGTGGCTGTATCTACAGCGAGTTCGAGCGCTACAGCGACACGGCCATAAAATAAAAGGGAGCCCTTCTTAAGCAGGACTCCCCTCTAATATCAGCTCCCTCGGTTTAGGACGCCTGCGGGCAAACCACAATCTTCAGGGCTTTCCCTTCAAGGCTTTCATAGGTAATGCGGACGTATTGCCCCTCTTCCAGCTGGGCAGCCCCGCTGAGGACGAAAACCGTGTCCTCGTCATAAAACAGAGTGACCTGGGGGCCGTCATCGCTATCTATGGTGATAAACGATGCCGAGATATCGGTGACGGTGCCGCTAACCTTGATGTAGGCGGCCGGCTTTATAATCAGCACTAACCGCGCCAGATTATTCTCATCGACTAACACCACCACACGGTCGCCAACGGCCATATCGGCGAATTCAGCCTTACCGCCAAAGGGGCAGAACCCTTTCAGCCAGCAGAGCCCGAACAGGGAGGCTCTTCCTATCTGAGCCGCCCACCTATGGAGCCCCAGCTCATTGTGGACGGAAACCGCCGCCCGCACCTGGTTTTGCTGCCCCCAGCCCCAGCCGTGGCCAGCGCGCTCTTGCTGCTGCAGCCTTTGCCGCTGCTGCACCGAAACACCCGGTACTGACATCTGGTAGTAGCGGGTATCGTCATCCACCGCTATGGTAATCTCCTCTTCCTCGGACTGGATGATGAATTCCTGGCCGTCGATGCTGACAACCTCGCCCCTTAACAGTGCGTCTTCCAAATCGTCGACAAAGTACGGCGCCTTCGGTGCGGCCATGGCGGGGACAGCCATCCCCATTACCAGCGCCACTACCAGGATGGAGACTCCGGTTACGGTTAATATTTTCGACATTCTACTTTGACCTCCTGTCGTTCAGGCTCCATTTCGCCGGTTAGAACCAGCCAGATGATGGCTAACAGCTTCTTCATCTCCGACCTCCTTAAATAGTTATTATCAGCTCTCGATGGCGTAAGCCACCTGGATGGTAAGGGTGAGCTCTATCTCTCCTGGGCTGATTGGGGTTATGTAACCCCCCTCCTCCATAGGCGCCATACCCGCGTCCCGGTAGACTACGGGAGGATATATGGTGCCCTCCGAGATATAGGTCGGCTGGCCCAGCTCGATTCCGGCCAGGTTGGCCATCTGCTCGGCCTTTTCCCTGGCGTCAGCCATGGCCTCTTCCCGTGCCTCTTCATAGTATTCCGAGGGGTCGTCGACCGAGAAGGCGATGTTGTTGATGCGGATGAAATCGCCGCCGGCCTCAGCCACGGCATCAATAATGGCGCCGACGTTATCCATATCCCTTATCTTGGCCGTTACCATATTGGTCACCCGGTAGCCAATGACGACGTATTCGTCATCATCCCAGCGGGTAATCTGGTCGATGCTGAAATACTGGGTCTGGATATCGTCCTCATCCAAACCGTTATCGGTCAGGGCACCCATGACGTTTTCCATAGCCTCCGCTGCCTGAGATTGAGCTTCAGCCACCGTGTCCGCCTGAGCCTCGACGCCTAACCAGATGGTGGCCAGGTCAGGGATGACGGTGACTTCGCCTTGACCGCTGACCCAGATGCCTTCCTGCTGGTTATTTATATCTATCGTGCCGATGTTGGTCGGGCCCGCCGTGCAGGCGGAAAAGCCAACCAGTGATAGCAACAGTGCCAGACTTATAACCACCACACCCGCGCCCAATAGCAAATTCCGTTTCATGATTCACCTCCTTTCCTGAATTTCTTTAATTGCTTCCACCTATATATAACGAAAAAGTCGCCGCTTGGTTAGCGGCGACTTTAGCCAATTTGGGGAAAGAGAATTATTCCAGGGTTGCGAGGACCCTTGCGTAGCCTTCTTCCGACACCTCAATCGCTTCCATTAGAGCCCCTCGCACTGATTGGGGTACATCTTTCAGCATCGCCCGCAGCACAGCGGGGTTGTTAGCCGCCGAGCCTGCCACCACCAACTTGAGCCCAGCCCGGTTACGGGGCTGACCGTGGCGGCCTCTGCCCCGACCTCCATCCTCCACCACCGCCGGGGGCTCTGTCGGGGCTACATCGGCGTCGCCATCCGGCAGCGACAACATCGCTTCAGCTTCACCGGCACCGTTCGCTTCCAGTTCCGAGACCAGAACGACCAGAGTTTCCAGGCGGTCGTCCAGACGCTCGGTGATTTCCTCCACCCGACGCGCGTCGCCCCTTTCGGCCATATAGATTATCTCTGTCACCCTCCTGTCGGCAAAGTTGGCGCAGAGCCTGGCCTTGTCCAGATCAGATGTCGTCAACGCCAGCTGCACATTCTCGGTGGCCAGCTTGACCGGGTAGAGGATGCTGTCGGGCATGCTGTTGCTGGCGGCGGCTACAGTGCCTCCTCCCGCCAGCAGCACGACGAGGACGATAGCCAGCGCCGTCGCCCAGCGCGGCAGCCAACCGAAGAAGGGACGGCGTTGGGGAGCGACTTTCTCCTGCAGCGCCGAGCGGAACTGGTACCTGGCTCTGGCTTTAAACTCGGGCCTCGGCTCGACCGCCGACGCTTCCTTGACCGCCAGCACCGTCTCCAGCAAAGGCTTTAGCTCGGCGGCTTGCTCCGGATAGCGGGCAAGACACTGCTCGAGCGTCTCGCCGTCAAGTATCCGCTCCAGGCATTCGTCGAATATATTATCGAATTCTTTCTGTTTCATTGTTCCGTCACCAACATTGTTCGTCGCAGGGCGACGACGGCGCTGTGCTGCAACGCCTTTATTGCCCCCTCGCTCTTGCCCATAACCTTGGCTACCTGAGCGATGGATAGCTCGCTGCTAAAGCGCAACGAGATTACCTCGCGCTGCGCCTCGGTCAGCCGCTTCGTCGCTTTAAGCAATCGCTCGATATCCATCTTGAGCTCGGTGGCGGCGTGGGGGCTATCGCCACTAGCCACCAGCGAATCATCCAGGGGAACCGAGCTACGTTTTTTCTTTTTTCTCAGGTGGTCAACCGCCTGGTTGTGGGCAATGCGGAAGAGCCAGGCGGAGAAGGGTACCCCCTTCCACCGGAAGGAGGAGATTGATTGGAGCGCTTTAAGGAAGACCTGCTGAGTCATATCTTCCGCCTCCATCTCATTGCCTACCCTCAGAGCCAGATAGCGATAAATCTTATCAAAATGCTCCTCGTACAGCTGGGCAAACGCCTCCTGGTCATTTTTCTGCGCCCGCCGAACCAGGCTCTCTTCACTTGGCACCTGACAACTCCCTCTAGATTAAGGCAACATGGCGTTATCCTGTGCATATAGTATAACGAAGCAAAGGGCAAAAAGATAGCTTGGGGAACTTATGAATTACCCCCATGTTTTGTTCCCACCCTACCTTTTTGAGCGCACGTTTTGTTTTCCCACCCAATGCCCACCCAATAGAGGTTAGACCTCTTTTAACTCCTTATTTGGGGTACGCCCCACGCCATTTCCCCCTTTTAAAAAGGTGGATTAAGAGGGATTTTCCCCTACTGGGGGTGTTTTTAAGAGGGGGTTTCACCCCCTCTTTACCTTAAAGGGCGGTGGGCGGGAAAAGATATAAAACAAGGTGGGGGGAAACTGGATTCCCGCCTTCGCAGGAATGACATGTAGTGCCAGGGGCGGCGAGAAAGACCTCTGGTTTGTATGCTAAAATAATCCTACGAGGATGGAATCTTAACGTGCGTATGCGTTTGATGAAACAAGAGGACGTACCCCAGGTCACCGCCATAGACCGCGAAGCCTTCCCTACCCTGTGGCCGCCGGCCAACTACGAGCGCGAGCTGAAAAACGGGCTGGCTCACTACATCGTCGCCTGTGGCGAGGGGGGGAATATAATCGGTTTCGCCGGCCTCTGGATGCTGGTGGATGAAGCCCACATAACCAACATCGCCGTGCGGGAAAAGCACCGCCGCCAGGGGATAGGAGAGGAGTTGCTCATCGGTATCATCGATCTGGCCATCAAGCTGGGGGCGAACCTTATTACCCTGGAGGTGCGCGCCTCTAACGCCGAAGCCCAGAAGCTCTACGGCAAGTACGGCTTCGTCAGGGTGGGGCTGCGCCGTGGCTACTACACCGATAACCGCGAGGACGCGGTGCTAATGTCCATAGAAGATGTCAAATCAAGCCAAGTTAAGAAAAAGCTGGAAGAACTGAAGCGGGCCCACGCCGAGGAAATGAAGAAGCTATTGACCAAAAAGGAACTATGAAGGCGAAACCTTCTCGTCTTCAGGGGGCTTTTTCCTATGCTTATTTAGGACGTACCATTCTTCAAGCCCCTGCCGGCTCTCAGCCAGCGGCTCCCTTAACCTATCCACCCTGATGCCGGCCAGGTAGCTGGTCGACTTTTGCTGCTTGGCCGTCTCTATCTCTTTATTGAAGCCTTCGGCTATTTCATAGGTTTTCGCCAGCGTGGCGCGCAGACCCTGGCCGATATATTCCAGCTTTTCTTTATTCCTCTTCCAGTGCCCCGTCTTGAATTTCTTGAACTGCCACTGGAGAAGGAAGGCTTCCATCAGCTTCTGGTTCTGGTCTATCTCGGCTATCAGCCCCTTAGCCACCCCCAACCGCCGTTTCTGCTCCTGCTGCCTGCGCAGGAAAATGTTGAAGACGACGAAGATAGCCACCGGTATCAGGTAGGAGATAATCTTAGCTATTTCTCCCCAGTCGAAGTCCAAAAGCGGCCCCTTATTCTCGATTTCAAGGTTAAATTAAATCACAAACCCCGCGCCATGTCCATTAAGAATATTTGACAAGAGCCAATAAAAGTTAATAGACTTCTGTATAAGCTCAATCCAGAAGTCTATTTTCTCCCGAAAAGCAGAAAGCGAGGGTGATCACTATGAGCACAAGCGGGAAAGAAGTCAAGATAAGACCCATGGAGCGCGGCGACATCGACGCCATGATAGCCGTTTACAACAAAATCCGGGAGGAAAAGATGCCCGGCGTTAAGCGCAGCCGCTTAAGCTACCGGGGCGCCATGACCTTTGACGAGGTGGCCTCGACCGACCCCGGCGGTCCGCTCGACTTAAGTCTGGTCGCCGAGGTCAACGGCAATGTCGTCGGCTTTATCTGGGGACGGCTGGCTTTGGTTGGCATACCCATCGACGAAGTGGGCATAATCCATATGTTAATCGTCGACCCCGACTACCAGAAGCAGGGCATAGCCACCAAGCTGGTCAACGCCCTGGTCAAGCGCTGCCACGACCGAGAAGTCAATACGGTGCGCGCCGTCATCGACGAGCGCCACTGGGAGCTGCAGAACTACTTCCAGGGGTTGGGCTTTCAGCGCAGTGAGCTGGTCATCTACACTAAGACCGCTAAAGATTAATCCCCGAAGCCTCCTTGACAGCTGGTGATATAATATAGCCATAAAAAGCCTCAAGGAGGATAAAAATGCCTGATGTCTTTAAAGCTTTGGCCACAGTTGGTGCCTGGATTATGTTCATTGCCGGCATGGTGATGGGGTTCAGTACCTTCATCATGGGCATTATCAATGAGGACCTGTTCGGTAGTGACGTCGTACCAATGGAATACGGCGCATCGTTCGCGGTGGCTGCCTTCTACGTCCTTGCCGCCGTCGTCATCATGATTCTCCGCAAGAAAATGGAGAAATAGGCTAGTTTAGCTTCTCACCAGCAGGCATATATTCTGGGAAAAGGCTTTCAGAGGAAAGCGGTAGGCGCTTTCGGGGAAGGATTTTAAAACTTCAAAGCCCGCTTGCTTAGCCAGCCTTTGCAGCTCGCCATAGCTGAAGAGGTAGTAGCGGCGGTAGAGGGTCTGGCCCCTCTTTCGCCAGGGGACTTCGACCTCTTTTCGCTTAAACCAGAAGCGGGGCTGCCAGCGGTTCCAGGCGGTGATAAAGGCCTCGCCGCCGGGTTTTAGCACTCTTTTTAGCTCCCTCAGTGCCTCTTCGTGCTCCCCACCCCCCAGGTGGTGGTAGGTCGCCACCGCTATTGCCCAGTCAAAGCTCTTATCGGGATAGGGCAGCTGGCGGACATCGGCCAGCTTCAATTCCACAGCGAAGCCGAATTTTTGAGCGTACTTCTCAGCGAATTTGAGCATCTCGGCGGAGAAGTCCACCCCGTTTAGCTGAAAGCCATCCTTAAAGGGCAGAAAGTCGGGGCCGTGGGCACAGCCAACGTTGAGCAGCCTACCCTTCTGCCAGCGGCGGGCCAGCGCCTCGAGTTCGGTCGGAAATATTGACCAGTGGCGGAAGTTATACCAGCTGGGCGCTATTTTGTCGAAGATTTCTTTGTTGTTCAACCTAATCCTTTTCCCCCAACTAATTTTTCCCACCCAATGCCCGCCCTACAGAGGTTAGACCTCTATAAACTCCTTATTTGGGGATGGGAGGTGTAACCCTCAGGTTAAGGAGTTTACTCATTAGGAGGCTGGGTTGGGACAAAAGACCCACGTTCGCCAGTGCGGGATTGGCGGCTCCCCCCCCAATAAAATGTTT
>JGI2171J19970_10000104_pt1 | contig 34211 bp, 32 predicted proteins | sample DeeMarSWOR324_28_FD_19970 | JGI IMG/M metagenome (IMG submission 19970) | reverse complement strand
GCGAGGGCCGCTTTCGAACCTGGCTCTTCTCCATCACGCTTAACGCCGCCCGCTCAGTGGCCCGCCGCCGCAAGCGGCGCGGCGAGGTCCGGCTCGATACGGGAGCCGAGTTCCCCGATCTTCGTACACCGCCGGATGCCAAGGCCGCGCGCGCCGAAGCTTTCGCGCGCGCCGCGGCGGAACTCGCTGCGCTCCCGGAGAAGCAACGGGGCGCTGTGACTCTCCGCATCTACGAGGGGCTGAGCTTCAGGGAGATCGGAGAGATCCTGGGATGTTCCGAGGTTGCAGCGCGCGTGAACTACCACCACGGCATTCAAAAACTCCGCGAGGCACTCACATGACGAACAGCGATGAGTGCGCTCAGGTCGGTGACCTGTTACCTGAGTTCATGGCCGGGCGAGTTTCGGCTGAGGATCACGATCGGATCCGTGAACATCTGGCAAAGTGCGCCGAGTGTCGTGAGCGGGCCAACGCGGTGAGCCTGCTCCAGCACACGCCGGTGCCGGTACCCGATCCGGAGCGCTGGGAACACTTCGTCGAGGGAGTCGTTGATTCTGCGGAGCGTCGGCAAAGACTCATCACCCCGCATCGCATCTGGACGGTCGTAGCCATTCTTGTCGCCGTCGCCGTTACCGTCTTGCTGTGGGCGCGATTCGCGACTTCCGCCCCGATGGCCGGCATCTAATCCGACGCTTGCCGGGAGACAGCGAGGCGCGGCTGCGACTTGCAGCCTGCTTGCTTGCACCGCAGCGTCGCGATATCTAGAGTATCCAGAACTGCGCTGGCGAGAGTTGCTGTCTGCCGTCTATCCTGTCACGCGGCTCCCCAGTAAGTTGCAATTGGCGAGCAGGCGGGTCAGGTACCCAGCGCGGTGGGTCGCTGACGGTGCACCCCATCGCCGCGTCGCAGACGTTCAGCAACACAGTTGAGACGACATGGGCAAGGAAACGGACACGAAGGCCCGGGCGGATATTGAACTGCGACTGCAGAGGATCGCCACACTGGTGGGTCGTGAGTTGCCGCCCCATCCGCCGCTGGAGCAGACGCGGGAGGACCAGCATCGTCACCTGTTCGAGGAGGCTCGGCAGCTGTACGAGAACGAGCTGGCCTGGGAGGAGGAGACGGGGGAGGAATCGACGAGCGAGGGTGCCGTCGTGGCGCTTGTCTTCCCGGGCACCCTGGCGCTGGTGGACGCGCTGGTGACCTCACACAAGACCAACGAGCAGGGCGAAGGGGAGCCGCACCGCGACGTCGTGGCCGCGTTCCTGGATTGGCTGTCGGCGCGTTTGCTCAGGCTCCGCTCGGGCGGTATTCGTGGCAGCGCGACGGATAGGGCGAAGGAGACTGATCTGACGGATCGACTCATAGACCTTGTTCTGCACCGCTATTGCGGTCTGAGTCTGGCCGAGATCGAGCGCGTGGAAGCGACACGCCACTAGGTCCTGCCGCCATGTCCGGTCTTCACGCTTCTGACAAGATGTAGGCGATGAACATCATAGTGTGCATCAAGCGTGTGCCCGACTCGGAGAGCCGCATCGTTGTGGGAAGCGACGGTCGCTCCATCGACACTCAGGGGATCAAGTTCGTCCTTAACCCCTACGACGAGTATGCCGTCGAGGAGGCGCTGCGACTCAAGGAGGCTGCGGGCGCCGGGACCGTCACCGTGATGACGCTTGGCGGTGAGGAATCGAAGGAGACGTTGCGGACGGCTCTGGCCATGGGCGCGGATCAGGCTGTGCTGCTCAAGGGTGAGCCGTCGGGCGACGGTCTCGGCACGGCGGAGAAGCTGGCAGCGGCGATCAAGGAACGAGAACACGACCTGGTCCTTTTCGGTAAGCAGGCCATCGACGATGACAACCTTCAAGTCCCTGCCATGGTCGCCGAGCTGCTCGGCCTGCCCTGCGCCACCGTGGTGGTCGAGCTGAAGGTCGAGGGGAACAACGTGACTGCGGAGCGCGAGGTCGAGGGCGGCTACGAGATCGTCGAGTTCGAGTTGCCCGGCGTGATCGCCGCCCAGAAGGACTTGAACGAGCCGCGCTACCCAAGTCTGAAGGGTATCATGGCGGCGAAGAAGAAGCCGCTGGAAGAGGTGGACGTGGCCGATGCGGAGGCGCGGCTGGAGGTGATCGAGCTTGTGAAGCCGCCGGAGCGCGCCGCCGGCGAAGTCGTCGGCGAGGGGCCCGACGCGGTGCCCGAGCTGGTGCGCAAGCTGCGCGAAGAAGCCAAAGTACTGTGACGACTATGAGCGTCCTTGCATTTGCAGAGCAGAGGGGCGGCGTGCTCCGCCAAGTAGCACTGGAGACGGTGGCCGCCGGGCGCGCGCTGGCCGACGGATTGGGGGTCGAGTTGGTGGCCGTTCTGCTTGGACCGCCGACGCTGGCTAACGAGGCCGACCGGCTCGGCCGCTACGGTGCGGACCGAGTCATGCTGGCCACGGCGGAACCGCTGGCCGATTATGCGCCCGAGGCGTACACCGACCTGCTGGCACGCGCGGTCCAGGAGTGCGGTCCCAAGGCACTCATCCTTCCTGCCAGCGCCCAGGGGAAGGATCTGGCGCCGCGGGTGGCGGCACGGCTCAAGGCGGGGCTGGCCAGTGATGTGACGGAGCTGGCGGTCGAGGATGGCCGTGTGATCGCCGTGCGCCCCGTATACGCCGGCAAGTTGCTGGCGAAGGTCGGGTTCAAGACGGATCCAGCCCTGCTGACGGTGCGCGCCCGCGCCTACACGGCAGCTGAGAACCCTCGTCCGGGTGAGGTCGAGGAGATGACGCCGGAGGTTGATCCCGAGGGGCTGCGCACGAGGGTGCGGTTGGTGGCGGGTGAGAAGAAGGCGCGGCCCGACGTGGCCGAGGCCGAGATCATCGTTGCGGGCGGGCGCGGTATGCAGGGCCCGGAGAACTGGACGCTGCTCGAGGAACTTGCCGATGCCCTGGGCCCGGGCGCCACGCTGGGCGCCAGCCGCGCGGTCGTGGACGCCGGCTGGCGGCCGCATGCGGAGCAGGTGGGGCAGACCGGGAAAGTCGTCGCACCACCCCTCTACTTCGCGATCGGCATCAGCGGTGCGATCCAGCACGTCGCGGGGATGCGGACGGCGAGGTGCATCGTCGCCGTGAACAAGGATGCGGAGGCGCCGATCCTCAAGGTCGCGGACTACGGTATCGTCGGCGATCTGTTCGAGGTCATACCGCGCCTTACGCAAGAGATTCGCAAGTTCCGCTCCGAGGGTTAACGCATGAACGCACGAGCCGATAAGATCGCCTGGCCTGCAGCGTTCCTTGTCGCCGCGTCGGTCTTCGCTGCTCCTGCCAGCGCGCAGTTCGAGGAGCCCGACACGGTTCCCCGCTTCGCCGTTGGGCCGTTCGTCGAAGCGAATTTCCGAGGCAAGCGGGGCGAGCTCGAGGTCCCGGGGGAGGCAACTACTAGCAAGATATCGTTTGGCAACGGGCCGGCGTATGGTGTGCGCGGGGAGTACCGCATAAGCGGAACGGTGACCTTTGCAGGGACGGCAAGCTACACGCGCGTAGGCGAGAGGGTGGAAAGCGGAGGTACAACACAGAGCACCGAGGGGGATTTCTCGCAGTTTCAGTTCACGGGCGCGCTTGCCCTCAAGTTGAAGCCACAGGTGCCGGGCTATGTCATCCTCGGCGGCGGTGCGCGCATCGTGGATTCGGCTGCTGATGAGCAAGAGAGGCAGTGGCACTCTGTGGAGACATGGAGGGAGCCTATGGGCCTGGTCGGGTTGGGGATCGAGCTGGGCTCGCGTCGGCGTTACATGTTCCGCCTGGAGTTCCGTGTCTACTTCGTGTCGTTGGCCGGGGACAGAGAAAACTTCGCGACGAACTCCCTGGGGACCGAGTACTCGCTGGGGCTTTCCTTCCTGTACCGGCCCTAGGCCGGGCCACTATCTAGCGCTCACGTAATACGATTGCGTCCAGCTCGGCGCCGGCCGACAGCTCGCTATCGGGCGGCACCCGCAGCAGCGCATCCGCTGACGACACGGAAGTGAAAATGCCGGCGCCTTGAGGGCCGGTCAGGCGCGCTGCCCAACCGCCGTCCTGGCGACGCTCCAGCTTCGCCCGGTAGAAGTGCGTGCGGTCTCCCCTGGTCGTTACCGGCTCCGCGAGTCGCACGCGGCGGGTTGGCCTGTCGTACTCCGTTAGCCCGCGCATCTTGCGTAGCGCTGGCCGCACCAGCACCTCGAAGGTCACTATAGCGGAGACCGGGTTCCCGGGCAGCGCGAAGACCGGCATCGCGCCGAGCACCCCGAAGGCGAACGGGCTGCCAGGCCGCATCCTCACCCGATAGAACAGGAACTCCATGCCGAGGTCGTCGAGGACGTCCGTCACATAGTCGTGGTCGCCGACCGCCAGGCCGCCCGAGGTGATGAGCGCATCGTGGCCGGCGGCTGACTCTAGGTGCCGACGCAGGGTCTCCGGGTCGTCACGGGCGATGCCCAACAGGACCGGCTCGCCGCCCGCTTCCCGGACCTGCGCGTGCAGGGCGTACGAGTTGCAGTTCATGATGCGGCGGCCGCTGTACACCAGAGGCAGGTCGGCGAAGTCCGCCAGCTCGTTACCGGTGGACAGGATCGCCACCGTGGGCTGGCGATACACCGGGACCAGCGGCTGGCCCAGCATGGCGAGCAGGCCGATCTCGGCAGGGCGCAAGAGCGTTCCGGCGGCCAGCGGCCGATCGCCGATCTTTACATCCTCGCCCTTGCGGCGGATGTTGCGGCCAGCATCGCTCCCGTCCAGGACGCGGATCGTGCCCGGCTCGGGGCCGGGCTCCGTGCACTCGAGGCGTGTGACGCTGTCGGCACCCTCTGGGACCGGCGCACCGGTCATCACGCGGATCGCTTCGCCTGCCCTCAGGCGCTGCGTCGGGAAGCCACCTGCCGGCACCTGCTCGATCACCCTGAGGACGGTCGGCTGCTCGCGGCTGGCACCGGCCACATCCTCCGACCTGACCGCGAACCCGTCCATCCCGCTGTTGTCCCAAGCCGGGTGCATGACGCTGGACTCGATCTCGGCGGCGAGGACCCGCCCCAGCGCTTCCGTCAGGGGGACCATCTCCCGGCCCAGCACGGTCACGTGCGAGAGGATGATCTCCCGGGCCTCATCCACAGACAGCCAGTCCGGCTCCCGCGGCCGGCGTGCTCTCGCGGAACGTTCCCTCATCGGGCTGAAGCCTCGAGCCGGCGCGCGGCCTCCTCCGCCCGCGCCCGGTCCTCCGGGGTGTTCACGTTGAGGAAGAGGAGCTCTGGATCGCCGAAGGCGGCGACCTCCTCACGTGGGATCAGCCGCGGGCGGACGTCGGCAAAGAAGGAGGTGACGTGCCGGTCACCTCGATCGAGCGCTGCCTCGACGGCCTCGCGGCAGGCAACACCATAGAAAGCGCAGAGCGGCTCCAGGCCGCGGCGTGAATCGCTCTCGGGTGCCACTACCTCGTCAGCTGTGGCTCCCGCGGCCAGACGTCGTAGCAACGCGGACGAGAGGAACGGCATGTCGCAGGCCGCGACCAGCGCGCCGCGATAGCCGTCCGCCTCCGCCCAGACGACCGCCGTTAGGATGCCGCCCAGCACGCCGAGGCCCGGCTGGATGTCGGCGCGCCTCTCCAGCCCCAGAGTCTCATACGTCTCGGCCTCGTTGGCCACCAGCACCACGCGGTCGGCCGCCTCCCGCAACGCCCGCACGGCACGCCTGGCGATCGGTTCTCCTCCCACTGACCCCAGCGCCTTGGGCCGACCCTCGTAGCGGCGGTTCGCGCCGCCCGCCAGCAGTGCGCCGAGCACGGGGCGTGGATCCTTCGCCTGGCTCACAGCAAGCGTTGCCGTCTGAGCTCCTTGTGCTGGATCCGCAAGCACTGGTCCATCACCACGGTGATGCCAGCGCTGCGGGCGAGCAGAGCGGCCTCCTCGTTCGCCACGCCCAGCTGCATCCAGATCAGCCGCGCCCCGATCTCGATGGCTTCCCTCACGTGTGGCAGAACCATCTCGGAACTCCGGAAGATGTCGACGATGTCGATCGGTCCCTCCGCCTCCCGTGCCGTCGGCAGGTCGGGGTAACTCCTGACCCCGAGGATCATGTCGTGCTTCGGGTTGATCGGCACTACGCCGTATCCCTGCTCCAGCAGATAGCGGGCCACCGAGTTGCTGTCGCGATAGGGTTTCGGGGAACACCCCACCACCGCGATGGCCCGCGCCTCCTTGATGATCGTGATTGTGTCGGAATCCAGTATCATTGTGACTAGAAGCGGTTTCTCAAGTTCAAAGCGGGAAGTCCATAAACGGCGTCGAGGCTCCGCTGCAGCGCTTCGCTGTCCGCACGCGCACTCTCAGCGCTGACGTGAAGTGTCACCTCCAGCGTGGGGCGTACGATGCCGGCTCGCAGGTGTCCGCCCAGCACGCTGTAGTCGCGGCGGCCGAGCGCGATGTGGGCATGTACGAGCGGCTGGCCTTCGTACAGCGCGACGTTGCCCACTAGCGTCAGCACCTCCATTTGCTCGTCGAACTCGCGATCTTCGTAACGCAGTGTCTCTACATCGAAGAACGCGATGCGGATCCACTTCATGGCACCCAGGCCGCTGAAGCTGCCGCCAGCCACTCCCTTGGCTGAGAGGAACTCGAGGAACTTGTCGGGAAAAGTCTCCCCATCCTCGAAGCGGACCACGTAGGTGCTACCGTACCGGACGTATTGCATGGCCCGTTCAGCCGCTACGGTAGGACGCTCGGTGTGATGTTCAGCACGAGCTCGATCACAGTCCTGGCCAGCACGTAGGGCACGAAACCCGCCAGTGCCGTCGCCAGTGCCCGGCCCGTTGAGAGGTCGAGGGCCTGCCGGATCGCCACCAGGACGGTGCCGATCATCCAGAGCAACACCAACAGATAGAACACCGTTCCCACGCCGGGGACAAGCTGAAATACCAGCAGGATCCCGGGCGCCTGGGCGAAGCCGATGGTGCGGAGTAGCTCACCCCAATCAGCCGTGCCGTCGAACAGCTTGACACCGACCAGATAGCATGTCCCCGACCAGAGCGCCCAACCCAGGTAAGCACCGAGGATCCCCGCGACCAGGCCGCCCGGCCCCAGGTTGAGGCCGCCGATGGCAGCGGCCACGGCCACCAGACCCACGACCCCGGCGGCCTGACCGGTGGCGCCCTTGTCATGCTCGACCTCCTCGTACGTCAGGATTCTGAACACCGCCGCACCGATCACGCGTTTGAGAAACGCGGTGCGTGCGGTGCTCGGAAGCGACTCGGAATGCTCCATCGGCAGGCCTCCGCGGTTAGCTGGAAACATGTTTGCTCGAATATAAGGATTCCGAATAGCGGGAGGCCACCCGCTCAGCGACTCAGCTTGAGGACCACGCCGCCTGTGAAGACGAGGTCGTTCTGGAACTTCGAGTCGCTGATCTCCTCGCCCTCGAATTCGAGTTTCGCCGAATAGAGGTAATCCTCGGCGTCAACCCGGATCGCCAGGGGTCCCCCAGTGTCAAAAGTGACACCGAAATCGAGCACGCCGGCGATGTCCGTGGTGCCGCCGATGTCCTTGAAGGCGTCGCCCCCGCGACCGAGGAGGGCAACGCCAGCACCGAGATGGAAGAGCACAGGCGCGCCCGATCCGGCGGCGAGTCTGTACAGGCCCTTGAGGCTTGCTAGCCAGAGGTTTCCGCTGTCGTCGTCAGACTCGCTAAAGGTCTCGCCCAGATCAGGCGCTGACCCGCTCAGCTCGGCCCTCACATCACTCATAGCGTAAGCGAAACTGCCTTCCAACCCGAACTTCCCGGACAGCCACAGGGTCAGCCGACTGCCAAACAGAAAGCCCAGCTTGTGCCTGGCCGTCGCCTCGTCGAGTTCGATGTTGATGAACTCTCCTGTCTCCTCGAGAATCGCCTGCTCGATATCCGCTTCGATTCCGCCGAGAGCTGACGCGTTGGCTTCCCAGACATCGGTCATGGCTGTGAAGAACCCGCCCAGCGGTGTGATCTCGAATCTGACCTGAGCAAGCGCAGGGGTCGCGGCCAACAGCACGCACAGCACGGTGGCCAACCACGCTCTTCTAAGCATCGGCTTCTCCCAGTTGCAGGATGGCTCAGTCGCTGCCCGGGGCTCGATCGAATGCGCGAATGTGCGGCACGCGCGCCTGCAGCGTCAAGGCGTCTGGTGCTGAGGCTGCCAAAGCGCGATCCGCAGTCCAGCGTAGAGGTTTCGGCCTGGCGCGGGCTCGTAGTAGCGGCCGCCGGTGGCGTTGATCACGACCGAGGAGTTGTAACGCGCGTCGAACAGATTGTTGATCCCGAGGAAGGGCACGATCTCGAAGTCTGGAGAGCGATGCGGTAGCCGAGTCGGAGATCGACGGCCGCGTAGCTGTCGTTGCGGTCGTGGTTCCCGTTGTCCACGTAGTAGCCGTCCACAACCGTGACCTGCAGTGATCCGGAGACACTCGAACGGTGCGCATAGCTCAGCCGGCCGTGGAACACGTGGGGCGGGATAGCGGGAACCTTGTTACCGCTGAAGTCGTGCGCCTCCGATGGGAACTCATCGAACCTGAAATCCGAAAGCGTATAGGCAGCGCTCATAGTGAGGCCTGGCGCGAGGAGCGCCGACGCGGCCGCCTCGATCCCTCTGTGTACGCTGGATCCCGCGTTGCGGAAGAAGACGCGCTCGATCCCGGCCGCTTCTGAGCCGATCAGCTGGTCACTGATGTCCGCCCTGAAGAGCGCGAGGCTGTAGCTCACGCGGCCGCCCGCCGTGCCCTTGAGCCCGAACTCGTAGTTGGCGGCGCGCTCGGCCTGCAGGTCGGGGTTGAAGCCGCCCAGTGTGTCCGTGAGTTCCGTGGTGGTGGGCGTTTGAAACGATCGCCCCACGTTGGCGTAGAGGTGAAGCCAGGTGGCGTGCGTGTAGCGCAGCCCGGCCATAGGGCTCCATAGGTCCAGGCTGCGGATGCCCGAATCGTCAGGATCCTCCACAGTGACCAAGTGGTCGTCAGCCTCGAAGCGCACGCGGTCGTAGCGGAGGCTCACGGTCAGCTCGAGGTCGGCGGCGAGCAGAAGACCAGCGTGCGCGAAGAGCCCGAGCGCCGTCACTTGCTCGTCTTGGTCGAGCGCGAGCGGTCCCACGCCCTGATCGTCGCGCAGAAACTCGCGCCGCTCGTCGCTCTGGTGGTCGAGGTCGAGCCCCGTGGTCAGCCGTGACACTCGACCTTCTGTGGGGGCGAAGCGGTACACGGCCCTGACGCCGCCAGCGCGTCGGTCCAGCTCGATCAGGCGAAAGGGGATGCGGTTGCCGAGTTGGCGGGCAAGTCCGTAGCCCACGAGCGAGATCTCGTGCTCTGCGCCCAGACCCTGCCGGTAGGTGATTCCGGCCTGCCCCTGCCGTGTCTCCTCTCCCATGTCTTGGCAGCCGCCGAGGCCGGGGTCTGGAGGGCACAGCTCGGGCGGCAGGACGATATCGCGGACGGTGTCGGGGTGAGCACGCGCGAGTGAATCGTTTAGCGTGCTGGGGTTCTGGGCCTGTGGTGCGTCCACGTAGTTGATCACCACGCTGAGATCGGAGCGCTCACTCAGCTCGTAGCGGAGCCGCGCGTTGAGCAGAATATGCTTCGCCCGGCTGTGGAGGCGGAAGCCGTCGGTCGAGAAGTGATTCAGGTGGCCGAGATAGTCCAGGCGGCTCTCCCGACCACCCAGCTTGAGATCGTACTTCTGGTAGACGTGACCGTCACCGAAGCTGCCACCTACGATCCGGAGCTCGGGTCGCAGTGGGACCTGCGGTACCCGCTCGCTCTCGACGCTGATCACACCTCCAGAAGCGTTTCCATACAGGGCCGAGGCCGGTCCGCGGATCACCTCGATACGGCCGGCGGCGGCCAGATCGAGATTGCTGAGTTGCGCCTGACCGTCNGGGAGCGTGAGGGGGATCCCGTCTTGGATGATCCAAATGCCGCGCACGCCGAACTGGGTGCGAGCGCCGTAGCCGCGAATCGAGATGCGGTTGCCCAGGGCGAAGTTGTAGCGATTGCTGACCATGACGCCCGGTATCTCGAGAAGTACCTCGCCCAGGGAGACCGTCGGCTCGAAACCCTGGATCTGCGCGGGGCCGAGCAGGCCTACCGCATAGGGCAGGTGAAGCACCTCGTCCCGGGACCGGGATACGGTGACTGTGATTCCCTCCAGCCTGTACAGCGGGACCGTATCGCCGCTGGCCCTCTGCGGCGCTTGCGCGGCAGCAGCGGTCGCCGCTACCAGGGCCAGGCTCATCAAGGTCAGGGTACATCGCACCCCAGCCCGTGCCACCACAGGTTGCCGCCGTTCGCTGGGCAGAGTCGTCCGACGGCAGCCGGGCGCGGCTCTCAGAACCAGTAGGAGAGGCCGAGAGTCACGTGGATGTTGTTGGTCCAATCCGTACCGGGGGGCCTGGGGTCCAGCGTAACGTCGGGGTCGGAGAAGCCGAGCGGCGCCGGCACGCGCCAGATCGAGTTCACGGCGCTCAGTCGGACGCCGATGCGCTGCCCCGGCAGCCAGAGGGTCCCGACGCCCAACTGACCCATGAAGGCCGTGCCGAACTTGAACCGGTCGGTCGGCGCCAGTCGGCATTGCGGTCGCTCGGACGTGGCGGTGCAGCCGATGTCGCCGGTCGGGTCCAGGGCGACACCCAGGCCAGCGAGCAGGAAGGGAGCCAAGCGGTTCCATGTGCGCGCGCCGGTCAGGTTAAGCTGGAGGCGCCCGCCGAGGAGCACGAGGTCGAGATCCTCACTCCCGAGAACCCGCGCCTCTTCGTTCTCGGCCTTCGGATCGATCACGTCACGTTCCGTCGGGAAGTAGGCCCCGTAGGCGCTGAGCCGCATCGGGCCGCTCAGCTGGATCGAGAACTGGAGACCGTAGGCCAGCCCGCTCTTGGGTCCGAGATTCGCGGTCCCCCGGTCGGTGAACAGGTAGCTGACTATCGGCCCGAGATTCTGCTTGTGCTCGATAAACCGGTACGGCGACGGGACCTCCTGAGCGTCAACCGCCTGGGCAACGGCGAGGACGAGTGCCAGCAGCCCCAGCGTCGAGGCGAGCTTGCTCTTGAGCATACGGCAGTTTACAACGGGGCGCCGGGCGCGCAATAGACAGGGCGATTGACAAGTGCCGGGTGGCGCGTTAGGCGTGGAGTAGGAAGCGTCGTCCGAGGCCCTGGCGTGTGGGGAGGGGAGACGATGAGTGCTGTTGCGGTGTCGAGGTACCTCGCGTGTCTGATCAGCGTGCTGCTGCTGCTGTCGCTGCAGCCGGCGGTGATCCAGGCGCAGGCGACAGGCCGCCTGCGAGTCGCCCAGGAGAACTTCCGTAAGGAACCCAATGGCACGCAGCTGGCGACCGTGCTCGAGGGGACGGAGTTCCCCGTGCTCGCTGAGCGAGGCAGCTGGGCCGAGGTGGAGCTGCAGGGGTGGATCTGGGCGCCCTCCGTCGCGCAGACGAGTCGGGAGGGCTTCGACCTCACGGTGAATGTCGCCGGCGGCGAGAACCTGCGCGCCAGCCCCAGCGGCCAGGCGGCGATCAGGGCGCGCCTGCTGCAGGGCTGCCTGCTGGAGCGTGTCGACGCGAGCGGCAACTGGGTCCAGGTCCGGCGGTCGGGCTGGCTTTGGAGGGCATCGCTGGAGATCAGTGGCAGCGTTCCGGCTGCGGGCGCTGGCGAGCAAGAGGCCGACATCCAGTCCCTCATCACCGCGCGCTCGGCGCTCGCCGTCTACGCCACCCCGGATGGCGATACCATCGCCACGTTCGAGCCGGGCGCGCAGGCCCAGGTGCTGGGCCGGACCGGCGACTGGATCCGCATCCGCGTGGACGGCTGGGTCTACGGGCCCGCCGCACTCGACTCCGTCAGCGACCTCGCCGATACCGGTGACATCACACCGGCGCAGCTCCGCGCTGATCCGGGCCGCTATCGCGGTGCGCTGGTGCGCTGGCGTGTGCAGTTCATCTCGCTTCGCCGGGCTGAGCGGTCGCGCTCGGACTTCCAGGAGGGCGAACCCTTCATCCACGCCCGTGGCCCCGCGGGCGACGCCGGGTTCGTTTACCTGGCCGTGCCGGAGGAACTGCTGTCGATCGCAGAGAGCCTCGAGCCTCTGGAGTATGTGACCGTCGTCGGCCGTGTACGGACGGGACGGTCGTCGCTGCTCGGGAGCCCCGTCATCGATCTCACGGATATCGAGAGGGAAGACACTCGACGCTGAGGGGTGAGCGGGTCGAACGGCGACGTGTTCCACGGATCGCCGCCCGGGACACCTTGGCGCTCGCCGGGGTCCGTGGGTTGGTGGCTGGATTCATGCCACTCTCTGGGATACCTTAGTGTTCCCGTCGCTCAGACCCCTGTCCCCGTCGCTCTCGGCGGTACCGAACGACAGTATGATACGCCAGAGAGCGCAGGTTTCGTATTCATTTAGTCCGGCGTGGTCATGTGAAGGGTTCGCATGACAGCGCAGTCAGAGTGAGGAGAGAAGATGGGACGGCCTAGGTTCGTCGCTAAGGCGCTGGTTCTGGCTCTCGCGATCGCTGCCGCCGCTTCCTGCGGCGACGACGGCCCCACCGGCCTCAGCCCCGACCAGTTCGAGCTCATCCTGGTCTCCGGCAACGGCCAGACGGGTCTCGCAGGCACCGTGCTGAGCGAACCCCTGGTGGTGCAGATCCGCCGCATCGACCCGGGAGCGCCGCAGGACATCGAGGACCGCGCGGTCAGCTGGGACGTGGACACCCTCATAGCGCTGCCTACGCGGGGGCTGACGGTCAGGACCGACGAGAGCGGGGTCGCCGCCACGCGCATCGCGCTCCGCGACTCGGCCAGCGACCTGGTCGTCCGTGCCACAGTCCGCAATCTCGCGCCCGTGACCTTCACGCTGACAGCTCTGCCCGGTCCGGCAGTGAGTTCGATCACGCCGAGTACTGCGGATCCCGGCGACACCGTCGAGGTGCGGGTAAGCAACCTGCCGGCCGGTATGCAGGCCGACGTCCTGTTCGACGGCGTGGAGGGTGAGGTGGTGAGCCGGGTGGATGGGTCGCCGGCGGTGCTGAACACCGTGGTGCCAGCCCCGGCCGGCGTGTGCGGCGGCACGACCCAAGCGGTTAGGGTTCGCGTGCGGGTCGGCGGCTTCACCAGCGGGGCGCAGACACTCAATGTCTCCGTGCCGGCGGATCCCTTCGAGGTCGGACAGGTCCTGGTGATCGAAGGGACCGTGGACGTCCAGTGCGCCCTGCTGCCTGCCGATGGCGGTACCGCCAAATACCTGCTGGTCGCGCTCAGCGCCGAGTTCGAGCAGGAGGGTAGCTTCCAGGTCACCCTCGGCAGCAACTCGGTGACTTTCGCCGCTGCGGACGTTGCCCCGCGTGCCCGGCCGCGCAGCTTCCACGACCGCTTGCGCGCCTTCGAGCGCCAGCTGGCCGCCGCCGGTCTGGCGCCGGCCCAGCCGTCGCCCGGACCGCAGCGTGTCGCCGGGCCGGAGCTGGGCAGCCGGCGGAACTTCTACGTGCTCAACAACGTAGAGGTCGAGCTGATCGACGCGACGGCGGACGATTTCGATCGCGTGACCGCGACGCTCAGGTATGTCGGCGTGAACTCCCTTCTCTACATCGATGAGGCAGCTCCGGCTAACGGCCTCACTCAGCAGGACATCGACCGCCTGGGCGAGATCTACGACAAGCAGCTGCTCGCCGTCGACCTCGATTTCTTCGGCGAGCCCACGGACATGGATGAAAACGGTCGGGTAGTCGTGCTGCTCTCACCTACGGTGAACGGGCTCACCGAGCCGGATGCCGAGGGCGTCATCGTCGGCTTCTTCCTGGGACTGGATCTGATCGAGCGGCAGCCCGACGTACTGGCCGTCACTCGCTTCTCCAACGAGGCCGAGCTCTTCTATGGCCTGGTGCCGGACCCGACCGGGGAGTTCAGCGACCCGCGCAGTAAAGAGCGTGTGATCGAGCTGTTGCCGGGCGTCATGGTCCACGAGACCCAGCACATGATCAGTTGGCGCTACAAGGTCACAGACAGGGGCCAACAGGGAGAGCCCGAGACGCTGTGGCTGAGTGAGGGCATGGCGCACATGGCCGAGGAGCTGGGCGGCGATGCGGCGTACGATGCCGGCGATATCGATCTGGCCAACGACCTCTACGCGAGTAACTTCGGCCGCTTGCTCGCGTATCTGGAGGAGCCGAGCGCCTACTCGCTCACCGTGACGGAGGGGTCGGGCACCCTGGAGGAGCGTGGCGCGGCCTGGGTCTTCCTGCGCTGGATCGCCGACCAGTACGGCGACTTCATCTTCCGTGACCTGACCCAGACGCCGGAAAACGGCGTCGCCAACGTGGCGGCACAGACAGGCGAGTCGTTCTTCCGGCTGTTCGCCGATTGGGCCGTCGCCCTCTGGGCCGAGGACCAGGACATCCCCGGCTTGGCGGACCGCTATCAGATCCCGAAGTGGCTGATGCGAGATATCCTGCTGGTGAATCCGCCGGGTGGAGGGGACCCGGTCTACGCGTTACAGCCGCTGCAGGAGACATTCGCGACGTTCCGCTCGGACTCGATCAGCGAGTTCGTCGCTGGCTCCAGCCCGTACTACATCGAACTGGACGCGGACGGCGACCCGCAGGACCTGCAGCTCTGGTTGAACGCCGCGATCGATGTCGGTCTGGCGATCCTCAGGTACGAGTAGCCAATTCGTCGAGCACCTCGCGGATCTTCCAGAACTGGCGCTCGATCTCCGGCTTGAGGTCCTGCCGGCGGATGCCGAACGCCGGGTGGAGCAGCGGCAGGAAGATCATCTCGTGGCCGCCGACGGTCCTGCGGCGCGGGACGGTGGCGGCCTCGGTGATCTTCTCCTTCGGATAGAAGCGCTCCAGCGCGACCCGGCCCAACAGCACGACTACATCCGGCTTGATCAACGCGAGCTGACGCTCCAGGTACGGTGCGCAGTTCTCCATCTCCGGCGCCTTCGGGTTGCGGTTCTCCGGCGGCCGGCACTTCAAGATGTTGGTGATGAAGACCTCTGCCCGCGTGAGCCCGATCTTCTCGAGCAGTTCCGTCAGGTAGGCGCCGGCATCACCAACGAACGGCTCGCCCTTGCGGTCCTCCCAGCGGCCCGGCGCTTCGCCGATGAAGACGACCCGGGCGTCCGCCGGGCCCGCCCCGGGCACCGCCTGGGCACGGTACTCCGCCAGCTCCTCGCACTTCGTGCAGCCCCGGATCAAACCGTGCAGCTCGTCGAGCGTCTTGCAGGTGACGATGGGATCGGGCGGCGCGAACAGATCGCCTTGCGACAGTTCGGTCAGGTCAGACATGGCTCTTTCACTCCGAGCGCTTGTACATCCAGCGGGAGCCCTTTGCGCTCATCGGGCACCAGCGTAATGGCCCCGTTATCGCATTCACCCTCGCAGACACCGCAGCCCATGCACTTCTCCCAGTTCACGACGGCTGTATCATCCACGGTAACCGCCTCGAACGGGCAAGCGGCTTCACAGTACCCGCAGCCGTCACACGTCTCTTCGTCAACTTGCGCCACGTAGCCCGAAGACGCGACCATCGGCACCCCGTACTTCACCATCGCCTCCAGGCCGCCACAGCAACACGAACAGCAGTTGCAGATCGCGTAGAAGCGGTTGTCGCAGGCGTCCTTGAAGTACGCCGTATGCACATGCCCGCGCTCGTGCTCCGCCTGTAGCACATCGAGCGCTTCCTGCTGGGTCACGCGTCGCGCCCGCTGCGGATGATGCTCGACCGCGAAGGAGCCGTCACCCACGATCATGCAGACGTCCGTCGGCTGGCAGGGATTCTCACGCGCGTGACGGCAGGGGCACTCGATCAGGGTCACGTCCGGCGGGCCCTTCAGCACGATGTCACGGGCGGTCGGGTAAGGGATGATCCGCTCCAGGTCGGTCCGCTTGATCTCGTGATCCAGCGTGATGATCCGCCGTGCCAGCTCCGTGGTCAGCACCTTGCCGTGATAGCGGTCGGCAAACCAGCGCCCGAGCTTGGGCGTCATGCGGGGAAGTAACGTGTGGATACAGAAGCGGATGTACTGGTACGGCCAGCGACCGTAGACGTAGCCATGCAGGCCCGTGAGGAACGGCGGTCGCCGCCCGGACCTGGCCGACTCCCGCAAGGTAGCCCGCGTGGACGGGAGCATTAGGTGGCCGCGCTCACCGACCAGCCAGAGCGTCGCCAGCAGAAGCAACAGCGCGCCGGGAATCAGCAGAAGCCAAAGCATAGACCGGTTCCTCGAGCCGGTTCAGCTGCCTGCAAACTGCATCGTAGATGCCCTAGAGAACAGACCGCGGAGCTTGCGTCCGCGCCGACCGTTGCTTCCCCGCAAGCACACACCGCACACGGCTCGGCCGCACGCGGCAACTTACGGCGTTGGCCGTGGGATGGACAGGCCGAAACCCAGTCGGCTCGGTGCTCGTATTGTCGTATGAGACTCCTGAGCTCGCTTTCGCCCCCGACGCAGCGACGTAGATTGAAGACATAGCTCGATCCCAATGTCTGTCTGCAGGAGACCGGTCAGCGTGATGTACCTTCGTGCAGCCCGGGGCTTCGTCCCGATCCTCGTCCTCCTCGCGTTCGCCTGTTCCTATCAGACGGATGAACAGATGAGACAATCCCAGAACTTCGCCGTCTTCAACCAGAGCCCGAACCGGGTGGTCGAGGCTCTGACATCTGTGCTCGTGGACCGTGACGCACTCTCCGCCGACCTGGTCCCGGAGCTCCGGACCAGCCTGATCGATGCGTTTAGCGCCCGGCAGGAGGCCCGCTTGAACAGCGAGTCCGTCTCCTTGGGCCGTGAGGAACTGGCGCGGCTGGTGCCTGACGAGTTCCGGCGCTTCATCGGTGACGAGGGCGGCCGCTATGTCCTCGAGCTGAGCCTGGAGCCCGCGCCCGATGGTGGCCTCCGGCTCACCGTGACGCCCACCATCATCGCCACCGTGCGCGGCGGCGAGGGCCCACTGGGCGGGCGGCCGCTGCCGTCCAACGGTACGCTGGAGAGCACGATCCTCGAGGCGCTCTCCCGCCGGCTGGGCGGCTGATCGCTTGTGGTTATGCGCGCACCGCGATCTGACTTGGCTCTACTGTTGATTGCCGCCCTGCTGGTGAGCTGCGGCGGCGAGCGCGACTGGTTCGGGGCAGCCGATGTGCTGGTGAACGACCCCTCGACCGACCGGGGCAACAACACCACGCAGAGCGAGACCGCTGTGGCCCGGCACGACGATATCGTGGTCGTGGGCTACAACGACTCCGGCGAGTTCACCCGCCATAACAGCTTGACCGGGTACGCCTACTCGCTGGACGGGGGCACCAGCTTCACCGATGCTGGCGTGCTCGCCGCGGTCAGAGGCGGCCGCAACCTGGGTGACGCCGCGCTCGCCGTGGACCGCGAGGGGAACTTCTACTTCGCCACGCTGGCGATAGATGCGGCGGCACGATCCTACGTCGGTGTCGCACGCTCGAAGAAGGCCAAGGGTGAGGTCGTCTTCGAGCCGCCGGTCCTCATCCCCGGGCTCGACCCCGACGGGTTCCAGGACAAGGAGCTCATCGCGGTGGACGCGAGCGGCGGCCACCGGGACGGGCACGTCTACGTCGTCTGGACCGAGTTCCCGCCGCGCGGCCCATCGCGCATCCTGTTCTCCCGCTCCGGCGATGGCGGCAGGACGTTCACGCCTGCCACGCGATTGTCCCGCTCGGGTACCGGCGTGCAGGGCGCGATGCCGGTCGTAGGGAAGCGGGGCGAGCTGTACGTGGCCTGGGAGGATCGCTCGGGCGTGCGGGCGGGATACATCAAGTTGCGCCGTTCCACGGACGGCGGAGGGAACTGGGATCCCGAGATCCTCGCCGCCAGGTTCGAGCGACTTTCCGACCGCGAGGCGACGGGCGCCTGCGGTCGCGCGGCGCTGGGCGGCTACATCCGGGTCAACGAGTTCCCCAGCATCGATGTGGACCGGAGCGAGGGGCCCGGTGAGGGGAACGTGTACATCGCCTTCGCCGCCGACCCTGGCCGCCAGGCCCGCGGCGATGCGGCCGATATCTTCGTCGTCCGCTCCGAGGACGGCGGCAAGACCTGGAGCGAGCCGGTGAACGTGGTGAAGGGCCGCGCCGTCACCTCGGGCGCCGACGAGACGACCAACGACAACTTCATGCCCGCCCTCACTGTTGGCCCCGAGGGCCAGATCAACGTCTTCTTCTACGATCGGCGCAACGACCCGAAGAACCGCAAGATCGACGTCTACCGCGCCGTCTCTACCGACCAGGGCCGCACCTGGGCCAACGAGCGGGTCACCGCCGAGTCATTCGACGTGCCGCCGCTCAACCCGAACTTCGATCCGCTGGTCAAGAGCTGCTACATGGGCGACTACAACGACGCCACGGTAGATCGCTCCGGCTTTTACCTGAGCTGGGGCGACAACCGGCGGCTCCTGCGGGCGCCGCGCTTCCCGCGCGGCCGGCCCGACCCCGACGTGCGCTTCCGCGCCGTGGGACTCCAGCCTTAGCCGCGCAGTCGGGATATTCCGCAGAATCTTGCCTCGCCGTTATCTTCGGGTTATCTTCGGTATCCCGGGTCTGCTGAACCGGAGCCGCGAAAACCGACGATGACCCGTTCTAGCGCTGTCGCCACGCTTGCCCTCGCCGACCGCCTGGGGCCCCTGGCCCGGGCCAGCGAGCTCGTTGCCGGGGCCAGGACCTTCGCTTGGCCGCTGGGCTGGCCGGAGCTGGATGTCGCCCTACCCGGCGGCGTGCCGCGGGGCCAGGTCACCGAGTGGGCGGGCCCCCGCTCGGCGGGAAAGACGGCGGTGTTGCGCCAGCTGGTACGTGCCGTCCGGGAGGCCGGTGCTGGGGCGGCCTACGTGGACGGGACCGGGACGCTGGCCCCGGCGCCCTGGGTCGTCGTCGGGATGCTGGGCCCGAACGGGGCGCCGCCCTTCTGGGTGGTGCGGCCGCCGGTGCCGGGCGGCGTGCTGGCCGCGGCCGAGGAGCTGCTGAGGAGCGGCGCCTTCGGCCTGGTGATCGCCGAGGGCGCCGACTGGTCGCGCACGCCGGTGCTCCGGCTGCAACGCCTGGCCCGGGCGACGGGCGCGGCGCTGGTCGCGGTGGTGGAGCGGCCGGGTCGCGTGCCGCTGGCGGGCTTCCGGGTACAGTTCTCCCCCGCTCCGTGCTCCGGGTCCTACCGCGCCCAGGTCTGGGGCCGTGGCCCTATCCGCGAGCTAGCCTATGTCCACGACCTCCCGTATCGCCTGCCTACGGATTCCGGACTTCCCGATCGCCGCGCACCTGCGCGCTGAAGGGAGTGCCGAGTCCGCCAGCCCTGGCCGTCACCTGGCCCGGCAAACCACCCTCAATAGCGGCGACCCTGTGATGGTCCGACTCGAAAGGGAGGTCAGGCTCAGAGGGGTTCGAGGTCCTCGCAGATACGGCGGAAAGCGATGGCGCGGATTCCTTCTCCAAGTGGATAGCTGTCCGCGCCTGCGTGAATCACATCGAGTCGTTCCAGCTGCAGGTCTTGCACAGCCGATCGCATGGACCGGGTAACGGCAGGTGCCGTTGTCCGTTTGATCTCGACACCGAGCCGTCGAGTGCCGCGCACGATGAGCAGATCCAGTTCCGCCTCGGCATGAGTGGCCCAGAAGAACGCTTCGTCGCTTCGTACCCCGAGGCGTGCCATAAGCTCGCGGAGCACGAAGCCTTCCCACGAAGCGCCTACCTTCGGGTGCCCTTCCAGATCCTCGCGGCTATCGATGCCCAACAGCGTGTGCAGGAGACCAGAATCCGTCAGATACACCTTGGACGATTTCACCTGCCGCTTGCCGATGTTCTCGTACCATGGGGGCAGTTGCCGAACCACCAGAGCGCCTGACAGAACATCGAGATAGCGCCGCACAGTTGACCCCGCGACACCGAGAGAGCGCGCGAGCTCCGCACCATTCCATATCTGTGCGTGATAGTGCGCGAGCATACGCCAGAAGCGGTGCAAGGTCGTGCTCGGGATCTGGAACCCCAGCTGAGGGATATCGCGCTCCAGAAATGTGCGTATAAACGCCTCGCGCCACTCGTTTGACTCGACCGCCGAGTCGGCGAGGAAGGAGCGAGGAAAACTGCCACGAAGCCAGAGCCGATCAGCGGCCTCCATTCCGACTTCATCCAGGGCGAATCCGTCCAAGTCGTGGTAGATGATCCGTCCCGCGAGAGTCTCCGAGCCTTGCTTCAACAGGTCCGGGGAGGCGCTCCCGAGGACCAGAAACCGTGTCTCGGCTTCGGGCCGGTCCACTAGCACCCGCAACACGGGGAAGAGATCCGGTCGGCGCTGGACCTCGTCGATCACCACCAAGCCCTCGAGGCCCTCCAGAGCCAGCTTTGGCTCGGCCAGTCGTGCCAGGTGGTCTGGATCTTCGAGGTCGAAATGCGCGGTGGGACCACCTAACCGACGCGCGAGTTCCCGTGCCAGGGTCGTCTTGCCCACCTGGCGGGCTCCCACAATCCCGACAACGGGATGCCGGGCGAGAAGTGCCTCGATGCGGGCGAGGTGTCTGTCCCGGGGAATCATGGTGTCGAATTTACATTGAAAATCGAGCGGCGTCCACTCGTTTTTCAAGAAAGATGCGCGAGGGAATCGCCCGTAGGGGTGCCGGACTCCTGGACCGCCGCCAGGCTTGCCGGGCCCGTGTATTCGGGTTATCTTCGGGGTCCCCCGGGTCGATGAAGCAACGGCGCAGGTCACGCATGTCGTCCATGGTCCGTCGTATCGCTTGCTTGCGAATCCCCGATTTCCCGATCGCCGCGCATCTGCGCGCTGAAGGGAGAGGACCGGCTGCCGCGGCGCCTCCCGACCCGTCGGGCCCGGCCATCGTGGTGCGAGGCGAAGGGAAGCAGGCCCTGGTAGCGGCGGCGTCCCGGACGGCACGCCGTTTCGGCATCGCGCCGGGTATGCGTGCGGCGGACGCCCGGGCGCAGCATCCCGGGCTGCGGGAGTGGGCCTGGTCGCCCGCGCTCTATGATGACATGCAGACCGAGCTGGCGGCGGCGCTGCTCGCCGCGTCGCCCCGGGTGAACCGGGCCGGGCTGGGCGCCTTCTGGCTGGACGCCGGCGGCTGGGACCGCCGGGGCGGGGAGGAGGCGTTCATCGAGGCGGCGCGCTCGGCGGCCCTGGCGGCAGGCTATCCCCAGGCGCGGGTGGGAATCGCCGGTACCGCGGCGGCGGCCCGGGCGGCGACCCGGCTCGAGGGCTGCGCCGTCTGCCGGGTGCCGCCGGGAGAGGAGACTCGCTTCCTGGCGCCGCTTCTGCTGCACGTTCTCCCCCTCTCGGACGAGCTGCTGGCGCTGTTGGAGGCGCTGGGCCTGGCGACGGTGGGCGAGTTCGCGGGGCTCGAGGCGGGCGAGGTGGAGGCGCGACTGGGCGCCGCGGGCGTGCAGGCGCACCGCTGGGCCCGCGGACTCGACGACGGCAGGGAAGGGCCGTTCGCGGGGCGGGCAGCGGACGATTGGAGCGTGGAAGTGGAACTCCCCGGCCCCGTCGAGCGAGTCGAGCCGCTGCTCTTTCTGCTCAAGTCCTGCCTCGACCACCTCTCCGACGCGCTCGCCGTCGAAGGGCTCTGTGTGTGCGGGCTCGAGCTCACCATCGAGACGGAGGACGGCCCGGCCCGACAGAGCGTGCGCCCGGCGCGACCGACCCGTCGGGCCCCGATGCTCCTCAGCCTCTGCCGGAGCGCGCTCGACGGCCTGCGCCTGCCCGGCCGCGCGCTGGGGGTCCGGGTGGAGGCTGAAGAGGTCGTTCCGGCCCTGGCGGAACAGGCGGACCTGTTCGAACCGCCGCGGCCCGACCCCGATGCCCTGGCCACTGCCCTCACCCGGCTGCAGGGCCGTTGGGGCACCGAGTCGGTCGTGCGCCCTGAGGCCGCCGACAGCCACCGCCCGGAGCGGCAGGGTCGCTGGGAGCCGGTGGAGCTGATGGCAGAGCTCACCCGCCGGACCCCGGCGGTTCACCGTGACGAGAGCAACGCGCCTGACGGTGACGCTGCGGCGCCCGAGCGCTGGGACGCGCCGGCCCTCGTCCTTCGCCTCTGGCCGCAGCCCCGGCCCGTGGAGGTGCGGATCGAGGCGGGCCGGCCGGGCGCCCTGGCGCTGGACGGTGGCTGGCGCCGTATACAGTTGCTCCAGGGCCCGGAGCGCCTCTCCGGCGACTGGTGGGAGGACGAGTACGGGCGCGAGTACTACCGGGTGACCACCGAGGCGGGTGACCTACTCTGGGTGTTCTACGACCCGCGCCACCGCGGTTGGTTCTGGCACGGCTGGTGGGATTGAAGACTTAAGGGCAGGGCCACGTCCAGAACAGGGCGTGAGTATCGTAAGATGATTGTCAGGAAACTGCGCTAGCGTTGGCGCGCTGCGATGTTTCACGCGGGCCAACAACGCATAGGCGACCCCTATCCTCCTAAGCGCTATGATTTCTTGTTGTCTGGATAACCGGAAACACCTAGACTTGAACACAGCCCCACTATCAAGGCAGTAACACCGGAGGATGGCAAAGCGGAGATCGACAGGTTAGGCTGAGCGGGCATGTTGGTCAGGGACCGGCCCTCTTTTGATCCTACTCAGTATGATGTGCGAACCCAGAGGAGTAGGCAGATGGGCACCCAACTTAGACTTGTGCTTACGAGGGTAGTGCTACCTGTTCTAGTCATTTGCACTGTCGTTGTCTTAGCTGTTGTTCGCGAGCCACGTAGTGTTGCGGAGCAACCAGCGTCGGAAGCCCCTCCACTGGAAGTCCCAGAGTGGGGGAAAGTGACCGTGAAAACGGTCTGCTTGGAGATACGCCTATAGAGCACCCGATTTCCCTGGACAGTAAATTGGTGTTTGAATCTAGGGTCCGGGAAATGGGGGTGCGAGATGTCACAGGAGACGAAGGAGCAGATCAGGGAGGAGCCTCCTGAGCGCTGGAGTGCCCAGCGAAAGATGGAAGTGGTTCTCCGTCTACTCCGGGGTGAGGATCTCGGAGAGCTGAGCCGGGAAGTTCAGGTGCCGGCTCCGGAGCTCGAGAGCTGGAGGCGGGTGTTTCTTGAGAGCGGAGTGAACGGACTCAAGCGACGGAGCGGTGATCCGCTTGAAAGAGAACTGGATCGAACCCGGGCGAAGCTTGGGGAAGTGATGATGAGGCTGGAGCTGGCAGAGGGGCTCTTGGAAAAAAGGGGCTACGGGGAAGAACTGAAGAAGCTGTGGAGGCGCGGCTAGCGGTGAGTCCGAGCACGGGCCGGAGCTATCCGTTGACGATGGTGTGTGAGGTGTACAGGGTGGCGCGCTCGACCGTCAATGCGAGGCTGCGTCGGATGCGAGAGCCGTCGATCGCTCCTCCAAAGAAGCGGGGTCCTCAGACGCGCTGGTCGGACGAGGAGGTCGTCGAGGCGATCCGGGAGGTGCTGGAAGAGAGTCCCTTCTTGAGCGAGGGGCACCGGAAGGTGAGAGCACGCCTGCGCAAGAAAGGCATACGAGTGGGCAAGAACCGGGTGCTGAGGCTAATGCGAGAGAACCGGCTCCTCGCTCCGGTGCGGCGCAACCACGCTCATGGGGACCGGACTCACAGCGGGACGATCATCACGGAGCGACCGGACGAGCTGTGGGGGACGGATGCGACCCGGTTCTACACGCAGGAGGATGGGTGGTGCTGGTTCTTCGGGGCGATCGATCACTGCGTGGAAGACATCGTGGGCTGGCACGTGGCGAAGATCGGAGACCGTTGGGCCGCCCTGGAACCGATCCGCCAGGGGGTGCGCACTCACCTGGGTGGCTTTGCCCCGAAGATCGCGCTGGGTCTCGGTCTGAGGCACGACTGGGCGCCGCAGTACACGGCCAGGCAGTTCGCCGCCGAGTTGCGCTGGTTGGGGATTCGATCGACGCCGGCGTACGTCGGGGAACCGGAGTGCAACGGGATCATCGAGCGCTTCCTGAGGACGCTGAAGGAAGAGTGCCTCTACGTGCACGACTTCAAGAATCTCGAGGAAGCGAGGAAGACCATCGGAGAGTTTATCGAGGCGTACAACAACGAGTGGCTGATCGAACGGCACGGCCACCGGATCCCGGCCGAGCTGCGTCGTCAGCTAACGCTGCAGGCGGCGTGATTAAGCTGCCTCTCTGTCCAATAAATCGGGTCCTATACACGCCAATCCTATCCACAGATCGAGGAGAGGTTCTCCCTACCTCTCCTGAAACCTGCCGAGAAGATCCTCGAAGACATCGGCATCCAAGTGGCATCTGAGAGCGTGCCGTGCGACGCGGAGCTGACTTTCGATGTGACTGCCCGTGCAGTGGGCGAAACCTACATGGCAGGGATCTTTCGCTACACGGGCGCGGAAATTGAGGGTCGAGTGCGCATTAGCGCAGCGGGACGCACACCGGTGATCCGGACTTTTCGCCATAGTCTCGCCCCGCCAGTGCAAATTTCTTGTCCGGGCCGCGACTGTGACGCACGCGACAAGAGGCAAGCGCCTTTCCGCCGTGCGTTCTATCGGCCGTTGGTGGATCTGCTGATTGAGCTGTGGGGTGCCGAAGCGTTCGTCGCACAGGTCCGTTCAGGAGCCCTCGAGGACCTACCGATGCGAAGTCTGGGGTTTGTGCCTGGGCTGTTTTCGCTCCCTTGGCCCCAGGGTATACCCCCAAGGGACGACGCTATCCCCGTTCTAAGCTGGACCTTGGTGAACAGCCCAGATGCGACTGTCCGCACGGCAGCTGCTATCGGGTTGGGTGGTCTTGGACCAGAGGCAAGTCAAGCTACCCTTGATCTCGTGAATGCTCTCAGAAACGACGCTGATTCGTTAGTACGCATCACAGCTGCTAAACAGCTAGGTCACGTCCTGGTCGAGCCAAGAGATGCTGTGCCGCATCTTATCGAGGCTCTGAGAAACGACCCTGATGGTAGCGTACGCTCCGCGGCTGCTGAACAGCTAGCTCACACCGGGCTGGAGGCACGCGAAGTTGTTCCCTATCTCATTGAGGCTCTGAGAAACGACCCTGATGGCAGGGTACGTTCCACGGCTGCTGAAGAGCTAGCTCACATCGGGCCGGAGGCAAGGGAAGCTGTCCCCGATCTCATCGATGCTCTAAGAAACTGGGAAGCAGGCACCCGAAGAGTGCTACTCCAGGCTCTGAAGGCCATCACTGGGGCAGACTTCGGGTACGATGCCGACCGCTGGTGGCAGTGGTGGCAGAGCCAGAGCGGCGACACGCACGCGACCGAGCCGTGACCAGTGATCTAAGAGCCGGGCGCGATCAGGGACGATAAGGCTTGTGCCGAAGGCGGAACTGGAGGAGGCTCTCAGGGGAGACTGCGAGCAGATGAGAACAGAGAAGATGTTTTTCAGTGAACCTCCGAGCCTCGGTGACACACTAGGGGAATTGCAAGCACTGGAAGCCGCTCCAATCTTCCCCGAGTACTAACTGTGCCCGAGGAGGATCGGGATGCCCTACATCACCCAGGAGCAGAGAGCGCTCTACGACGCTCAGCTTGCCGGGCTGGCGGAGGCGATCACAGATGAGACGCCCGACGGCGACCTCAACTACATCGTCACACGAATCCTCGCCGGCTGGCTCGGGAAGCGCGGCCTCGGCTACACCGCGCTCGCCGACGTCGTGAAGGTGCTGGAGACGGCGAAGCTGGAGTTCTACCGCAGGGTCGCGGCGCCGTACGAAGACGGCAAGGCAGCTCTCAACGGCGACGTCTACGGCGAGCTGGGCGGCGGCTGACGCGATGCGCGCTCACTCCAGCGGCTCGAGCGTGCCGGCACCGGTCACCCGATAGAAGCGGCCGCCCTGCCAGAGCAGTCCCTGCAGCGACCCGAGCTCGAGCAGCGGGACGTCGACCGCGAAGACCTTGCCTTCGTAGAGGGCCGTGACCTCGGGGATCTCGGTGTGCCCGACCACGACCGCCGTCGCGCCGTAATAGGACAGGGCCGCCTCGACCGTCTGCAGGCTCGCCTTTGGATACCGCCCTTCTTGCCCGTAGTGGTAGCCGCGATACCAGGTGGGACCTGTGCGCCCGAAGATGAACTCCGCCGTGTCGCTGAACGCGAGCGCGTACGAGCGCAGATCGATGCTGGCTTGTGCGGTCTCGTTGACGTCTTCCAAGCTCAGTCCACGCGCGACCTGGTCGGGCGAGATCCCTGCGTGCACGAACAGGATCTCGTTCAGCTTGATGACGATGTGCTTGCTGCGAAGCCACCGGCCCAGTTCCATGTCAGGACCGAAGAGATCGTCGTAGTCGATCCCGCTTCTTCGCACGATGCCGTTCGTGTACTTCTCGTTCACGTAGCGGAGGTCGTCCTGCATGACCATGATCTCGTGGTTGCCGAGCAGGACGTGAACCTGACCTCCTTCCCGCCTGGCCTCCTGTTCCAGACGGTAGATCAGCCAGAGACACTCCGTGACCTTGTCGCCGCGATCGAAGATGTCGCCGTCGATCACCAGGTGGCCCTCGCCCCAACTCCAGTGCAGGCCCGCGTCGACGACACCGGCGTTCTCGAGTAGCTCGACCAGAGCCTGGTACTCGCCGTGGACGTCACTGACCGTGAAGATCTTCGGAACGCCGTCATAGAGCTGGGGTTCGATCGTTGGCGCTTGGGCGGGGATGACGTACTCGACCGCGGAGTCCCCGCAGAACCCGTTGAAGCGCACGGTGTCAACGTCCTCGAAGACACGCTGGACGAGCTGCTCGTCGCAGAGGTAGAAGACGATGGCTCGGGAGTCGGTCTGCCAGTAGACGTGCGGGCCGTCATCCAGGGAATCGGCGGCGGAGACGGAGCTCTCTTGCTGCGCAGCTGTGTAGGACAGCGGTGATTCCCATTGAGCTGTCCAGCTGGCGAGCGGCAGCAAGGCAGCAACTGTCGAGAACAGGGCGATCGACTTGTAGGTTGAGGTTCTCATGATGTTCATCTCGTCCTTGAGGTCAGAACATGGTCGGTCTGGGGCTGATACGGACGCACTCGACAGGCTAGAACGCTTCGCCCAGGGTAATATAGACACCGGACGATCCTTCGCCGAGTCCGAAGTCCAGTCTCACGGTGATGCCCTCCTCACGGCTCAGCAGATAGCGGATCCCGCCGCCCAGCGAGTAGTTGAAGTCGCTCAGCCGGAAATCGCCCACATCGTGCGCGACGTCGCCCAGGCCGGCGAACGCGGCCAGGCCCAACCTCCACCAGATCGGCACGACCCGGTACTCGGCCTGGAAGGCGATCATGCTCCGCTCACGATAGCGCCCCTCGTAGTATCCGCGCATCAGGTCGCCGCCGCCGAACAAGGCGAGCTGCTGCAAGGGAGGAGTGCCGGTGGCGATCGTGACCTGGCCTTGCAGGGCCAGTACGTGCGAGAGCATCCCCAAGTATTGCCGCAACTCCAGCTGGTAGCGATTGAAGCTGAAGTCGCTTCCCAGAGCGCTGCCGAACACGCTCGCGCTGAGCTGGTGATAGCTACCCGACGACGGGTAGAAGATGTTATCCCGGGTATCCCAGCTGGCGAAGATGCCCGCGCCGGACACCGTCCCGCCGTCGCTGCCGCTGACGCTCCCCGCGTCGAGCAGACCCCCTTCCTCGACTTCCAGCAGTTTGCTGTGCTGGAACTCATAACCCAGGCCGAGGTTCAGCTCCGAGTAGACGCGCCTCTGCACGTTCACGCGCAGGTTGATATAGCGGGGTGTGAGATCCTCCTCGGCGTCTTCAGGCGTGTCATTGCCGATACCGTAGAACTTGTCGGGGTACTTGCTGTAGCCCAGCTCGCCGTCCAGGCGGTAGGTCTCGCGCTTCCAGTAGAGCTGGCCGGAGATGTCGGCCATGATCTGGTTCTTCTGGGTGTAGATCACGGCCGGCACGATCGTGGAGGGCCGGCCGCTCATCTCACTCCCCCGCTCACGGTAGTAGTACTGCGCGGCCACGCCAAAGGCCGTCTTCGTCTCCGGCGTGTAGTAGAGCACGGGGATGAAGAGGATGCCGCTGCGTTTCTGCTCTGGTACTGTGCCGGTCTCCTGTCCGGATAGTGGGGCAGCGGGCGCCAGGGCCAGGAGCAGCAGCGGCGCGAGTCGGCTGCGCCTGAGCCGTGCGGCCACGGCGCGGCACCGAACAGGTCCGGCGCGCCGGATCGTTGCCTCCAGTGGTTGTACCGAGCGGGTCCGACGATCGGGCATGACGCTCACTGGGTAGCAGGCAGTCCCGTTGGCCATCCCCGGGTGTATCGACGGGGCGACGCCGCGACTAATTTGCCGCGTCCATGAGCAACTTGAAAGCAGCTACGTCTCGATCCCCGACGCAGCCGAGGTGTTCTACGACTGGATGTACTTCGGTAGCTCCTCCCGGAAGTTGGGGAAGTACCGTGAGATGACCGTCACATCGAAGCGGGAGAGGATCGACTCCTTCGGCTCCCGGTCGAGGAGAAACTTGAACGCCGCCTCTATGCATTGTGCAGGAGTCACCCTGCCGCCCGTCAGCTTCCGGTAGTCGGATCTCGTCATCGTGACCCGGTGCTGCGTCTCGCTGCCGTTCTCCTCCACCCTGACGTCGAACTCGAAGTGGTCGTTGGAACGAATTACGTTCACCTCGATCATCATTTCCTCATCTGCCTTGGTTCATGTAGTTCAGGCGCCACCACAGCAGGGCGATGATGGTTTTGGCGTCCTGCTGTCTGCCGGCGAGCGTGTCGTCCCATAACTCGGCCGGCGTCGTCTCGATCACCCGGATATCCTCGTCCCCTACGCCCAGGCCCTCACCTGCCGCGACCCGCGTAGCCTCGCTGACCTCGCCGTAGAAGAGTAGCACCCGCTCCGATGTGCCGCCCGGGGATACATAGAATGTGGTGATGGGCCTGAGGTTCTCGACCTCATACCCGGTCTCCTCGCGGACCTCGCGGGTGATCGCGGCTTCCGGCGACTCGCCTTCGCGCAGCCCGCCGGCCACGATCTCCGTGATCCAGCCCGGCCCCTTCTCGTGGGTTGGATAACGGAACTGGTTCACCAGCACCAGCGCACCGGTCTCGCGCTTCACAAGTAAGACGGCCACCGAGTCGCCGCGCTCGAAACAGAGCTGCCGTGTCGGTCCACTCCAGCTGCCGTCGTGCTTGCGGTGCTCGAGGACCGCCTCGTCGATGGCGAAGACGTCATTAAACACCCGCTGCTGCTTCAAGATCCTTACTCTGTCCATCCTCGCGACCTCGGTGTTTCGGGGCTGGACAAGCTAACAGCTTGCGCGCCCCGTCGGTCAAGTAGAGCGAGGATTGGCGACGAATGCAACGGGTCGAGCCGTTCGCAGGCGTGATCGCGCGGTGGAGGACCGCGCGGCGAACCGGTATCAGGCCTGACCTCATGGGGTGGGGACGGAGGTTGCGGGCAGGCGACACAGCGAAGATCTTCAGTCCGCGCTTCCGGATGGCGGAGTGCGCTGCGCCATCGGGTTCTCGGCATCAGGCCTACTTGATATGAATCACGATACAAAGCAAACTGGGGTACGCCCGCCCGGAGACTTCAACCCGCGGACCGAGCCCGCCCTCGACTTCCCCGACGCCGACTACGAGGAGCTTTCCGCCGCTGACTACCGGACCCTCGGGTTCATGTCAGGGCTCGAGGTTCACCAGCAACTCCTCACTCGCTCCAAGCTGTTCTGCCGCTGCCCCGCCGGACGGCGCGTGAGAAAACACGACGGCGAGGTCCTCCGACACATGCGACCCACACTGAGCGAGATGGGCGAGTACGACGGGACCGCCTTGATGGAGTTCAAGACCAAGAAGGAGATCGTCTATCTGCTGGAGCGCGGCTCGGTCTGCACCTACGAGATGGATGACACGCCGCCCTTCGAGATCGATGAGGAGGCGGTGCGGATTGCGTTGGAGATCGCACTGCTTCTCAACCTCGATCTTGTGTCCGAGCTGCACGTGATGCGCAAGCAATACTTGGACGGCTCGATCCCGACTGGGTTCCAGAGGACGGCGATGGTGGGCTTGAGTGGGGTGATCCCATTCCGGGTTCCGGAGCTGGGAGTCGACCGGGAGCTGCGCATCCGCCAGCTCTCGCTGGAGGAGGATGCGTGCCGCGAGGTGTCGGACATCGGCCATCGCATTACCTTCCGCACCGACCGGCTGGGCACGCCGCTCACCGAGACCGTCACCGAGCCGGAGCTGCTTACCCCGGCGGAGGTTCAGGCCGCCGGCCGACTCCTTTCCCGGGTAGTGCAGGCGACGGGCAAAGTGCGACGTGGCCCGGGGGCGGCGCGGCAGGACGTGAACGTATCGGTGGCGGGCGGCCGGCGGATCGAGCTCAAAGGCGTGGACAATCACCGGGGCCTACCGCAGCTGGTCCACATCGAGGCGTTCCGGCAGCTGAACCTGCTCCGCGTCCGCGCCGAGCTGCGACGTCGGGGGGTGACGGCTGAGATGTTGGCCTGCCCGGAGAAATCGCTCGCCTGGGAGAACTCGCCCAACGTGGTGGATGCCCATGCGGTGATGGGTTCCTGCGACTATGCGCCCATCAATGCCGGCCTCGATCGTGGCGAGCAGGTTTTCGCCGTGCGTCTGCCCGGGTTCGGCGGGCTGCTCAACCACCGCACCCAGCCGGGCGTCACCTTCGCCCGGGAGTTCGCCGACCGAGTGCGAGTGATCGCCTGTCCCGTGCACCGGCCGTTCATGATCCACTCCGACATCCGTGACCACGGCCTCGACGCGCGGCAGTGGCGCTTGCTGCGCCAGGCGCTCGGGGCGGAGAGTGGCGACGCAATCGTCGTCGTTTGGGCCCCGGAAGAGGACACGGACACGGCAATTCGCGAGCTGTTCGTGCGCGCCCAGCAAGCTTTAGTCGGCGTCCCGGCAGAGACGCGTCAGGCGTTCGGCGACGGGACCAACGGGTTCGAGCGTATCCTGCCAGGGCCCGACCGTATGTACCCTGACACCGACACGCCTCCACTCCCGGTCCCCGACGCTATGGTGGTCGAGATCCGGGAGCGACTGCCGGAACCGCCGTGGTCACGCCAGTCGCGCTACGAGGCACTGGGTTTGGACTCCGTCGCCGCTTGGCGCCTGGCTGCCGCGCCCTGGGCGAAGCTGTTCGACGCCGTCGCGCCCGCGGCCGGCACCGTCGCCCGCCGGCTGGCCACATGCCTGGAGCAGCGGATCCCCTATCACCAGCGGGGCGGCAGACTCGCTTCTCTCCCCGAGCCTACCCGCGTGGTGCCCTTGGTTCGGGCCACCGAGGCAGGAGAGATCCGTCCGGAGGCCATGGCACGCATCTTCGATGCGCTCGTCGAGCGACGGAATGCTCCGGTCGAAGAGGTGCTGGCTGCCTACCGGAGCAGACCGCACGATCTCGAGGAGCTGGAGCGCAGTGTGCAGGAAGTGCTGGCAGGAGCTACCGCTTTGGCGGGCAGGCCGCGTGATGTGGTCATGAGGTGGGCTATGGGCGTGGTGATGCCGCGCTTCCTAGGCCGGCTCGACCCGGCGCTTGTGATGGAGCGGGTCGCAGCCACTTTCCAGGCGGGCCTTTCGGAGGTCGGGACATGAGCGAGAACGACCACTATAAGGGCTATCGGGGACCGTGCGTGGAGCCGATGAAGCGATTCGGCATCACCGTCTGGTGCGAGGTGAGAGCCCGCACGACGCGGGGCGAGTTCGCAGGGCTGGTCCTGCCGCGCTCGGAGACTAGCGACGAGAACCACATCGTCCTGAAGCTAGACAGCGGCTACAACATCGGGTTGCGCTACGACACCATCCAGTCGCTGGAGAAGACGGGCTACCGCGAAGCGCACTACAAGATCCCGGAGAAGGAGTTCCCCGTTGATCCCGAGCTTCCCCGCGTGAAGCTGTTCGGCACCGGCGGCACCATCGCGTCGCGGCTCGACTATCGGACCGGCGCGGTGATCCCGGCCTTCAGCCCGGGCGAACTCTATGGCTCGGTGCCGGAGCTGGCCGATATCTGCAACTTGGAGACCGAGAAGCTGTTCGCTGTCTTCTCGGAGAACATGGGGCCGGAACACTATCTCATCCTGGCGGAGAAGGTGGGCGAAGCGATCGCCCAAGGCTGTGCGGGGATCGTCATCGGCCACGGGACCGACACCATGCATCATACGGCCTCAGCGCTCAGCTTCATGGTGCAGCGGCCGCCGATCCCGATCGTCATGGTGGGGAGCCAGCGCTCCTCGGACCGGCCTTCCTCCGATGCGGCCCGGAACCTGATCAACGCCACCTGGACCGCGGCGCACGGACCCATCGCCGAGGTGATGGTGTGCATGTTCGGGCCCACCTCGGACCAGTACAACTTGCTACACCGCGGCACGCGCGTCCGCAAGATGCACAGCTCCTACCGGAGCGCCTTCCGCACCCTCGGTGACGTCCCCATCGCTATGGTGCAGAAGGGGAAGATCACACCGCTCAAGGACGACTACTTGCCGCGGCGTGACGACCGGGAGGTAACGATCCAGCCGGCTTTCGAGGAGCGGGTCATCCTGATTTTCTACTACCCCGGCATGCGCCCCGACGTGATCGATGCGCTAGTCGATTGCGGGTACAAGGGGATCGTCATTGCCGGCACAGGGCTCGGCCACGTGAACCGCAAGATCTACCCGGCACTGAAGCGGGCCCGCGATGCCGGGGTGCAGATGTATATGACGCTGCAGACTCTCTGGGGCTTCGTTCAGATGCACGTGTACGAGACCGGACGGGAGATCCTCGGGCTCGGCGTGATCCCGTTGGCCAACATGTTGCCCGAGGTGGCCTACATCAAACTCGGCTGGGCCATGGGTGTGCACCCTGACAACCCCGAGGCGGTTCGCGAGTCCATGACTACTTCCATCGCTGGTGAGATCACTGACCGGGAACCGCACGACGGATACCTGATCTTCCAGGGCGGTGTCCCGGAGGTACAGGAGTACTTGGGGAAGGTATGGAGATGACCAAAGGGGAACGGCAAGGGGCTTCGCCACTCGCCGGCGCCGGGCTTGAGAGCGAGCTGGCCAAGCCACGCTCCGAATGGACGCTCGACGATCTGGTGGACGTGGTGAGCGAGCAGGGCATCCGGCTGGTGAGCCTCATGCACGTGGGCGGCGACGGCTGGCTCAAGACGCTCGACTTCGTGCCTCAGAGCATCGACCATTTCCGGGACATCGTGCAGGCCGGCGAGCGGGCCGACGGCTCGAGTGTGTTCGCCGGTATGGGAATCCCCGCGACGGCCTCGGATATCGTCTTACAGCCGCGGGTGCAGACGGCCTTTCTGGATCCGTTCGCTGCGCAGCCGACGCTGGTGTTGAGGTGCGGACACGCCGGTCGCGATGGCGAGCCGTTGCCGCAGTCGCCGGACACGATCCTCAGGCGTGCCAGTGAGCGGGTCCGGGAGGAGACGGGGGTCGAGCTGTGGGCGCTGGGGGAGGTCGAGTACTTCCTGGGTAAGCGCTGGGACGAGACGGACATCTACGGTGCCGACGACCGGGGCTACCATGCCAGCTCGCCGTTCGTCTTCGGCGAGGCGCTCCGGCGTGAGGCGCTCGCTCTTCTGGCCGATGTCGGGGTGGCCGTCAAGTACGGACACAGCGAGGTCGGCTACATCGAGGCGAAGGAGACCGAGGGTGTCATCTGGGAGCAACACGAGATCGAGCTGGCGCTCAGCCCCTTGCCCGAGGCGGCTGACGGGATCCTGCTCACCCAGTGGGTGCTGCGCAATCTGGCGCAACGCAGTGGGATGCGTTGCACGATGGGCCCGATGATGCTCGAGGGGCATCCGGGTAACGGCCTGCATTTCCACTTCGCCCCTGTGCGGGATGGCCGCCCCTTGGAGATCGAGCGCGAGGACGGCAGTCTGTCTGATCCGGCGCGCTGGCTGATCGGCGGCCTGGTGCAGATGGGCGCCGCGTTGATGGCCTTCGGCAATCGGGTCGAGGATTCGTTCGCCAGGATCGTTCAGGCCAAGGAAGCCCCCAGCAGCATCGTGTGGGGGAAGTACGACCGCAACGCGCTGGTTCGGCTCCCCGTGGTGGCCACTGACGCCCAGGGCCGCGTGGTCACGCCGCCGACTGTCGAGTTTCGGCTGCCGGACGGTTCCGCGTTGCCCCACCTGCTTCTGGCCGGAGCAGCGCTGGCGATGATCCACGGTCGCGAGACCGGCGATCTGGACGATCTGCTGCAGCGAACCTCGGTGGAGGCGGCCGCCGGTGGAGACCGGTCGACACGCCTGCCGCGCAACTTCGCCGAAGTCGCCGATGCCCTTGAGCG
>JGI2171J19970_10000099_pt1 | contig 34767 bp, 33 predicted proteins | sample DeeMarSWOR324_28_FD_19970 | JGI IMG/M metagenome (IMG submission 19970) | reverse complement strand
GGATTGGGCTACATTTTGTCATGTAGACATCATTTGTCGATAAAGTCTGACCCCGATGGGAGCCAGGCTATTTCCCAAAACCTTCTCCAATCACGGATTTGGAGATGCTTACACCGGTTCTTAAAACGTTGACAAGAGAGAGGCTTACTGTTATTCTTTTACCTAATTTTCGAGGTTTTTCTCCATGATTGAACGATACACCCGTCCCGAAATGGGCGCCATCTGGACAGAAGAAAATAAATACCAGAAATGGCTTGATGTTGAACTGGCTGTCTGTGAGGCATGGACAAAAGCAGGTGAAATTCCTTCTCAAGCTCTTAAAAGGATTAAGGAAAAAGCTGGCTTCTCCATAAAGAGGATCGAAGAGATTGAAAAAGTTGTGAAACATGATGTGATTGCTTTCCTCACTTCTGTGGCTGAAAATGTAGGCAAAGACTCCCGTTTTATTCATCTTGGCCTGACATCCTACGATGTTGTCGACACAGCTCTCTCTCTTCTTATCAAAGAAGCGCTGGAGAAAATCCGAAAAGACCTCGCTCCGCTTAAGAAAGCTCTTAAAGATGAAGCTTTGCGCCATAAAAAAACAGTGTTGGTAGGCAGAACTCATGGAGTTCATGCTGAGCCGATCACCTTTGGAGTTAAACTCCTTGTCTGGTATGAAGAAATAAAGCGCCAGCTTCTTCGTCTGGAAAATGCCCTTGAAGTTATCAGCTACGGCAGAATTTCTGGCTCAGTAGGGACCTATATTCATCTCAACCCGAAAATTGAGCTTCATGCCTTGAAAAGATTAGGTCTCAAACCGGCACGAGTCTCCACCCAAGTCCTACAGCGCGACAGGCACGCCGAAGTCCTCTCTATGCTTGCGCTTCTCGCCTCCTCCCTGGATAAATTTGCAGTGGAGATTCGCCACCTCCAGAGGACAGAAGTTCTGGAAGTGGAGGAACCTTTCACCAAAGGTCAAAAAGGCTCATCATCGATGCCGCACAAAATGAATCCTGTTCGCACAGAAAGGATCTCAGGTCTCGCCCGCATCGTAAGGTCTAATCTCCAGGCTGCCCTGGAAAACATCTCTCTCTGGCATGAAAGAGATATTTCTCATTCCTCAGCTGAAAGAATCATAATTCCTGACTCTTTCATTCTCACAGATTTCATCTTGGCTGAGACAGCCGACATCATAAAAAATTGGAAAGTCAATGCTGACAGAATGAAGGAAAATGTCGATCTTACGCGGGGTCTTATTTTTTCCCAGAGTGTTCTCCTTGCTCTCACGAAAAAAGGAATATCTCGGGAGCAAGCCTTTCTGATTGTCCAGAAGAACAGCCTTAAAGCCTGGAAAGAGCGCCTTGATTTTAAACAGCTTATGCAATCTGATAAGGAAACCAGTAAAATCTTAACCAAGGAAGAAATCAATTCATGTTTTTCTCTCCAGCCTTATTTAGAAAAAATTGATTATATCTTCGACAGAGTTTTTGGTGATGAAAGTTAGAATACTCGTCTCCCTTAAAGACAGTGTTCTAGATCCTCAAGGTCAGACTGTAAAAAATGCTCTCCGTACTCTTGGCTATGGTTCTATTAAAGATGTAAGGCAGGGCAAAGTCTTTGAGATTGAACTTGAAGGGATTTCTGAGAAAGAAGCTGAAAAGATCATTCCTGAAATCTCTGACAAGGTATTAGCAAATCCCATCATCGAAAAATTCTCCTGGCAAATTTTAGAAAAAGGCTGAAATCTTAAGAAAAACTGTGCCAATTCCTGGTAACAAATGGCTAAATTGAAATTTGGAGTCGTAATTTTCCCGGGATCCAATTGTGATTATGATACCTACTACGCCCTGCAAGACGTCTGTAAGCAAGAGACGACATTTCTCTGGCACAAAGAGCATGACCTGAAAAATGTCGATTGCGTTGTTCTTCCAGGGGGATTTTCTTACGGAGACTATTTAAGGTCAGGCTCTATCGCTGCCTTTTCCCCTTTAATGCAGGAAGTGAAAGAATTTGCCCTGAAGGGAGGGCTGGTTCTCGGAATATGTAACGGATTCCAGGTTCTTTTGGAATTGGGACTTCTTCCTGGAGCCATGCTCAGGAATAAAAATTTGAAATTTCTCTGTCAATTCGTCCACATTAGAGTAGAAAACGACAAAACTCCTTTTTCGCACCGCGCAAAGAGGGGACAGATTCTGAAGATTCCTATAGCTCATTTTGACGGTAATTATTTTGCTCCTCCTGAGATTATTCAAGAAATAAAAAATAACAGCCAGATAGTATTTCGCTATTCAGACGCTGAAGGTCAGATCAATGAAGAGGCCAACGTCAACGGTTCTTCGGAGAGTATAGCAGGTCTTATAAACAAAGCAGGCAATGTCATGGGAATGATGCCCCATCCAGAAAGGGCTTCTGAGGTACTCCTTGGCAGCGAAGATGGCCGGGTTATTTTTGAATCAATAATTACAAAACTGAACTAACCTGGATTATTCACGAGTCGAGATTGCCGCAGATGCAAGGCGCGGCCCATGAAGCTGTGGTCGTCCACTGCGAATGGGCTGCAACGCCGCAGATGCGGTGAGATCGGCTCGCCCGAAGGGTAAAAAATGCCGATTATGATTAGAAGAAAATTTAGCAAAGAAAGTTTCCCCCTTGATTTTGCGAAAAATCATGCTAATAAGCAGATATCATTGAAAATAAATTAAGGTATCGGCAGTTTTTATGAATAATTCAGGCTAGCTTTTCCAGGAAAAGCGGAGCAGCTTAGATGATTGATAAGAAGATTATCGAAGAACACAACCTCACACAGGAGGAATATGAAAAAATTGTAGAGCTAATCGGGCGAGAGCCCAACATCACAGAGCTTGGGATCTTCTCCCTCATGTGGTCAGAACACTGCAGCTATAAAAGCTCAAAAATCCATCTCAAAAAATTGCCAGTAACAGGGAAAAATGTTATCCAGGGACCAGGTGAAAATGCGGGGATTATCGATATCGGGGATGGTTTAGCAGCGGTTTTCAAAATCGAATCCCACAACCATCCATCTTATATCGAGCCTTATCAGGGCGCTGCGACTGGAATTGGTGGAATTCTCAGAGATATATTCACCATGGGTGCCAGGCCCATCGCTCTCTTGGATTCTCTTCGCTTCGGACCTCTCTCCCAGCCCAAAAACAAATCCATTATGGAAGGAGTGGTTTCTGGGATAGCGGGTTACGGAAACTCCATTGGAGTTCCTACGGTGGGAGGCGATATTTATTTCAACAACTGCTATTCGCTAAATCCGTTGGTCAATGTGTTTGCCTTGGGAATAGCGGAAAAGGATAAGATTTTCTACGCAAAAGCCGAGGGAATAGGAAACCCGGTGTTATATGTCGGATCAAAAACAGGACGAGACGGCATTCATGGCGCCACCATGGCTTCGGCTGAATTCGACCAGGATTCAGAAAAGAAGAGACCAAACGTCCAGGTCGGAGATCCGTTCAAAGAAAAACTTTTAATCGAGGCCTGCTTGGAAGTAATGGCCAAAGACATTATCGTGGGAATTCAAGATATGGGGGCTGCAGGTCTGACCTGCTCTACAACAGAGATGGCCGCTAATTCTGGAGCAGGCATCGAAATCAACATCGACCTCGTTCCTCAAAGAGAGGAAGGCATGACTCCCTATGAGATGATGCTCTCTGAGTCTCAGGAAAGAATGCTAATCGTGGCCAAGAAAGATAAAGTCAAGGAAGTGCAGGAAATTTTTTCAAAATGGGATTTAGACGCCGTAATCATCGGTCATGTTACAGAGGGAGGCAGGCTCAAGGTCAAATTTGAAGAGGAAATTGTCGTGGATCTTCCGCTTGACGCCATCATCAACCTCTGTCCTGTCTATGAAAGAGAAAGCAAAACTCCCTCCTACATCAAAGCAGATACTATTACAAAACCCCTTCCCTCGCCAGAAAATTACAACAAAACTCTTCTCAAACTTCTCTCTTCGGCCACTATTGCAGAAAAAGAATGGGTCTACCGTCAATATGATCATACGGTCCAGGTTAATACTGCTTTCCTTCCCGGAGCCGATGCATCTCTTTTAAGGATTAAAAATACAAAGAAAGCTTTGGCCCTCACTCTTGATGGAAACTCCCTTTATTCTTACCTGGATCCCCGGACTGGAGGAAAAATAGCCGTTGCAGAGGCCTGCCGGAATTTAGCCTGTGTAGGAGCAAGGCCTGTTGGGGTTACAAACTGCTTGAACTTTGGCAATCCGGAAAAACCAGAAACAATGTGGCAATTTAAGGAGGTTGTCGAAGGAATAGCTCAAGCCTGCAGTGCTTTTAATATCCCTGTTACCGGAGGAAACGTAAGCTTTTACAACGACACAGAAGGAATTTCGATCTATCCCTCTCCGGTGCTCGGCGTGGTCGGGATTGTGGATAATGTGAGCAAAGCGGTCAGCCCTGGATTCAAGAAGGAAGGAGATTCAGTGATCCTGCTGGGAAAAAACAAAGAAGAACTTGGCGGTTCTGAATACCTCAAGTGTGTTTTCGATATGGAAAAGGGCATTCCTCCGCAAATCGATTTAAAAGAAGAAAAGCGAATCCAGGAATTCTGCCTGGAAGCAATTTCTTTGGGCCTCATCGAATCAGCCCACGATGTCTCGGAGGGAGGACTTGGTGTTTCCGTTACAGAATGTTCATTGCTAAGTCCTCAAAGAATCGGTATTAGCCTAAATCTTCAAGATGATATACATCGAGATGCACTCCTGTTCGGAGAAACCCAATCCAGAATAGTAGTCTCATCCAGCAGCCGAAAACTTCAAGAATTACTTAATCTTGCAAGAAAAAGAAAAGTGAAAGCAACTATTCTAGGAAAGGCCGGTGGAGAAAGGATTATTATTTATCATTCCAACAAGAAAATTATCGACATCCCTGTTAATGAAGCCTATAAAGCTTGGAAAGAGGCTATTCCTGATATTTTCCGGATAAAATAAAAAGGGGACAGGCTACTTTTTCTGACGGTCTGCGGAACCAAGTCTTATTTTAGGAAATACCTTTAGGACAAGAGTACGCAATAATATCTTTCCCCGATGACAAGGCCTGACCCCCACAGCCTGTCTCTTTCTTAAAAAAAAGTAGCCTGTCTCCTTTTTCAAAAGCAATAAAAAAATTGAAAGTTTTTTTGATAAAATATAAACTGAGTAACTGTGTAATGGACCAAAGGAAAAATTTTTACTAAATCTGAGGAAAATAAGATGTCAGAAGAGGTTTTTTTAAGCCCAAAGAAAAAGGGAAAAATTGCAGTTTTTATCTCTGGCCGCGGCTCAAACTTTAAAGCCATTCACGATTCCATCCTTGCCGGGAAAATTAATTGCGAGATCGCCCTGGTCTTCAGCAACAAAGAAGATGCGCCAGGACTCAAGATTGCACAAGACCGAAATCTCGAAACTCTCTTCCTCAACCCAAAAACCTACTCTAACCTTGACGATTATGAGAAGGAAATTATCAAGGAGCTCAGGAAAAGGGATGTGGATTTGATCTGTTTAGCAGGTTATATGAAAATTTTGGGCCCTTTACTTTGCCGCGAGTTTAAGAACGCTATCATCAATATTCATCCAGCCCTTCTGCCCTCTTTTCCTGGCCTCCATGTTCAAAAGAAAGCTATTGATTGGGGAGTCAGATACTCAGGAGCTACTGTCCACTTTGTTACCGAGGATGTGGACATGGGCCCGATTATCGTTCAGGCAGTGGTGCCCGTTATTCAGGATGATACAGAGGAAACTCTGAGCGATAGAATACTAATGGAAGAACATAAAATCTATTCCGAAGCGGTAAGGCTCTATTTTGACGGAAGACTCGAAGTAAGGGGAAGAAGAGTGTATATAAAATAGAGCTACACTCGCATGGCTTATCAGTTATTCAAGCTAATCGGCAAGATAGGATGGAGCAAGACGTGCCCCTGGGGATTATCGGCCATACGGAGAAGGGCGAGAAAGGCAGGCCATCATTTACAAACAGCGGCAACAAGTATAGAAGATGAAATAGAAGGAAAAGAAAATGAAATCAGTTGAAGAACAATTTGAATACTTAAAAAAAGGCTGCGTGGATATTATCCAGGAAGATGAGCTAAAAAACAAACTGGCCCGCTCTATCAAGAAAAATAAGCCTTTAAAAGTAAAAGCGGGATTTGATCCCACGGCCCCAGATATTCATCTGGGCCACATTGTGCTCTTGCGCAAAATGAAACATTTTCAGGACTTAGGCCATGATGTGATCTTTCTCATTGGAGATTTTACCGGACTTATAGGTGATCCATCGGGAAGATCGGCCACCCGGCCTCCTATGACTCGAGAAGAGATCAATAAAAATGCCGAAACCTATAAAAAGCAGATATTCAAGATTCTCGATCCTGATAAAACGATAATCGATTTTAATTCTCGATGGCTAGAAAAACTAACAAGCTTTGATATGATTAACCTTTCCTCGAAATACACTGTGGCCAGAATACTGGAGAGAGATGATTTTTCCAACCGCCTGAAAAACAACAAGCCTATATCGGTCCATGAAATATTCTATCCTCTAATGCAGGCTTATGATTCTGTTGCCTTGAAAGCAGACGTGGAACTAGGCGGAACAGACCAAAAATTCAACCTCCTAGTCGGCCGTGAAATACAGAGAGAGTTCCGCCAGGAACCCCAGGTAATCATGACCACTCCCCTGTTGGAAGGCTTGGATGGCGTGGAAAAAATGAGCAAAACTCTAAACAATTATGTAGGAATTACTGAACCTCCTTCGGAAATCTACGGAAAAATCATGTCCATCTCTGACCCTTTGATGTATCGCTACTACGAACTTCTAACAGACGAATCCCTCACCCAGATTGAAAAATGGAAAAGAGAGGTCAAAAAAGAAAAAATCAATCCCAAGAACCTCAAATCAAAGCTGTCCATGTCCATCGTGTCTGATTTTTGGGGAAAGGAAAAAGCCGAAGCAGCAGCAGCGGAATTTGAAAGGGTATTCAAAGGAAAAGAACTTCCTGCAGAAATTGAAGACATAGAAATACAAGTTAAAAAAGTAGAACTCAAAGCTAAAGTAAAAGCACCTAAAGTTGAGGCCAGGGCAACAGTTATTCCCCTTATGGATCTGCTGGTTGAGCGAAACATTTTCCCTTCAAGAAAAGAGGCAAAAAGGGTAATCCGCCAAGGAGGAGTATATCTCGGTGGCCAAAGAATCGAAGACGTCGCTTTCAAAATTGATTTAAGCAAAAAGAGTGATTTGATCCTTAAAATCGGCAAGAGAAAATTCTATAGAATCGTAAAAAAGAAAGCATGAAGACAGGCTATTATTCTGGCGGGGAAAGCTTGGGGGGTTTGCCGAATATATCCTCATATATTTCAGTATAAGAGTCTTTTCCTCCGATAAGAAGGCAGGTTAAAGGCATAACTTCTTTTGCCAACCCAGACATCGCTCCAGATGTTCTCCGAATGTCCCATTGGGCAGTAGTATCCTCTCTCAGCCTGGAGATATGATACAACTCTCTGGCACTAACCTTAAGTAAGACTCTTCTTCGATGGGCATTGGTCAGAACATACTCTGCTCCCTGATCTATATTTTCTTTCAAGAGTGAATAAACATAGTTAGTCTCCTCCATCATCTCCATGAATTCCTTCTTTGATCCAATATCCTCTATTGAAGGCGGAACAGTCACTCCTAACTCTGGATCGTATTTTTGAGCAGTCAGAGTAGCCATACGGTGGCGTTTGAGTTGGGCATAGCATGAGGCAGAGATGATGAGATCATAAGTGAGGTTCACATATTCGAATTCACGGAGAGGAGCATCGTAAAACTCCATGTATTTGAATGCTGATTTCAGAAATTCTTTCTTTTCCTTCGGATTAAGACTTTTAGCCCTCTTGAAACATTCCTCGTAAGGCAAAAATGAAGAGGTATGCAAAAGAGAGGCGATCAATTTAACATCTGCTTCAGCTGTAAAATCGACAAGGCAAACCAGCTCCTTACTGTTCTTCGAAGACTCCAAGTAGAACTGAGCTTTTTCTTCAATCTCGGGGTAAGTCTTTGAGTCGAAATCATTGGCTTCAGTAAAAAGAATGATTGAAGGAGCCACCTCTTTAGCCAGGGCATAAATCTTTTGATTGAACTCCTTAAGCTCCGCCAGTTTCCGGGAAGCAAACCTACGGATCAGAAATTCCAGATTCCGGGCATTTACGGTCATGCCAAGCTGACCTTTGGTAGCCAAGCTTACTACATAACGAGCATCTTCCTTGGCCCATCCCTCAAGCATAAAATGCTTCTTAGAATTGCTAGCAACTTCTTTGTTTTTTTCCAAGAAATATGCGCTTAACTTTTTATAGAGCTTGCTGTAAAGAGAGTTTTGGGCTTTGATTATTTTTACAAAAACATCCTGCTTCCCAGAGTTCTTAATTTCTTCTGGGATAAAAAGTTCATCCTTTAGGGCAATGTAGCGTTGAGACTTTTCCGTATAAGAGCAGAGGCGAAATTTTTCTATTTCTTCTACGGCCAATCTGCTAACTCCGATGATATCAAAATTGAAAACAGCGTGCTCGGCGACAGAATGATGGCCCATTTTAAAAATAATGTTCTGGTTGGATCTTCTCGCCTTCTCCACCTCAGCTCTGGCAACGGCTCGAAGTTCGTTTACCGGACGAGTGTCCCTGGAAATGCGGGCATAAGCAGCAGAAAGGGTTTCAGGAGTAATATCCTCTCGGGGCGGGGAGTTTTTCTTAAGTTCTTCTATAACCTCCCTGTCAACATTATAACCGGCGAGGATGACATGCATGGTTTCACTAAAAACAAAAAGAGAGAAAAGCCCAGAAAGGCAAGATAACAAAACTTAGTTTATCGCATCAGGATAATGCTTAGCCCAGGCAAGCCGATTGATCCAGCGACACTGCCAGGAATCAAAGAGTATTTTTCTTCCTGCCCTCTCCTGGTTAAGCTGAAAAATGCTGTCTTTTCTCCAGGTGATAATCTCAGAAGCAATCCTCTGAGCCTGGGGCCCGGGCAGCTCAATCCTAATCAATTCATGCGGATCAGCACTTAAATCATAGAGAGAGACCGCTTTGTCTGTTGGATTGTATAAAAACTTCCTGTTGGCCATGACAAAGCCCGCTGGACTCTCCTGCAGCCATCCGGAAAAAAACACTTTACGGTCATCCGGCAAAGGCCCAAGGGCATTAGCACCATCAAAGTCGGCGCTGTTGGCATCAAAACCCAAAAGAGCCAGCAGTGTCGGCGCCAAATCAATAGAGCTTGCTGCTTTTGTAATCCTGGTTCCCGGCTCAACCAAAGATGGAGCTCGTACAACTAAAGGAACCTGTAAGAGCTCCTCGAAGGCTATCCGAATGTGGCCGAACATACCGTGCTCGCCAAAAGCTTCGCCGTGATCTCCGACAACACAAAAAACTGTTTTATCCTCAAGATTCAGCTCAGTAAGCTTGCTGTCCAGAGCAGCTATAAATCTATCGGTATAAGAAATCGTCTGCTGGTAACGCTCTACCGGCTTCCCAAGAGGTATGGCAAACCACTCGGGAACCTCATAAGGATTGTGGCTAACTGAGCAAAGAACTGTCAAGAAAAAGGGCCTCTCGTCAGATTTTATCCATTTGACAATCGGTTCCACCATTGAAAACTCATCACTGCCCAGATAGCCGAGAAAATCGGTTGGGTCATCCAAATCTTCTCTGGACCAGAATTTATCGAAGCCGAGGTTAGAGATTAAACTGGGCCGAGATTCGAAGTTGCCTTTGGCTGACTGGAAAAATGCAGTTCTAAAATTCAACTTATCCTCTAGGATCGTAGCCATGCTGGCATAGGGCTTAACCGCAGGAACGGCCTCTGCAATATCCGGGAAGACCGAAGGAAATCTTCCGGTCAGAAGGCCAAACAGAGCTTTTGTTGTATGAGTAAGCGAGGAACGAAAGTTTGTAAATTCAGCACCCTGACAAGCCAAATCCGCAAGATGGGGGGTTAGGTTACTCTCCCTATCCCCGAGTGAAGTCTTCCTGTATTGAATGCCCTCAAGGATTATTAGAACTACATTATAATCTTTCGGCTTTGATCTTAGCGGAATCTGCACCTGGTCAAAAGCAGGTATTTTTCGTTTGGCGTTGGCTAAATCGATGCTGGTAAGCCGACAGGGATCAGCAGAGAAAAAGCTCTTCACTGCCCTAAATTGACTATTGTAATGTAATCCTGCGGAAGCTATCGATGGTGAACCTCGCCTGGCCAATGCACTACGAGACAGTACAGCGATAAGTATAAGCATGACGGAAACAATGATTCTTGCAGCAAAAGGCTTGCGGTTATAAAGCGGCGGCAGGGGCTTAGCTAAAACAAAAAAGAAAAAGATAATAGCAATAGCGGCTGGCACTAGCAGGATTACGGCAGCAACCTTCATATCTATTATATTAGTGATAACCGTGACTAACGAGGTTATAGGGTCAAGAAATACCGACACGAAGACTGTTGGCAGGATTTGCATTCCTGACCTAATCACCCAGCCAGCGTTTATGACCGACCAGGTGCAGACAAAAGCGGCAACGACGCAAGCCGTCCTGATAACCCAAGACCGCGGCCAGCGAAAACAGATCAGGGCAAGGATAACTTCGATTCCCAACAGCACTGCTATATCAGCAAGTATCCAGCCAAAGTATTCGTTGATCATGCCTGTTCGGTATGAATGGAAGAATTTTACTGTCAGGGTAAAAAATATCGCACTGAACATCATGACCGTGTAGGCACGGGGACCCAGAAGGCCATACAATCGGGGAATAAAGAACACCCTTTTTAATTTGAGACTGAATCTTGAAAGCTCAATAGCCATTTAATTTACACTATTAAAGGATACGCCGAACGTCGAATTTAGTTTCTTCTTCTACAAAAGGCAAGAATTAAAGTATCTATAGCACAAGGAAGATTAGATGTCAAAAGGTTTGAATTGCCCTTTTTCACCATAATGCTGGATATTCTATGCATACCGTATTTTATTTGCCTTCAAAACATAAGCCCATACTTATTTTTTTTAGCTTTTCATTTCTTGTTTTTCTCATTAGAATAAAAGCTTATTTTAGATACAATCAAGAAGGATGTCGTGCTGTTTCAGCGTGCATCTTTTAAAATTTAAATATTCATTTAAAGGAGAAAAAAATGTTAGATGTTTCTACAGCATCTGTGAATAAGCTTTTAGGAATTGCGATCAGAGCGGAGATGGAGGCAAATCAAAGCTATTCTGGCCTGGCTGAAAGGGTATCTAATCCTCTGCTTAAAGAAAAATTTCAATGGCTGGCTTATGAAGAGAATAAGCATAAGGAGATCTTGGAAAAGCTTTTTGAAGCTCTCTTTCAAGGAGATGAGCCTCAAATCTCCGATACTGCTGACGAGGCTCTGCTCCCGTCCATACACATCAGCCCTTCTTCATCGTTTGCGGACATACTCCACCAGGCCATGGAGTCAGAGAAGTCAGCAGAGGATTTTTATGCCAATCTCTCCACGAGATTTGAGGATCCCCAGAAAAAAATTCTCGCCTATTTGAGCAAGGTCGAGCACAGCCATTACGTGATGCTCCAGAGCGAATATGCCCTTGCTCAGGATTTTGAGGATTATGCTGAAAAAGACATAGATAAGGTAGTAACTTAGGGAATTAGCCTTTCATAACTCCAACAGGCGTAACCTTTGCTGCCAGCTTCCCTATTCCCGCTTTGTGGGAGACATTTACAACTTCATCCACGTCCTTATAAGCTTGGGAAGCTTCCTCGGCAACTCCTTTCCAGCTGGTGGACTTCAGTTCAATTCCTCTGCTCTCCATCTCCTTCTTAATCTGCTCTCCTCTGAACCTGCGCAGGGCTTCATGCCTGGACATCACTCTCCCCGCCCCATGAGCAGTAGAACCAAAGCTCAACTCTTCCGCTTCTGAAGTCCCGACAAGTATGTAGGAAGCTGTTCCCATGCTTCCAGGAATGATCACCGGCTGTCCTACAGAACGGTAGACTTCAGGAATTTCTTCACGGCCCGGCCCAAAGCTTCTTGTCGCTCCTTTGCGATGAATGCAAACCTCTTTGTCCTTTCCGTCTATTCTGTGTCTTTCAAATTTAGCTACATTATGGCAAACATCATACACCTGATTCATTCCTTCCGAGCTTCCCATAACTTTGGCAAAAACATCGCGGACCCAATGAGCTATCATCTGACGGTTGGCAAAAGCGTAATTGACCGCAGCACTCATGCATTTATAGTACTGCTGGCCTAATTGCGAACGGATTGGCGCGTTTATCAGTTCTCTATCAGGTAATCCTCTGGTTCCGAATTTATTTTCCATCAATCTGATGTAATCAGATGCAACCTGGTGTCCCAATCCTCGACTGCCACAGTGAATCATCACCAGAACTTGACCTACAGACTGGATCCCAAAAACTCGGGATACGTGTTCATCATAAATTTCCGAAACCTTCTGTATCTCTAAAAAATGATTTCCAGCACCCAAGGTTCCCAGCTGCGGAATTCCTCTTTCCACCGCTCGAGGCGAAAGATGACTGGGATCTGCTCCTTTCATCCTTCCGCTCTCCTCAGTCCTCTGCAAATCTTCCCTTGTTCCATAACCATTCTCAACTGCCCATTCTGCTCCGTTGGCACAGACTTCAAGAAGAACATTCCGGCTCAGACGAGTGATGCCTCCTTTACCCACGCCAGCTGGGACTTCTCTGAATATTCCGGCTAAAAGCTGCGTCCGTCTTTCGTGGATATCTTTCTCAGTATAGTCTGTCCTCAACAGTCTAACTCCGCAGTTTATATCATAGCCAACTCCGCCAGGAGAAATGATGCCTTCGTCCATATCAAAAGCAGCTACTCCGCCAATCGGAAAACCGTATCCCTGATGAGCATCGGGCATAACATAAGACCTCCTCTGTATGCCACGCAAGCAGGCCACATTCCTTGCCTGCTTAAGAGTCATATCCCGCCTTACACTTTCAAGTAACCTCGCTGATGTATAAATGAGCGCAGGGACTTTCATATCCCCTGTTTTCGGAATTTCCCAGGTATATTCATTTATTTTATTTAGTTCCATCCTCACACCTCAAACATCGACCACAACCTGGACCATGAAACGGGCGTTTTGCTCGATTTCCATCTCATTATAGGTTATAGCCTTGACATCTCCATGGATTTCATACTTTTCAGAATATTTATCTCCTTTGAGTAGAGCTTTTAACACATAAAGGCTTCCCTTTTTTCCAATCCTCAAATTCTCGGGAGAGCTCAAAAGAAACATTTTCGAATCCAACAAGTATATTATCTCTTCTAAAAAACCCATAAGCAGCTGCTTGAGGTCTTTACCTTTCACCTCGACCCTGTGCTCTATCTTTTTCTCGATTTTCTCCAAATCCCACATCAGAGAAGCTGTGGCCAAAGCCGCATTAATGAAGGCTTCCTCCAAAGTTGTGCCAAAAGCTTGAAATTTTGCATCAGCCGTATGACGGAGAAACCTGTATTTTTCCACCATTAACCTTCCTCTAGCTCATTACTCTCGCCGCTCTCGAGCTTCCGGACGACCTGATCCTGGAGGCTTTTGAGCCTCGGAGAAAGGCTAACTGGATATTCTTTTCCTTCTTTATCAATGGCTTTATATTTTTTATCCAGTAAGGAGAATTCATCAAGGAAACTCGTCTGAATCTGCGATAAGGAAGGAAATTCCTCTATTATTTCCCCGTTGCCCATAACCTTTTTCAGCAAAGGCTCCCCTTCCTCTAAGATGTCATCTCTCAAGCCTATCACATCCTTTTCCAACTTTCCTTTGGTCGTTGTGAAGCGGAAGACTTGTTTATCCGAAGCTAAGGTCATCTTTCCAGGGCTGAGCTTGAGCACGGGGCGTCCGGCGTATTGTACCATCTTGTAGGCCATATCAAAGTAAGGAGCGTCTGCTGATACTCCCATTTTTGTTCCCACTCCGAAGGAATCAATATCGCCTCCCTGGTCCAAAACTCTCTTAATCTTGTACTCGTCAAAACCACCGCTTGCAAAAATTGTGGTTTCCGTAAAACCTTCTTTCCTTAGAATGCCCCTCACGTCCTTACTCAAGCGGGCAATATCTCCGCTGTCGAGCCTCACTCCTTTGAGTTCCATCCCGTCAAGGGCCATCTCTTTTCCTACTTCAGCCGCTATCCTTGTCCCAGAAAGAGTGTCGTAGGTATCCACGAGCAATACAGTATCTTCAGGAAAAGTATAAGCAAAAGCACGGAAAGCATCGAGTTCATCTTCGAAGCTGGTTATAAAAGAATGAGCCATGGTCCCGAAGATTGGGATGCCGTAGATTTTCCCGGCAAGAACATTGCTCGTTCCGACAAATCCTCCAATAAAGCTTGCCCTTGCAACTTTCAGACCAGCATCCGCTCCGTGGGTACGCCGCAAAGAAAAATCCACAAGCTTGCGCGGCCAGGCCGCATGAATACATCGGGAAGCTTTGGTGGCTATCATCGATTGAAAATTTACTATGTTGATAATGATTGTCTCAACAATTTGCGCTTCTATTAATGACGCATTGACTTCTAAGACAGGTTCATTCACGAAAAAAAGACGGCCTTCAGGTATGGCATAAACATCGCCCCTGAAGCGAAATTCATCAAGATAGGAGAGGAATTCAGGTTTGAAGAGTTCTGTCTCTTCTAAGTATTCCAAATCTTCAGGAGTAAATTTGAGATCTTGAAGGTAAGAGAGGACATCGGCTAATCCTGCAGATATAAAATAGCGGCGGGAAGGGGGATAGTTGCGGATAAACAGGCTGAAGGTCGCTGGCTCGAACATCTCGTGGTCGAAATAACTGGCAGCCATGGTTAATTCATACAGGTCGGTGAGCAAAGCTAAGTTTTCTTTTCGGTTCATCCGTTTAATTCATTTCATATCAATCTTTTTCATTATTTTATCTTATCGTTTATTATTTTATCATTTAGTACTGGCTGCAAATCAAATTATAAATTTAATCAGACTTAATAGAAAACTGGGTAATTGAATTAATCAGTCGGCTTAAAAACACCTGCGACCTGCTTTCCGCAGAAAGCGCAACCAGAATCTTTCACTTTGTAATCTGAAATACTGAATCCAGATCTTCGAATGAGCGTTTTTCCGCAAGAAGGACAAAGAGTATCTTCTGATTCTCCAAGAACATTACCGACATAAATATAACGAAGGCCCTCCTCCTTACCTATGGAACAAGCTTTGCGCAAGGTTTCAATTGGGGTTGCCATAGTATCTGTGTATTCATAATTAGGATGGAAACGGCTGATGTGCCAGGGGATATCAGGGTCTATCTCGGCAATAAATCGGGCAATATTCCTTAGCTCCTCTCCTCCGTCGTTCTCCCCCGGAATAACCAAAGTTGTGACTTCTATCCAGATGCCCAGTTTTTTCATAAGGCGAATTGAGTCAAGAACAGGCTGTAATTGAGCTTTGCATATTTCTTTATAAAACTCTTCCCTGAATGATTTAAGATCGACATTGCAGGCGTCTAAATAAGGATTGATTGTCTCCAGAGCTTCCGGAGTCATGAAGCCGTTGGTGACAAAAATATTAGCCAGGCCTTCCTTCTTGGCAAGTTTGGCTGAATCATAAGCGTACTCAAAGAAGATCGTAGGTTCGGTATAAGTATAAGATATACTTTGGCAGCCATAATTTTTTGCTGCGCGTACGACATCCTCGGGGAGAAATTTCTGACCTTGCAACCCTTCCTCTTTTCTCTTTGAAGCCTGGGAAATCTGCCAGTTCTGACAGAAGGGACAGCGGAAATTGCAGCCTATGGTAGCGATGGAGAAAGATGTTGTCCCGGGTAAAAAATGATAAAGGGGCTTTTTCTCGATGGGGTCTACATGGGCAGCTATGACTTCCCCGTAGACATGGGTATAAAGCTTGCCTTCTCTGTTCTGTCTAACTCCGCAAGTACCGAATTTCGAGCCGACAATATCGCAGCGGTGGTTGCAGAGATTGCATGAGACCCTCTTCTCAGGGAGAGCCTTGTAGAGCATAGCTTCTTTCATCATCTTCTTTACATTCAGGGATTGAGCTCTGCTTCAGAGTAAAAGTCTTTGGCTGAAGTACAGAGATATTTTAGGCCACACTGAGGGCAGAGAGGTTTCCTGGCGGGGCAGATCTTCCGGCCATGGTTGACGAGCATGTAATTAAAGTCAAGCCAGTGTTCCTTGGGAACAATCTTCATGAGGTCTCTTTCGATCTTATCCGGATCCTTTTCCTTGCTCAAACCCAATCGCTGAGATAAGCGTTTCACGTGAGTGTCGACAGCAATCCCTTCAGCTTTCTTAAAAGCACTGGAAAGGACAATATTGGCTGTCTTCCTGGCTACTCCAGGCAGAGATATAAGGTCTTCCATATTATCTGGGACATTACCCCCGAAATCTTCAACAATCTTTTTGGAAGCATTGATAATGCTTTTCGCTTTGTTCCTGAAGAAACCTGTTGGCCTTATTTCTGTTTCTAATTCGTCTTTATCCGCGGAAGCAAAATCTGAAGGCGTCGGATATTTTTGAAAAAGGGATGGGGTAATTTGATTTACTTTTTCATCCGTGCACTGAGCAGACAGAATTGTGGCCACAAGAATCTGGAGCGCATTCTCATGTTTTAGAGCTGTTCGGCTCGAGGGATAAGCCTCACTTAGAACAGCTATAATTTCTTTGATTCTCCCCTCTGCACTTTCCATCTCTTAACCTTGCACTAAAACGGGCACAGCCCAGAATGGCAACCTCCCGAGTATTCGGATGCAGCCGTTATAAAGTCAAAATCCTCTTTACTCTCCTCTGCTGTTCTTGTATCAAAAGAAAGCACTTGATTCTTTTTTGTTCCGTAACGATAAATTGTTATCCCTTTACATTTCAGCTCGTGAGCCAGAAGATAGATATTCCTCACATCTTCCACAGTAGCATCAGGAGGCAGGTTTATGGTTTTGGAAACAGAATTATCAGTATATTTCTGAAAAGCAGCTTGAATCTTCAGGTGTTGTTCAGGACGAATATCAAAGGCGGTGACAAAAACTTTCTTCAGCTCTGGCGGCAGCTCACCTATGTCTTGAATAGAGCCAAACTTGCCTGCTTCAGCCAGGAGTTCTTTTGAATAAAGGCCTCTCTTCTGGAGTTCCTCTTCAAACAACGGATTCATTTCAAAAAGCTTTCTTCCTGATAGCACATTGCGGACGTAATTCAGAGCAAACAAGGGTTCAATGCCGCTTGAACAGCCAGAAATGATACTGATTGTCCCGGTAGGGGCAACCGTGTTCAGTGTCGCATTACGTACTTTTAAATTCTTCTTTGGATATATTGATTTATCATAATTCGGAAATACTCCCCTTTCCTTAGCTAAATTTTGGGAGGCCTTAAGGGATTCTTCGTGAAAGAATTTCATAATTTTCGAGCCCAGCCGGAGAGCCTCTTCGTCAGAGTAAGGGATACCCAGCTTTACCAGCATATCCGCAAAACCCATTACTCCTAAGCCAATCTTACGATTGGCATGTGTCATGTCCCGGATTTCGGGCAAAGGATATCTGTTGATTTCTACCACATCATCAAGAAAACGAATTCCCCACCATATCCTCTCTTTTAGCTCTTCCCATTCTACAGAACTTCGATTCACAAATTTAGATAGGTTTATCGAAGCAAGGTTACAGCTTTCGTAAGGCAAAAGAGGGATCTCTCCGCACGGATTTGTGGCCTCTATCTGACCAACCTGAGGAGTGGGATTGCGGCGGTTGATTTCGTCCAGAAAGACAACGCCCGGGTCTCCTGAACGCCAGGCGGAATAGACGATCAAATCAAACAGCGCTTTTGCTTTCATGGATTTTACTTTTTTCTTTGTCCGCGGGTTTATTAAATCAAAGCTATCATTCTTTTTAACAGCCTCAAAAAATTCATCAGTCGCAGCCACAGATAGATTAAAATTGGAAAAGGCGCCCTCTTGGACTTTGGCTTCTATGAAATCCACGATATCTGGATGGTCACAGCGCAAAATGCCCATGTTGGCTCCCCTTCTTCTCCCTCCCTGGACAATGACTCCTGTTCCCTGATCAAAAATACTCATGAAAGAAACAGGACCGGACGCTTCTCCTTTGGTGGAAGAAACAAGGTCTCCTTTGGGTCTTAATCGAGAAAAATTAAAACCTGTTCCTCCACCTGTCTGGTGAATCCTGGCCATATTACTCAAAGAGTTAAAAATTCCTTCTATAGAATCTTCCACAGGCAACACAAAGCAGGCAGAAAGCTGGCCCAAAGAGGTTCCAGCATTCATGAGGGTTGGAGAGTTTGGCAAAAACTCGAGGTCGGTCATCATCCGGAAAAACCTCTCTTCAACATCCTCTTTTTTCTTTTCTGATTTGAAGTTCGCTTCTCCTTCGCTTACAGCCCTGGCAACTCTTCTGAAAAGCTCTCTCGGAGTTTCAATAATGTCTCTCTCATCATCTTTTAACAAATAACGTTTCTTTAGAACGACAAGAGTGTTCAGAGGAAGTTTTAAGTCATCCCTTACTCCGTAGATGATCTTAACCTGCCTGAGATCTCTGTGTTTTTCCCGATGGAGAATGTAACTTCTGGCAATCGAGCTGAATCCTTCTTTCATCAAAGCCTCTTCTACAATGTCCTGGATCTCCTCCACGGAAGGAATTTTATCCTTAAAGGACGAGGCAGCTTTTTCTAAACTTTTTTTCGCAGAGACATCGGCTATATGGGATGCCCTCTTTTCATCTCTGAGCACTTCAAGAGCAGCTCGAAAGATGGCTCTTTTTATTTTTTCCTCATCAAAGGGAACAAGAGAATTGTCTCTCTTTCGTATTTTTTTGGGTAAAGTCTCCATTTCTATCTCTTCCTCTTAAACACCAAGTTCTGAGCGGAATTGTATAAAACGGAGAATATCGCTCCGACAAATAATGCCAGCTATCTTTTCTCCTTCCATAACGGGAATCTGATGGATGTCTTTGGTGGTGATGCTGTTAAGAACCTGGCTTCCGTCAGCATTTGGAGAAACCGCTTCCAACTTCTCTTTAGGTGTCATGATATCTCCGACTTTAATTTCAGGCCATTTTTCTGAAGGAGTTCGCTTCACATCTTCCAAACAAACTATGCCCTTAAGGCTTCCTTTATCAGAAACAAGAAAAACTCTTTCTCTTTTTTTGAGAATGTAATCATCAACTAAGCTCTGAACTGAAAGGTCGACTGTTACAGCCTCAAAATTCTTTGTCATCAAATCTTCTGCCCGAACCCCTTTTAACAAGCTTTGGACCATAACCTGATCATAGCCTCTTACAGCTGCACTGTGAAGAAACCACCCGATAAAGATCATCCAAATGCCGGGTAGGAGATTCGCTCTTAAAATCTGAAGAATTCCGATAAATATCAGGAAAAAAGCAAAGCCCTGCCCTACTCTGGATGCTATCTTTGTGGCTTTTTTCAGGTTGCCCGTAACCTTCCAGATAATTGACCTTAAAACTCTTCCTCCATCCATCGGAAAACCAGGGAAGAGGTTAAATATAGCAAGCACAGCGTTAATCATAGCCAGGTAGGAAGCAGATGCCCAGAGTGGCTCACTTATTCCTCTGAGTACAAAGGAGATGATCAGAAAAAGAAAAGCCATTAGCAAGCTTGCCATAGGACCGACCAGAGCCATGGTGAATTCCCGCAAGGGCCGTTTAGGCTCCTCTGTTATTTGGGCAACTCCCCCCAGGAGAAAAAGAGTAATGCTTCGTACTTTTTCTCCTTGTTTTATGGCCACCAGGGAATGGGCCAGCTCATGGACCAAAACCGAGGCAAAAATGAGGAGGCTTGTTATTATCCCTGTGATCCAGTAAAGCCCTCGGGGCCAATCTTGAAATCTTTGAGGGAAATAATTCGCGGATAAAATCCAACTGAATAAAACAAAAATAATAATCCAGCTGGAATCTATCTTAATATCTATTCCAAAAACTTTTGCTATGCGCCAGGAATGTCTCATTTTTCCTCCTCCTACAAAAATAGAAAATCTTAAGATAACGTCCGTCTGATCTCAAAAAGCTCTTGCGATAAATGGACTGGTTTTATTCTCTGACCTTTTTATCTAATTATATATGAAATTTGTCAAAATGAAAAAACAGTAAAAACAAAGGCGGGCTTGATAAATCAAGCCTCTACAATAATAAACCATATAATCAACGGCGGGCTTGATGAACCAAGCCCCTACATTCTGAGCTAGAATCTTTTGAATTTCTCCTTGAGAGCACCACAGACAGGACAGATGTCAGGAGCTTCTCCTTCCGTTGTAAATCCACAAACCTGGCACACATGGACTGGCTTAAATTCTATATCTTGCCCCTTTTCCACGGCTTCTTTGGCTTTCTTGTAAAGTTCAGCATGAACCTTTTCTGCCTCCAAGGCCCACTTGGTTACTGTTTCTGCTCCTTTCTCCTGTTCCTCTTCAGCTACCTTGATATAAGCGGGATACATCTCTTCCACCTCAAATGTTTCCCCAGCTATTGCTTCCTGAAGATTTTCAGAGGTCTTCTTTATTCCGTACAAAGTCCTTAGGTGATTTGTGGCATGGACCTGCTCAGCAAAGCTATTAGCTCTGAAGAGCCTGGCAACATTAGAATAATTTTCTCTCTCTGCTTTATCAGCGAAGGCCAAGTATTTCATATGAGCTTGACTCTCTCCAGCAAAAGCATTCTTCAAATTTTCTTCTGTTTTTTCTTTCATTTCTTGCCTCCTTAAATCTCAACCATTTTTTCTATAGCCCCTCTTGCCTTTTTACTTATGTCTGGAGGAACTTCAACTTTATGAATCATATTTTCTAAAGATCTTAAAACTTTTCCCAGATCTATCTTTTTCATGTTAAAACAAAAGGCAACGTCTCGGGCAGGATAAAAATTCTTGTTTGGATTCTCTTTCTTCATTCTGTAGATTATCCCCGTTTCAGTTCCTATAATGATTTCTTTCTTTTTTGTCTTGCGGGCTTCCTGAACCATTTTTCCTGTAGAAAGAACTTTATCTGCAAGATCTATGACTTCAGGTAGGCATTCAGGGTGAACCCAGACTTCTGCTCCGGGATGAAGGTCGCTTTTTTCCCTTATATCTCTGGCCTTTATGTTTCTATGAACATAGCAGTAACCATCCCACGGAATAATCTTCTTCTCAGTGTTACGGGCAACATAAGCTGCAAGATTTTTATCAGGAGCAAAAAGGATTTCATCCGCCTTTAGTGAATTCACAACTTTGACGGCATTTGACGAGGTGCAACAAATATCACATTCAGCCTTTACCTCTGCGGTTGTGTTGACATAACAGACAGTCTTACTTTTTGGATAATTTTTTTTCCACTCCCGAAGCTCCGAGGCAGTTATCATGTCAGCCATAGGACAGCCAGCCGTTTCATCCGGGATAAGAATTGTTTTCTGCGGTGCCAGGATCTTCGCCGTCTCGGCCATAAAGTGTACCCCGCAAAATACAATAAATTCTGCATCCACCTGAGCGGCTTTCTGACTCAGGCCCAAGGAATCCCCGATATAATCAGCTACATCCTGGACTTCTCCAGTCTGATAATTGTGGGCTAAGATAACGGCATTCTTCTCTTTTTTTAATTTCGCTATCTTGTCCCTTATATTTTTTTTGTTCACCTCTCTCCTTAAAATGGATCTGATAAATCAAGGTAGGGTTTGATGAATCAAACTCCTACAGATCCATTCGATTTTCCTTGTTGAGCATTTTCCGGTTGATTTTCCATATTGGCTTGGTCCGGATAAACTAATATAAACGCAATATATATTTTACAAGGTCATTGCGAGCTCAAAAAGGGCACGGCAATCCTCTGTTGCGAGCGAAACGCGGCAATCTCATAATTTATTGTACGAGATTGCTTCGTCACTTCGTTCCTCGCAATGACACGCCAGGAATCTTCTTCGTTCCTTGCAATGACAATACCAATACTACGCTTGTATTAGGCTATTCCTTAGCTTTCCTGACATATACTTTTATAGTTTCTCCTTTTTCCTCAAACCCGAGATATTTTTGTCCTGTCTGCCTGCACCAAGCCGGCATGTCCTCTTTGATTCCTGCATCAGTGGATATCACTTCTAAAACTTCTCCAAACTTCATTTCTTTTATTTTTTGTGATGTCTGGATAACGGGCATAGGGCAGAGCAAGCCAAAACAATCTAATTTCACATCAGCCTTCATCTCTATCTATCATCCTTATTCTTATTTTGCTTTATCCCTATTTTGATTCATTCTTTGATTCAGGGAAAACTGACACGTACTAAATATTTATACCCTAACTTTCGTCGCGCCACAGTGGGGACATTTCTCATCCCCTTTTTTAACGGGCTCTCCGCATCCTGGACACTCCTCAAGTTCAATCCCACACTTTGTGCAGTAATCTTCCAGGCCCTCGAGAGGCCCCTCGCAGTAAGGACAGTAACATTTTTCTTTATCAACTGATTTCTCTCGAGCCTCTTTTTTCTCAGCCTCAGCCTTCTGTCTCTCTTTGTAATTTTCAATCGCCTTATGAAGTGCATCTGCTCCCAGGTTTGAACAGTGGAGCTTATTCTGCGGTAATCCTCCCAGTTCCTTGGCGACACTCTTGTTCGTGATTTTAAGGGCCTCTTCAATCGTCTTTCCCATGGCCATTTCACTGACCATGCTGGAGACAGCGATAGCAGCGCCGCAACCAAAAGTCTGAAACTTGACATTCTCGATTCGATTGTCTTTCACCTTGATATAAAAACTCATCATGTCACCGCAGACAGGATTTCCTACCTGGCCGACTCCGTCTGCATCTTGTATAACTCCTACGTTCCGTGGGTTTTGAAAATGCTCCATAACTTTTTCGCTGTAAATCATTTTCCTTTCTCCTCTAAATATTGGGTATACAAGGGAGACATTTTCCTCAGTTTCTCTATTATAGGAGGAAAGACTTCAAGGAGATAATCTATATCCTTGGAAGTCGTCTCTTCAATCAAACTGAAAACAAGCGAGCCTTGGGCAAGGGCATGATCTATACCCATGGCCAGAAGAACATGGGAAGCCTTTAGTGCCCTTGAAGTGCAGGCAGAACCACTCGAGGCAGAAATGCCCTGCATATCCAGATTCAAGAGCATCGCTTCTCCTTCGATAAACTCGATACAAAAGCTTGCATGATTAGGCAGCCTCTTTTCAGGATGGCCGGTGAGAAACACATGCTCCACTTCTTGGGGAAGAAGCCTCATGAGTCTGTCTCTCAAGGGCTTTACTTGTTCATTCCGTTTTTCCATCTCCTTTCTGGCAATTTCTGACGCTTTTCCCAGGCCAACAATACCTGACACATTCTCTGTTCCCGCTCTTCTCCCTCTCTCCTGAATACCGCCGTCGATGAAGGGAAGGATTCTTGTGCCTTTTTTTACAAACAAAGCTGCGGAGCCTTGGGGACCGTAGAACTGATTCCCTGCCAAGCTCAAAGCATCGACTCCCAGCTCTTTGACGTCAACAGGAACGTTCCCCGCAGCTGCCACCGCATCTGTATGAAAGAGAACATCGCGGGAGCGGCATATATCTGCAACTTCACCAACCGGCTCTATAGTCCCCACTTCATTGTTTGCTAACATTACGGAAACAAGTATTGTTTCATCGGAAAAGGCTCGCTGGACATCCTCTGGGTTCACTAATCCCCATTTATCAACAGGAACAGAGCTCACCTTAAACCCGAGCTTCTCAAGGCTCTTGGCTGAGTGAAGAACAGATTGATGTTCGACTGCAGAGAGAACGATATGCGTTCCTCTTTTTTGATGAGCAAGGGCAAGTCCTCTCAGAGCAAAATTATTGGATTCTGATCCGCTTGAAGTAAATAAGACCTCTTGAGGCTCACAGTTGATTAGTTGAGCTACCTGCCCTCTTGCCTCTTCAACGGCTTTTAAAGCCTCTTGACCGACAGAATGAAGACTCTGAGGATTTCCGAAATTATCTTTCAAATAAGGAAGCATAGCTTCAAGCACCTGAGGATGAAGGGGAGTTGCGGCTATTCGATCCAGATATACTCGTCTCATCTCTTCTCCTTTTCCCTTAATTGAAAAAACTGCCAGAAATCAAGACAGCTGGATCAAGTTTTCTCCCTGTTAATTTTCTCAAACCGCAACAACTTCTTTGATTTCTGGGATTTCATTCTTCAGGTGCCTTTCAATCCCCATCTTTAATGTCATCTGAGACATCGGGCATCCACCACAAGCACCGGTCAATTTAACCTTAACCACATCATCCTTAACTTCAACGAGTTCTACACCTCCTCCATCGGCCATAAGAGCAGGTCGAATTTTATCTAAAGATTTTTCCACTTTTTCTTTCATAAATAATTCTCCTTATTCATAGAGTTTTAATGATATAGATTTCACCTAAATTTTTCCATGATTTTTTCCAATCTAGCAGCATCCACCCCTAAATCACCTGAGACAATAGGCTCTACCTCCTTTCCAAAAGCAAGGTCTTCATAGGATGGTCTTTTTTCAATATAGATCAAACCCAGAGGAATCTTTTTCTCATTGCTGAACTTTTTCCAGGCTTTCATCTTATCCCTCGGATTATAATTCGAATCATCGTCAAGATTATAAATATTTTTCTTGAACCACTGATAATTATTTACTTTATTGTGAGTTACACAGGGGCTCACAACTTCGACTAGAGCAAAACCGTTGTGCTGCATACTTTTTTCTATCAAAGTGGATAATTGCGCGGGATCACCGGAAAATCCTCGTGCGATAAAGGTCCCCCCTGAAGCAAGCGCCAGTCGAGGTCCGTTGAGATTTAGTTCCTTAGACCCGTATGGAGTTGAAACAGAAACAAAACCCGTTTCGCTTGTAGGAGAAGTCTGACCTTGAGTCAGGGCATAAATCCTGTTATCCACAACCAAATAGGTGATATTGATATTCCGTCTTAAGGAATGAATAAAATGTCCCAAACCGATGGAGTAGGCATCGCCATCTCCGCTTATTGCTAAGACAGAAAGCCTGGGATTAGAAAGCTTGACTCCCGAGGCTACAGGTAAGGTCCGGCCATGGAGAGCATGAAATCCATAGGAACGAAAATAATTGTTCAATCTCCCATGGCACCCAATCCCTGTTACGATGACTAATTGCTCAGGATCCAGGTCAAGCGCCACAGCCGTTTTCTTAAGAGCAGCAAAAATGCCATAAATGCCGCAACCCTTACACCAAGTCGGGTCACTCAAATGATAGTCCTTATCTTTTCTCATCTATAAAGCCTTCTGGATACAGGTTGATATCTCTCGAGGCCTAAAGGCCTGGCTTGAATAATTAATAATATTCCCCGCATCAAAGGGCGTTCGCACCTGGCTTTTTAGAAGCAAGCTCAATTGCCCAGAGAAATTGTTTTCAACAATAAAAATTTTCTTGCACGTTGTTACGAACTCCTCTGCTTTCTTTAAAGGGAAAGGCCATAGTGTTCTCATCTGAAGGTATTTAGCTCTGGCCCCGTTTTTCTCAAGCTGTGTTATCGCTTCTTGAATAGGTCCGAAGGTGGAACCAAATCCTATGATCCCAATCTCAGCATCTCTCTTTCCCCATATTTTGGGAGCGATCAGGTCCTTTGAGGCACTTTTGAGTTTTTTCATCCTTTTTTTCATCATCCTTACCCTGATTTCTGGATCTTCATCTCTGTATCCTCTCTCATCGTGCTCGTTGCTCTCCACCATGTGAAGGCCATTCTTCATACCAGGAAGGACACGGGGTGAAACTCCGTCAGGTGTGAACTCGTACCTTTTAAAATCTTTTATGTTGATAAGTTCTTCCTGGCTAAGGAGTTTTCCTCTCTCGATTTCAACCTTTGATAAGTCAAATCTCTTTACAGAACGGAGGCCCTGACCATAATCCTGTTCTGTAAGAAGAATCACAGGACACTGATATTTTTCGGCAAGATTGAAAGCTTTTATGATGAACTCAAAGCACTCTTCCACTGTCCCTGGAGAGAGAACGATACGGGGAAAATCTCCATGAGAGCCATAAATCCATTGATTTAAGTCTCCTTGCTCTGTTTTGGTAGGCATGCCTGTACTAGGACCAACCCTTTGGACATCGACAACCACAATCGGTATTTCCGCCATTCCAGCAAGTCCAAATCCTTCCATCATCAAAGAACCTCCAGGTCCTGAAGTGGATGTCATGGCCCGCGCTCCTGCATATGAAGCTCCCAAGGCCATGTTCAATGCAGCCAGTTCATCTTCGGTCTGAACCACAAGACCGTTGAACAGGGGAAGATAGACGGCAAGCCACTGCCAGATTTCAGTGGCAGGACAAATGGGATAGGCAGCAAAAAACCGACATCCTGCGGCAAGTGCTCCAAAGGCAATTGCTTCATCCCCAGAGAGAAATTGTCTGTCATAATCTTCTCTTCTCTTTAAGGGATGCCTTTCTTCCGGCGCTACAATTTCTTTCGCCTGCTCACATCCTAGATGAATGGCCTGAATATTTTTTCGAACGACTTCTTTCCCTTTTCTCTTTAAAAAAGCGTCAGAGATAATTGTTTCAAGAAGATGAAAATCCAGATCTAGGATATAACATAACGCTCCGAGCGCAATCATGTTCTTGAATATTTCCTTACCAAAATTACCTATTGCTAATTTCCTTAAAGGAAACCTATGGTATGTTCTTGCTTTACTTTTTGAAGGAGGGGGCGCAACAAAGTCTCTGCCATCACAAATAAGGATTCCCTTCTCTGCCATTCTTCTGGAATGCTTTAAAATTGCGTCACAATCAAAAGCCATAAAAACATCAATGTCATCCCCTCGGCCATAAATCTTTTTAAGGCTTGCTCTTACCGTGTAGTTGGTCGGCTCACCTCTTATGTTTGAAGGGAAATCCCTGTAAGTTGAAATCTCCCATCCCTGCCTCTTCATAATCTTAGCCAGGACATTACCTGTAAAGAGGACTCCATCACCTGCCATCCCGGCAATCATCACAGAAATATCTGTTATCATCTTTCCTTTTTTCTGCATTGTCTCGTTACAAAATCTTAATCTTTTCCGTTAAGAATCTAAACTCTCAGTCATTCTCATAAAATTTTCCGGCTATATTATTTACTTAATATATAATAATAATAGTAATTATATTTTATCATAAAATTTTTCTTTTCTCAATTTTCTTCAAGAAAAAAAGTCGATTTTGTTCTTCCATCTAATTATATGAGAGTTATATAGAGAGGTAAATCTAGGCAACAGAAGTTAGGCATCGAAAGACAGAGAATGAGATCTGGCCTCCCCCTATTTTCTGATGAAAGTATGATTCCCTACTCCACAAGAATAGATATTAAACAAGGATAAACGGATAGTTGAATTTCGCTTTTATATTTTCTGCGGACTGCTATGACTCTATTAAAAAAGCTCTCTTACTTTTTCGCTCTTTTCTTTTTCATGGGTTTTTTACAGCAGATTAACGTATGTTCTTCTACGCATCCACAGACATTATCTACTACAACTCTTAGACCACAGACTTGACATTCATAAGCCTGGCCTTTTTTGATCCAAGCAGCAGCCTTTTTCTTAGGTGCAGCTTTCTTTGTTTTCTTTGCAGGAGTCTTTTTTGCTGTCTTCTTAACTGGCATTCAATACCTCCCCGATAGGAATTATTGTATTTAAACAATAATTTTTACCATTAATTTTCATCTAAGTCAATATAACTTCGGTTCCAGGTATCAGCCCATAGGATCAGACCTTTCAAACTTTTTATTATTTTTTTATGTCAATGTCATTAAGATAAAAATAAAAGGTTTTTAAGAACTGATTTGCTGACGTTTTTTAGCTTATATCTTTTTTGACTTTATCCAGATCTACTATGTCTTTCAACTCAGTTTCTTTCAGGATGCTGTCCTTTCTTTCCACTCCTGTGGAAACAATAGCAATCCTGGCCTGGATAGTATCTTCGATAAGCTTGAGGTAATCTTTAAAAGCTTGGGGAAGAGAAGGGAAATCTACTATCTTCCGGACTGGTTTTCTCCAGCCTCGCAGTTTCTTATACTCAGGGACCACTTTATCCAAAATCCAACTTTCTGAAGCAAAGGTGGGCAGCAGCTTCCCTTTGTATTTGTATCCCACACACACCAGAATTTCATCAAAATCATCAAGAACATCCGGCTTGGTCAGGGCAATCTTATCTATTCCGTTCAATCGGCACGAATAAGATACCGCCACAGCATCAAACCACCCACATCGACGCGGGCGACCGGTGGTCGAACCGTATTCATTCCCCTTCTCAAGCAAACATTTTCCTCTCTCGTCAAAAATCTCTGTGGGGAAAGGCCCGCCTCCCACCCTCGTTGTGTAAGCTTTTGTTACCCCCAAGACTGAATCTATTTTTTGGGGAGGAACGCCCAAGCCGGTGCATACTCCCCCGACAGTAGAATTGGAGGAGGTTACGTAAGGATAGGTTCCATGATCGATGTCCAGGAGGGCTCCCTGGGCTCCTTCGAAAAGAATGGATTTCCCTTCTTTCATTTTCTCATCTAAAAGAAGCGAAACATCTTTTACATATTTCTTTATCTTGGATGCGTAAAAAGCATATTCTTTATAAATTTTCTCCGCATCAGGGAGCGGCTTATGGTAATGAGCGAAGTAAGCTTTTTTTTCCTCCACATTCTCCTTAATCTTTTCTTTGAGGACGGATAAATCCAAAAGGTCTCCGGCCCTGATTCCGCGGCGAGCCATTTTATCTTCATAAGAAGGGCCGATGCCGCGGCAAGTAGTCCCAATTTTTTTCGCTCCCCTTCTCTCCTCATCGATAGTCTCTCTCTGCGAGTGATAAGGGAGGATGAGATGGGCATTTTTGCTTATCACGATATTATCCCCTATCTCAATCCCGGATTTTTTTAATTCTTCTATTTCATCCAGGAATGCCTTGGGATTTATGACAACTCCGTTCCCGATAATACAAAGCTTGTTGCTGTGGAAAATCCCTGATGGAATAAGATGAAGAATGATTTTTTTACCGTTTACATAAACCGTGTGTCCGGCATTATGACCCCCCTGATAACGAGCAACCACATCAAAAGATGGAGTAAGGAGGTCTATAATCTTACCTTTGCCTTCATCGCCCCATTGAGTGCCAGCTACAAGCAAATTAGCCATAAAAATCCTTCTAAAAGTCTCGTGTTTTTTATATTCAGGAAGAAAGCCTATTGAGAACGAATTTTATCAGAAATTGAATCAAAAAAAAAGGGGATAGTCTACTTTTTTCTCCTCTAAAAACTTAAGCAAACCTGAAATGAGTAAGTGTTATCTTTAATCTTTGGGTCTTTTTCGCGGTTTAAATCGTATTCAAATTTAAGAAAAACAGTTTCGGAGGCAAAATACACAAGCCCCAACGACCAGCGGTTTTTCTCCTCTGAAATCCCATCTCCAGGGCCAGGATAGCTAAAGCCCTGGCCATGAAAGTCATCATCGTATTTTAGTTGCTGGTAGCTCACAACAGGACGAAGCTTGCCTGATTCGAATGAAGCCTGAACATAGTATCCTTCAACTTTCCCCTCAGGAAAAGGCGAAGGATTTTTTACAGTACCCATTAAATACTCAGAGATGATTTGCAATCCCTCTGACGACCAGACTAAATCTATTCCTTGAAAGATAAGATCTCGCTCATTTTCATCATCATATTTCCCTTTGTAATAGGAAAAGGCGACTTCAAGCGACTGGCTAACCTGTGCGCCTAATCTTGCTCCCTTTGCCTTGTTTAGATTATTATCCCTGAACTGCTGGCCTCCCCCCAAATTTTCACTCTCAAAAAGCCCGTTCCCCAAAAAGGCTGAATAGTAAATGTTGCCTGTTCTCCCCTCTAACTGGACTCCTACATCCCTCCAGCTAGGGGGAAACATTTTCTCCACGATCAAAGGAGCATTTATTAGCATTGTCTGATGAGGGCGGTTTGCCTGATTGTATTTTCCGAAAGGAACAATATAGAGGCCTAATTTAAAATTCATTAAATTTGAGAGATTGAACCCTACCCAGGCCTGTTCTAACTCAATCCTGGTTTCCTCCTTGAACCTGATCTCTGCAACATAGTCAATCCTGGGCGCAAGCTCATTTGAGAAAATGAGCCCTAATTGAGAGTTTCTAAAACTTCCATTGGCCTGGTCTGATTGATCCTGACCTTTTATGTACTCAAAGGAGAGATACCCAGAGATTTTGCCCAGAACTTGGACGGGAGCGATGAAAACCGACAAAATAAGAAAAATGCTAAAGAATCTAATCTTCATAATACTGAATAATCAAAATCGTCTTCTAAAAGAGAAATCTTATGCTTCTCGACGTTTGCTTTCTGGGAGATCAATCGATTGATTTCACTGGCTCCTTTCTTGGTACCCATCCATATAGCTCCAACCACCACACCTTGATGAATGACTACTTTTTTGTACATTCCCTCGTCTTTTTTTTCCTTTCTGAATTCCTCATAAGAATCTTCTTCTGGATTAACAATCCCTGCACACATAACGTCAAGCCCAACTATTTTCAAGGTGTTAGAAGGGACAGTTCCTTCATACTTCTCCTTCTTGCCTAAGATATTGGAGGCAACAATCCGAGCCTGATTAAAAGAAGCAGGAATAATTCCATAAACTTTCCCTAGGTGCTGGATAACATCGCCCGCAGCGAATATTTTTGGGTTACTCGATTGGAGGTAATCATCGACAACAAGCCCTCGATCGGTCTCAAGACCAGCCTCCTTGGCTATTCGAATATTCGGCCTCACTCCTGCTGCTACCACAGCCGTGTCAGTTTCTATCTCTTTTTCCCCTTTAAACTTTAATCCCTTCACTTCGTCTTGGCCGAGAATTTCTTCTGTAGCCAACCCGAGATGAACTTTTATACCCATATTCTCGATCAGATCTTTAAGCAGAGATGCTCCCTGGATATCAAGCTGGCGGGGAAGCAAACGTTCGAAAAATTCAACTACTTCCACTCGAGCTCCTCTTGATTTTAATGCCCGTGCTGTTTCCAGACCTAATAGTCCTCCACCGATTACGACTACCTTCTTGTGATTCTTGATATACTCAAGAAGCTCAAAGGCATCATCTAGAGTCCTTAAGGCGAAAACACCCTTCTTATCTGTACCCTTGAATGGAGGGATGAAGGAAGAAGAACCGTTGGCGAGAAGCAAAGATTCGTATTTCTCTTTTTTTCTTCCATCCACCTCGATTTCCTGCGAGTCAGGGAAAATTCTTGTTACTTGTTTCTCCAAATGAATATTTATATTCTGCTCTCCGTACCATTCTTGAGAAAAGGCAAACATCCGCTCCAAAGGAATTGTGCCAGCTAAAAATTCGATCAGGTTCGGGCGGGGATAATAATGATATTTTTCTCCAGCAAAAACCTCTATTTCGACTTTCTTGTCCAGCTCGCGAAGCGTTTTAGCAGAGATGATCCCAGCTAAACCATTTCCAACGATTATTACTCTCACGTTAGACTTTTATCCTTCGCTATGCGCTAACCAATTTTCTGGAAAAATTCTTTGCCGACTCCGCACTGAGGACACACCCAACCATCAGGCAAATCCTCGAAAGGAGTTCCTGGTTCCACTCCGTTATCGGGGTCGCCAACTTCAGGATCGTAGATATACCCACAAGCCGTGCATTCCCACTTTTCCATCACAATTCTCCTTAAGATTTAATATCAGACCTGACTTCTTGAAAACTGAAAACTTTCCTCTTGGTTGTTTTAAAGAAGCCAGGAAATCATGGACATAAATCAATATCCTTCGAGGACATGTTTCTCGTATTCCTCTTCCAGTTTCAGCTTGTGTGATTTTTCCTGCTGGATTAGAAACTCAAATAATTTCTTGAGCTCTTTTTCAGTGACTTTTCTCTCCAAATCGGAATATAGATCCACGGCCTTTTGTTCCTTTTTTGCAGCAAGAATAAGAAGGTCTTGAAAATTCATATCAGCACTCGGAGGTTCTTCTATCAGATAATCGCTAATTTTCAAATCTGCAACTTCTTTGATCTCTAAAGATTCAATTTTCTCTTCTGTGATGTCCTGAAGAAGCTTCTTATGGTTTCTCTCCTCCGCCTGGAGATCGAGCAAGAGTTTCTTAAGGCCCGGAGTTTTTGCAATACCCGCAATGTCTCCATAAGCTTTGATTGCCTCTTCTTCCCGTTTTATGGCAAATTCTATGAAATCTTCAAACGTTTGCATTTCGGACTTTCCTCCATTTCTTTTGATTGCATTATTCTTTTGTGAAGATAGATTGCAATTGAAAATAAACTACAATTATAATAAAACCGTCTTTTATGTCAACCTGGAGGCTAGCTCCGTTCCTTTTTTTATGGAGGATGAAATGATTGAAGACTCTCTAGCTCATAAGGCTAAAAAACAACTCTATAAGGCTGCGAAAGAAATCGGCCTTGATCCCAATCTTTTGAAAATCCTGGAAAGACCTATGCGGGTTTTGAAGGTATCTATCCCTATCAAACTAGACAACGGAAAGACAAAAGTTTTTACTGGCTTTCGCTGCCAGTATAATAACGCCAAGGGGCCAACAAAAGGGGGAGTTCGTTACCATCCAGAAGTCACAGAGGAAGAAATGATTGCTCTGGCTGCCTGGATGACATGGAAATGCTCCCTTCTGGATTTACCCTACGGTGGAGCTAAGGGAGGGATCATATGTGATCCGCTAAAGCTTTCCGAAGGTGAGCTTGAAAGATTGACCAGAAGATATACTACAGAAATCATGCCTCTCCTTGGCCCGCATATCGACGTTCCTGCCCCGGATGTCTATACAACCTCAAAAACAATGGCCTGGATCATGGACACATTCTCGATGATGAAAGGCTACACCGAGCCAAGTATTGTCACCGGGAAACCTGAAATCCTGGGTGGCTCTAAAGGAAGAAAAGAAGCCACGGGAAGAGGAGTATCTATAATCGCCAGAGAATTTTTCAAAGCAAAAAAGAAAAATCTCAAGGGAGCCAAGATTGCTATCCAGGGATTTGGAAACGTGGGAGGCCACGCCGCTCGTTTCCTATCCCAGATGGGAGCAAAAGTTGTGGCCACATCTGATATCTCGGGCGCACTCGTCGACCCAAATGGTTTGGATATCCCTGGCCTCATAGATTGCGTAGAAAAAAATGCCTACATCATCAAACATCCGGGAAAGCAAATTGATAGAGAGGAACTACTCTTCCAGGATGTTGACATACTCATCCCTTCAGCCCTTGAGAACCAGATTCATCGTAAAAATGCAAATAAGATCAAGGCGAAAGTCATCATCGAAGGAGCTAACGGCCCCACAACTCCAGAAGCAGATGAAATCCTGGAACAAAAGGGAATCGAAGTGATTCCTGATATTCTTGCCAATGCAGGGGGAGTTGTGGTCAGTCACCTGGAATGGGTTCAAGCCATGAGCGGTCTTTTCTGGGAAGAGGATCAAGTTAACAAAGAGCTGGAGAGGAAAATGATTAAAGCTTTCAAAGAGGTCTGGGAAAAATCTGTCCAAAAAACCGTTACTCTGCGCTGTGCTGCATATCTGGTGGCTCTTGAAAGAATCTCTGAGGTGTATCGGTTTAGAGGAATATTTCCGTAATCAGTTACTGGATTAGCATTTTTTTTCTTTCTGACATCTGGGACAGAAAAAGCTGCTTCTTCCTCCGAGCCGGAGGCGCTTAATCTTTTCCCCACAGATAAAACAGGAGAGAGACTCCCTCCCATAAACCTTATGGTAATCCTGGAATTCTCCTCTCTTTCCTTCATCATTCGTGAATGATCGGATTGAAGATCCTTTGTGGATAATAGCTTTTCTTAAAACGTCCCTCACAGCCTTGAATAATCGCTTCAGATCTTCATCGCCAAGATGGGAAGCAGGGATTAAAGGATGGAGTTTTGCCTGGAAAAGAATTTCATCAGCATAAATATTACCAATCCCTGCTATAAAATATTGGTTTAGGAGCAGACTCTTCAAGCGTGCCTTCCTGCCTTGAAAGAGCTTTTTGAACTGGGAAAATTTTATCGCAAGAGGTTCTGGGCCAAGGTTTTCAAGCTCATCTGCACAGGATGCGTCAAAAGTTCGAAGGCAAGAGATAAAACCAAACTTGCGAACATCCCTGAAGCGCAGCTCATTTTTTCCATCCTTGAAGGAAAGGACAAAATGAGTGTGCTTATCTAAAGGTTCTTCTCTGGGATAAAAAAGCAATTGTCCTGTCATCTTAAGGTGAATGAGAAGACTCAAGTTTCTCTCAAAGTCTATCAGGAGCATTTTTGCCCGGCGACGAACGCCGACGACCTTTCTTCCCTTAAGATCATTAATAATAGTTAGATCCTCGTTCCTTAAGACAGGAGGATAAATGATTCTAATTGAACTTATTTCAAGACTTTTAAGCTTCGAAGAAAGGCTCTGGGCAATGGTTTCAACCTCGGGTAGTTCTGGCATTATTAATGTGGGGGCTTGATTTATCAAGCCCACCAGTTAATCTGTAGGGGCTTGATTTATCAAGCCCGCTCTTTTTAAAACTAATTAGTATAGCATAAACTCACTTTAATTGTTTTCGGGAGATGCTTAATCATGAATGCATATTTTGCTGGCAAAATAAAGGTTTTGGGAAATAGCCGCAGCGACCATTGAAGAAAGGCTCAGGCTATATGGTTCTAAAACACGTTGCTTTTGCCCCAGCGAGTCAAAAGCAACTCGGATCAAGGCTTCGCTCTTCTCTCGGGGTCAGACTTTGTCATCATTTTGAGGATTGGGCTACATCTTGTCATGTAGACATCATTTGTCGATAAAGTCTGACCCCGATGGGAGCTAGGG
>JGI2171J19970_10000097_pt1 | contig 35135 bp, 34 predicted proteins | sample DeeMarSWOR324_28_FD_19970 | JGI IMG/M metagenome (IMG submission 19970) | reverse complement strand
ATGGCTTTCTTAACAACAATTTGCGAAACTTCTGAAGGAATTGTCACTATTATCACGCCGTCAATGTCTGGAATCAACTGTATAACGCTTAATGGTTCATCACCAGTCCCAGGTGGAAGGTCTATGAACAGAAAATCAAGTTCCCCCCACATTATATCGGACAAGAACTGTTGGATAACCCTCATTTTCAGTGGACCACGCCAAATTACAGGAGCTTCATCGCTTGGAAGCAGAAAGTCCATTGACACAACCTTGATGCCCAAGCGAGCAGTAACGGGAAAAATCATCCCTGCCGGTCCACCTACAAGCTTCTGTCCTTTTAAGCCCAGCATTTTCGGCACACAGGGTCCATGGATGTCTGCATCAAGAACGCCAACTTTATCCGTGTGCCCTTGTAATGCAAAGGACATAGCAAGATTCACGGTAATGGTGCTCTTGCCAACTCCGCCCTTACCGCTTATGACCGCTATTTTATGCTTAATCTTACTCATCTTCATTTTGAGCCTTTGCTCTTGTTCCGACTCTGCTCTCTTCGGTTCGTTATACTCATTAGGCTTCGAACTTGATTTTGGCTTTGGATCATGCGCTTCATTCGTTTTTACTTGTTTCTCAGTGTCCATCATTGACTTCACCGTTTCATGAAGAAAGAGTTTAATACATAAACCATATTAATACTTTATGTTTATAAAATAAACTAATAACCAAGCTGGCGCATGCTAATAATATTTTTTCAGTGGGTTCAAGGGATCTGTTGCTAATTTCACTTGACGGGAAACAAGCAAGCCTTTCCAGTTTTGTATGCTTAACTTTCCTCTCAGTCTTTCACCACGCAAATGGCGCAGTTGAAGGTCATAGATCATTGCGCGGTCCTGTGGACTCTCAAGCCGAAGCATCTGCTCTAAACTTAGATTTTCAAAGACCCTCTTTATCGGGCGTATAGAATTACCGTGACACGAAATAGCCACATTTCCCGGATTCTGCCCAAGCCAATCTCTCAGCTGTTCCAGAAACGAAAGCACCCTTTTTTCAACCATTCTCAGGCTTTCTCCCTTGGGTGGAGCTAACTCGTAGCCTCTGTGAATCTGAGCAAACCATTCAGGATTTTCACATGCAACGTTTCTCTTGCTTTTGCCTTGGAGCAAGCCATAGCAACGTTCGATAAGTCGGTCATCCACAAAAACCGGAATGGAAGGATGAGCTTCAAGTACGAGTTTGAGGGTTTTCCGAGCTCGCTTAAGATGCGAGGTGAAAGCATAATCAATTTGGTACCGCTTAAGCTGCTCAGCGACCCTCTGTGCCTGCGCAAGTCCCTTTGAAGTAAGTTCTGAATCGCGCCAGCCCGAGAATATTCCACGACGATTATCAAACGTCTCAGCATGTCTGAAAACAAACAATTTGTAACTCATCAATCTCGCCCGAAATTATAACACGAAAACTTCTTTTTATAAATTAAGAGAGAATGTCCAATCATGTTTTAGCCCAGTAATTATTATGGTGCAGGTTAATAGTTTATTGAAACGCTTTTTTGGTTTAAGCCTTGGCTTTTCTATTTATGTAGCATTCCGCTATTTGTTCCTGGCTTCTCGTAGGATTTAACCCGTTACATATTCTTTCTAGTGCTTTTCTCAGCTTTTTAACGTCGCCGTCTGTTATCTGAAAGGTAAGTTCATTCATTTCATAAGCGTTAAGTATTAGTGATATCCCGTCGATGTATTTTCTGTTTCTCATGAGGTTTTCGCGTTTTCGTCTGTAATTTTTGAACCAGCTGGAAACTCTTCGGTTTGTTATGCGGTCTATGCAGTTATTTCCCATACGTAGAGCCTGACCATCATTGCTTCTTATCACTGAGACCTCAATTATTGGATGGCTTCCACACACGTCACACCTCGTGTAATGTGATGCAACGTAATTGTTGACTAAGCGGTAGGTCTTGTTCTTGTATTGCGCTGGGAAAACACTTTTCATGTACGCAGCGAAAGTTCTACTTAACTCCAGCAAAAGATCGTCTGTTTTTGTCAAGTTATCTAACCTCTCTGAAATGTGCGCCGCTAGTAGGCGCGGACGCTTTATCTCAGCCGCTTTCTATATTTCTCAATCACGAGTTTTGCCAACCCCATGTACTCTTTTGGCGCGCATGGGATTAACGTGCGTTTTTCTCTCTTTCCGCTCACCAAAGACAGGAGGACCTTTAGCCACTTCCAACTGGAGAATGTGAACCCTTACTGCGTCCACAAGTTCTTTCCTGCAAGAATCTGCCGCTAAATGCCGCTCACACATTTTTATGTCATCTATTTTTTTCGCTAGTTCATTGTCACCTATTACGTCCCTTAACCAATTCTGAAAATCTTCCCTCTCAAAATGAAAAACTATAGCTTTGGAACATACATATTGAAGTGCATCAGCAAACTCCTCCAAGCTGTGTACACTTACTCCGCAATAATCCCCAACAGCCGTGTAGAAATGAAAACCTTTGGCATGCGGTACAACACGCAACGGATCTTTAGTCTCATTACTGCTTTTAACCATATACACAACCCCCCACTAGTTTAGCGCGTGCACTTTGAAGTGTGTGCCGCCAAGGGACAGAATGCGCTATTCTTCCACGGTTATAGCACCAGTAGGACACGAAGTCATGCAAGTCATACAGAGGATGCAGTCGTCTGCTCTGACTGGCACTGATTTCTTTGAGTCCAGATAATCTGGAAGGTCTTGAAGCTCAAAGACCAAAGCAGGACAGGTGTCAGCGCACGTCCCACATCCGTTGCACTTGGTCCAGTCAACCTTAACCTTCGGCATTACATTTAATTCTCCAACTCTACGCGAATTTCACTCTTCACGAAATAGAACAAGTGGCTTAGCTGCTTCTTTTCTCGAAATTTTCTTAATTTCAACCACATCATAATCTTTGAAGCGCTCAGAATGTTCAGAAGCTTGAGTTTCTTCTAGAATAAAATGTATTTCACCATTGGGAGAATCAACCTTGCATGCTCTTAACCTTCTCATAACCCCTGCACTTCAAATGCCTAACGCGCTAATAGTTTAATACATAAACCTTATTAATACTTTTCTGTTTATAAAATAAACTGAGGTTGACTGTTTGGACGATGTAGACCGAAAAATAATTTCACAACTTCAACTGGACGGAAGAACAACATTACAAGACTTGGCCAAAATCATTGGCTACACAAGCATGGGAACCAAAAAAAGGCTAGAAAAACTCCTGAAAAACGACACAATCAAAGTGGCAGCGTTGATTAATCCAAATGCGCTTAAACTTCATCCAGCAATCGTAATGCTAGAAATGGAAAGCGCCGAAGCAATGCAAAACCTAATTGAACGATTTAAAGACTGCCCACGAGTGGTTCATATTTTCAAAACCATAGGTGGCTATAACCTAATTGCCCTTGTCGTCGCGGAAACCCAAGAAACCCTTGAGAGCATATCAACAGAGAAATGCTCGCTAAGATGCAGCAAAGGAATACGCAGATCTGAATTCTATCCCATAAGCGACACGTATTTTTCACAGTTCCTTCAAATAAGAGAAAACCTCGCACATAAAGAAAAAACAGTCACTCCATGCAAAGTAGAATGCATCCCATGCAACCGTTACGAAAACCAAAAATGCGTCGGCTGCCCAACAACAAGCCACTACAGAGGTACGCTCTAGCAGAGGCGCATTCACATGGGCGCGGCAAGCAAGAAGCCACGTAACCAAGAATTCAAAGTTAAAGAAGCCGATGCCGCAGAGATAATAAGCCTAGTAGATAACTCTGTGGATTTTCTTTCCACAATTGACAACAAACAGGTCCAGTCCTTTAGACAATGGACGAAAGAACACTATGGTCAAGAATGGGCCAGAACGCATACTCAACTGCCTCTCGCTGAGCATGGATTTTCAATGCTAATCCGAGTTTTCAACGAAGGAAAATCAAACAGCGTTTTGTTTGACACAGGAGGAAGCGCCGAAGGAATTGTTGAAAACACGAAGCGAATGAGCATAAGCCTAAGCGAAGTAGAAGGTATTGTTCTGTCTCATGGGCATTACGACCATTTCGGCGGACTGCTGTCCACAGTCAAAGCCATTAACAAAGTCAACTTACCCATAATTGTCCACGAGGACATGTTTGAGACGAGGGGAACAAGGCGTTCAAACGGAACAATTCGAAGATATACGAAGTTTCCAACGGAAGCACAGTTAAGTCCAGCTCGAATTGTCCGCACGAAGAGACCTTCTCTAATAGCTGACAGCATGGTTTGCATAACGGGTGAAATTCCTCGGAAAACGAGTTTTGAAACAGGTTATACGCAACACAAGGCTTTCGTGAGCGGTGCGTGGAAATCTGACCCTTTAATTCGAGATGAACGCGCAATTGCAATCAACATCAAAGGAAAAGGCTTAGTAGTCCTCTCTGGCTGTGCCCACGCGGGCATAATAAACACAATAGCCTACGCGCAGCAGATTACGGGAACAGAGAAAGTTCACGCCGTAATGGGAGGTTTTCACCTTGCCGGAAAAGAATTCGAGAGTAGAATCCAGCCAACTATCAAAGAGCTGCAGCGAATAAACCCCAAGTTAATCGTGCCCTCACATTGCACGGGATGGAGAGCAATGTGCGCCATAGCCAAAACATTTCCGAAGGCTCTCGTATGGAACAGCGTTGGAAATTTCTACAAATTCTGATTAATCTATCAAGGCAAGCTTTTGGTTTGTTTCTGCATGAAGAGTTAAATAGCCATCTTCCAGAGGTTTAACTGAGGTGGATTCATTGATGAAGAAGGGACCTTTGTACATTTTGCCTTGGCGATGCACTTTCGCCTGTAAGAGCAGTTGCTTACATTGCGCTTCCGCGGCAAAACCCCCTTTCCCAGATGAAATGGGCACTCAGGACGCTTTGCATCTTGTGGATGAAGTGTACGATTTTGGGGCAAGCTGGTTGGGAATAAGTGGTGGAGAACCACTGCTACGCAAGGATCTTTTTGAAATAATACCTTATGCTAAGAAAATTGGATTGAACGTTAGCATCATAACGGATGGACGCCTACTTGACCGAAAAGCCTTTGCAAATATTGTCAAAAATGAAGTTCGCGTGTCGATTAGCATAGATGGTGCAGAATCAACGAATGATTTAATTCGAGGGAAAGGAGCCTATGCAGCCGCGGTCTCGGCAATTGAGAAACTATCAGACGCGGGACTGCTGAATTGCCTTGTGTACACGTTTGCTAATATTGATGAATCCAGCTCAAACGTTAACGTTAACGATTTTATGCATGTGCTTGATTTGGCGGAGAAGTACGGTGCTAGATGGGTGATTTATCATGGTTTCATTCCTTACAGTAAAGATGAAAAAAGCCTTAGGGTTGACCCTTCACCTCAACAGTATGAGTGGGCTTGGAATCAGCTTTACGATTTGCGTTCTAGGTATAAGGGTAAGCCTGAAATCAACGTTTACTGCCCGTTCTTTGCGCGCGTAGCCAAGCAAAAGGGGTTAGCTGATTTTGACAATTGGTTTAACAATTTCTTTCTCGGCAGGTGCTTCTTCGGCAAATTCATGAGCATTGCAGAAAACGGAGACGCCATACCTTGCAGCTTCAACGATGTCCACAGGTTCGGTAATGTGAAGGACAAGTCGCTAAAAGTGATTTGGGATGAACTGCAGACTTCCGAGTTCTTCTCGAAAGCCAGAGACAAGAGCAACCTTAAAGGTAAGTGCGGAGTCTGCGAGTACCGCGAAATATGTGGGGGGTGTCGCACAGCCGCAGAATTTTATACGGGCAATGTATTTGAGTCTGATCCAAGATGTGCTTACATTCCCAAAGTATTACGTGAAAAATAAAGTTAAATTTTGGAGAATATTAAACACAACTTGAACCCATTTAGGTATGAGGACGGCCAGCCCCACCATCAGGCTTGAACCCTTTTTGAGCGGTGAACCCTAAAGTCGAAACCCATAAATTTCCATTCTCAATTCAATAACATAGGAGATGAAAGTTTTTGAAAAAAATCGGAGAACTAGTTCAAGAGGCAGATTGGAAGGCGGAGAAGCATGTGCCAGTCATCGAGTGCGCGGACGCGGTTAAGGCTGATGAAATCTTCGAAGTTAAAGTTACTATAGGCAAAGAGATCGCTCACCCGAACACCACTGAACACCACATAAGCTGGATATCGCTGTTTTTCCATCCTGAAGGCGAAAAATTCCCCTACCAAATAGGACGCTACGAGTTTAATGCGCATGGCGCTTCAGTGCAAGGTCCAAACACCAGTTCCATATACACTCATCACGCAGCAACAACTTGGATGAAGACAAGCAAGCCTGGAACCCTAATCGCAGTTTCAATGTGCAACATTCATGGACTATGGCAATCTTCAAAAGAAGTCAAACTCAAATAAAGCCCTTCCAGCAGAAAAAACTCCTCTTCCCAAATCTGCTCAGCAACACAAGGAATTACGGCAAGCACCGCTCTTTATGAAATAACTTTTTTGAACTCCCCACTTTTTAACATAATGTTCTGAAAAACGAAAGCCTTCGTTATTATTTTGTCAACACACAGTTTTTGGTGGGGCCGGCCAGATTTGAACCGACGACCTTTACCCGGAAACAGCGCAGCGCGCAACGCCTTTTATGTGCATGCGTTTAAATATTGGGTTTTGGTGTAAAAATGGGTGTTGTGGGGTCGTAGTCTAATCAGGCATGACGACGGGCTCCAGAAATAGCTTCGGGTATGCTGACTCCTGAAAAAGGGGAATGATATAATTCTGGAGCTGGGTGAAGATACCCGTAGGTTGAGTGTTCAAATCACTCCGACCCCACTACTTTTTTCGGTAGATTGCTGTCGTCTCGTTTACGCTTCTAACCAATGTGAATCCGACGTTAATTAGTTCCGTCTCTTCCTCAAGGCTGTGGGTTACGTTGCTTATCCATTAGATGTTCATTAGCCCTTAACGAAATGCACTGCTGTAGTTCTTTACAAAAAAAAGCTAACATCTAGTTTTCAGCGTTTAATCGCGTTTTCCCAGCGCTGCGCCTTTAAAGCACCTTCAAAAATGGTTTGAACGAGAATATTAAACGCAAAATTTATAACGCGTTTCAAATGATAACTTAAAATTTGTGGTTAAAAATGGACATAGAAATGGAAAAAATATCGCGATGGGCCTATCTGCTCTTTATTATCATAGCGGTCGTAATGGGACTGGTTGTTGGCTACATGGCGTGGAGCGAAGGAAGTTGGGCTGCTGTGGCAGACATAAATGGCGTGGTTTTGCTGATAATGTTGGTCTTGGGCATCATAATTGGAATAACGAGCATAACAACGAAGGAAGTAACTCCATTTCTCATAGCTACAATTGCTTTGGTAGTAGCTGCCAGCGCAAACGTCTGGTCACCTCTAGACCAAATTCACGCACTACTTGACTTCTGGGCTACAGGAATCCTAAACTATATAGTAGCATTTGCGGCTCCAGCAGCAGTCATAATCGCAATCAAAGAAGTACTCACAATAGCTAAAGAAAAATAAACCAATAATCTCCATCCCTCCTCTTTTTATTTTTAAATCTTATGATGCCATGGAAAATTATTGAAACACAAGCTTTCCTGTCAAAGGTTCGAAATCTGCAATCAGTACGCGAAAGGAAAATTGACGATAACATACGCAAACTAAAAAGCGAAAGGTTAATGAGGGAAAATTAACGTGTATTGCTGGGTTTGCCGGCCATAGGGCGCGGGTCCCACCTGATTCCATTCCGAACTCAGAAGTTAAACCGTGTTCCGTTCCCAGCTGTAGTGTGGTCTTCGGCCACGTGAACCTGGGAAAGCTGGCAGCCTACTTAAACGCTGAAAGTCAGGGGAGAATTGGCTAAGATTTATAACTAAGTGCTAATAGTTTTTGGAGACGTGGTGAAACCGTGAACATGTCGGCGGTACTGTCAGTAATAATGAATCAGTTTGGAGGGGCAGGAGACAGTATATCGCAGATTCTAAGTATATTGTTCTACGTGGTTTTCATAGTTTTCCTATTTTATGGGCAAAGAATCCAAATGTACGTGATGATCCGCGAGGTTGAGGGGTCACTTTACAAGCTAAAGTACATTAAAGAAGAAGGCAGGAAAATCACAATAGAAACCATAAAGGAAATCGGCAAGCCACAAACCGACCCATCCGCAAGAGTTGACCGCTATTTAGAGTATTTCACCATCACGCCGCAGAGCATGGATCCAGCAGGCATAGTTTACAAGCTTGATCACATCCTTGACGTAAGAGACAGTCGTCTTAAGGATGAAGTAAAAATCATGGCGCCTGCCAGCGATGAAGTTCAAGTCAACAACTTGGAGAATACTTTGGAAGCAGCTATGGCTCTTAATTTCATTTACAAAGTTGTGCGGCACTATTACATTCAAGGCAAGAAAACGCTAAGCCTCTACATCATAATGCAGCTACAAATGATATTACCCTTAGTTATGAAAGAAGCTGAGGCATACGCAAGCGCACTGAAAGCGTTCGCTTACGGTCAACCGATAGGCGATGGCGCTGGTCCGTTAGTCGCCGCAAAACTCATGCACGGCTACGAAACTAGAAAAGTGCCGAAGGATTGTGTTGTAGCCACATTGCCCATAGAAGGGCGCACCGCCCTCGTAATAAAAGCTGAAGGACCCGGCGGAAATGTGGGCAAACCAGGCGACGCTGTAAAAGCAGTTATCGACGAAAATGAGGGAAAAATCGCTTCGGTAATAATGATTGATGCGGGCTTGAAGCTTGAAGGTGAAATGGTCGGCGAAGTTGCTGATGGTGTAGGCGCAGCAATCGGTGGACCAGGAGTTGATCAATATAAGATTGAAGAGTCCCTTGTGGAGTATCACATTCCAATTTACGCTGTGATAGTCAAAGAAGACATCGGCGACGCGGTTTCTCCAATGCGCAAGGAGATCGCGGATTCAGCTGACAAGGTAATCGAACGCGTGAAAAACGTTATCTTGGAAAGAACAAAAGAAGGCGACAAAGTTGTCATCGTTGGTGTAGGCAACAGTATAGGCATAGGACAATAGGAGGAAAATGGGAATGAGTGAAAATTCATCGCCAACAACCACTAAAATCTCAACCTACGTGATGATGATTGTGCTAATAGTTTTAGCTTTGTCCATAGTAGCGCTCATGTTGTCTGTTAATGCCTTCATTGCAGGAAATGAAATGGTAGCAGGATACTTGTTGATCATAGGTTTCATCGCTATGGCAATGTCGGTTTACGTGCTGCTCCAATCGCGAAAGCGTATAGCGAGCATGAAAATTGAATCGCCAAAAGTAATGACTACTGTTGAATGCAAAAAATGCGGGTTTAAGAGCGTCAGGGAATTTCAGCGCGGCGACTTCGTATTCAAGGAACTTGAGGCTTGCCAAAAATGCGAAGACAAAATGTTGATAACAGCCATCTACAAGGAAATTAAAGAAAAAGAGAAAACTTTTGCAGTCTAAGTTAAAACTTCACAGCCGCTTTCTGTTATGAGCACTGTGTGCTCGGCTTGGGAAACGGGTTTTCTGCTCACTTCAACAAACACGGGATAACCCATAACTGCTTTGGACTTACGTAATTCTTTGAAGGCTTCACGGTGCTGGTCCGCGGGTACTACGCTTTTTAGCCAGCGTTCAGCGAAGGGCAAGGTTCTAAAATTGTCTGCAATGTATTTCAGAAGCTGGTTTGCATATGGGTTTTTCACCGATTTGGCTTTAACCAAACGGAAGATTGTTGTTTCTGAGCTGTTTTCAACGCGGCCAACGGCGTCTGGAAGAGTGACGAAGGGTTCTATGGCATATANTTCGCCAGCTTTGACTTTTTTGAGTGATATTTGCGCGACATTAGGGATAGAGGTTCCAGCATGGATAAGGTATCTTCCCACAGAATGACCCGTTAAGTTCACGATGGGCTTGAAACCGCGGTTTCTTATGGATTTTTCTATTATTTCACCAATCTTTGAAGTTGACATTCCTGAGTGAATATTGTCTATGGCTACTTTCAATGCGTGCTCCGCAGCACTTTGCATGTTCGTGTAGTAGGTATTGAAACAAGCGGTGAAAGCAGTGTCCGTCACGTAACCGTCCACATGGACGCCTAAGTCCACTTTTACCAGAGCTTTTTCTGGAATCCTTCGCACGTCGTTTGGCGGTGATGTGTAATGAGCGGCTACCTCGTTTATGGAAACATTACAGGGGAAAGCTGGTTTGCCGCCTTTTTCGCGNATAAGCGCCTCGGCTTTCTCGCAAACTTGNATTATGGGCATGTTCTCGCGAACAAAAAGTTTCATTTCTTCTCGGGTTTCGCGGAGAATCTTTCCAGACAAGCGAAATTTGTCAAGAGCTTCTTGATCATAATCGTTCATCAGCATCACCTTCTTTTAAGCGATTCAACGTTTTATGTGGTATTCTTCAATTACGTCTTTTGCTTTTTCTCTTCTTTTGCGGTGCTCTTCAAGGAACTTGTTAAGCCTCGATACCAAATCGTTTTTGCATTCGCCGCACAGCATTTCGCCTGTTTTGCATTGTCGTTCTCTTTCCATGAGCTTTTTGTCTTCTTCCTCGAACAGGTAAACGTAATATTGGAAGATTGAGCAGACGGTTGGGTCGGCGCCTGTTTTACGCTGTTCTGCGGCTGTGGGTTTGCCTCCTGTGAAGGCGTTCCAGATTTTGCGTTTCACCAGCTCTGGCGGGTCCATGGTGAATATGGAGGTTTCGGGTTCGGAGGCGCTCATTTTTCCGCCTGGTCCTAAGCCTGGGAGGAAGCGGCAGTGGATTTGCGCTGGCTTGTGGTAACCGAGTTTCTGGGCTATGTCTCGGGTGACGCGCCAGTACGGGTCTTGNTCTATGGCTGCTGGAATCAAAGCGGGTACGTTTTCGCCTGTTAATTTCTTGTGGATGAAGCACGGCACCGCTTGTAATGCAGGCCAGAATATCCAGCCTATGTTTGTGCTGTCTTCGAACCCGAAGGCTGCTTTCGCGGTTGAGTAAGTTATGCGCTTTGCAACTTCAAGTGTTATGTCATAGAGCAAGTCAATGTCTTGCACGTCGTAGATTATGAAAGCGTTTTCAGGTTTGAAGCCCAAGGCAATTAGGTCTAGAGCGTTTTCGTAAGCGTACTTTTGTGTTTGCTGAAGAGTAGCTTCATCGTCTACTAGGAATTTTTCATCATCGGTCATTTGGAAATAGAGTCGGGTGCCAAATTTTTCTTGCAGGTGCCGTGTGAAAATCCATGGCACGAGATGACCTATGTGCACTGGGCCTGAGGGGCCTCTGCCTGTGTACAGGACGAATTTTGTTCCTTTGTCGTAAAGCTCCAGCACTGTGTCTAAGTCGCGGTGGGAGAAGAATAGGTGCCTTCGAAGCTGGAGATGCAGTTTGCCCGTGTGTTCGGTTATCTTTTTGAGTAGCGCGTCTGTCAGAGGCTGGGTGCCGAACTCGCGGATTAAGCGTTCGTAGTCTACTTTGCCCTTTACTTCCCAGGGCGTGACAACCATCTCGTTTTCTCCGTTGTTGGACGAAACCGTCTGAATCACCAAACCTTTTTGACAAGAGAGAATCTATTAAGTCATATATCTCTTTTCGCAGAGCAAAGCAGAGCACCGTGTCGCAATTTACTTCTCTTTCCATCGAGTTACAAGAGAACCCAAGATTATGAAGACAACAGCGAGCACCGCAACTATGGCCATGTTGAAGTAGATACCTTCAGGGTATTTGTAGAGCATTGAGTATCTGAGGCCTTCAGAGAAATAGGTTAACGGCATAACTTTCGAAATCATCTGTATGTAACTGGGCATCATCTCCAGTGGGAAATATGTTCCTGACAGAAACATCATTGGAAAGGCTATTGCGTTTCCTATGGCTGACGCAGCTTCCACATCTTTTATAAAACCTGACAGGGTCATGCCTATGCCAGAGAACATTATTGAGCCGAGTAGAATCAGGGCTATTGAAATGGCGTCAGGTATTACTCGGACATTGAAGAGTAACCAGCCGACAGCGATCATGATCGCTGTTAGTATGAGGTTTAGCAGGGCTTGACTCAGGACGTTTCCTATTATCCAATCAAGTTTTGTGAGCGGTGTTATTGACAGGCGCTTTATGATGCCCCTTCTCTTGAATTCTGTAGTCGTAGCTGCTAAAGCAATTATTCCGTTAGTCATTATGAAAGCTGCCGTAATGCCTGGAACGTAGTAGTCTACAGTGCTGAAACTTGTAGTAGTCACAGAGGCCTCGTTAAACTCGATGACGTTTTCTGCGCCTATTAACTGGTAATTGAAGGCGTTGGCAACGCTTGCTATGATGCTTTTTACCACTGTTCCAGACTGGTCCGAAGGATCAAGCATAATGGTAAGAGAAGTTTTGGTATCTGGTAAACGTGCATCGTATTGTTCTAGCAAAGCTAAGCCTTGCTGGAAAGTCATTTTCTCCATGTCGGTTAGGTTTTGTTCGATTTGCTGGTAGGACATGTTTAGCGTGTAATAGCTTATTCCAGCTCTTACTTTCAGCGTGCCATTAACCAAATCGTCCTGAAACCCTTTCGAGATTACAAGAATACGCATATTCCCGCCCAACGGTCCAAGCACCTCGCGAGCGTATTCTGTGGCGTTTTCATCTGGAGGTACTTCGGTTATGCTGAATGTCTCAGAACTGTTCAATGCCGCAACAAAAGCTGTTGAAAGGTCAGTTGGTTCGCCGTTCGCAGCCGTTAAGTCTAGATTTTGCACAAAGAGACTGTATTGTGTGGATCCGCCGATTCCTGAAAAGATGGCGCCGAACACAACCAACAGAAGCACTGGGAACAGTATGCTGAAGAAGAGTCCTGAGCGGCTTCTCATCCAGTTCTTGGTTACAGCTTTGAATATGGTGAAAGCTTTCATTGCTTAAGTTCTCCCTCCTCGGTTATTCGTCCTCCAGCTATTTTGAGGAAAACGTCTTCTATGGTTGGCGTTTGAACCTCGATATCCTTGCCTACTTTCATGTCAGTCAGGGTAGCCATAACCTGCCAAAATTCAGCCACATCGTCTATCTTCACCAGTATATCTTCATTGCTGTTTAAGGTGACTTGACCATATTTCTTCTGAAGCAAATCTGCAAGTTTCTTGTCTCCTTTCCTGATTACAAGAACCTTCAAACCACCATGTTGTGATATTAACTCTTGAGGCGAACCAATTACAGCGATCTTGCCCTTGTTAATTATTGCCACCCTATCAGCTAGCGCTTGAGCTTCCTCCATGTAATGCGTTGTTAAAAACACTGTTTTGCCTAGTTTTTTGAGGTTTTCAATCACGGCCCAAACTTCCCTCCGTGACTTGGGATCAAGACCAGTGGTGGGTTCATCTAAAAATACGAGTTGCGGATCGCTGACAAGAGCGGCTGCAACGCCAACTCTTTGCTTCAAACCTCCAGAAAGATTCTCGAATTTATCATTAGTTTTGTCCTCTAAGTCAAGCAGCTTAATAATTTCCATAACGTCAAGGTGCTTCGCGTACATGTCGCCAATTAACTCTATGTTTTCCTTAACCGTAAGCTTGTCCAAGGCGCTGAATTCTTGGGGTAACGCACCTATTCTTCTTTTGATCTCCTTAACATCCTCATTGCGGGTCACTTCGTACCCAAAGATTTTCGCAGTTCCACTTGTCAACGGTCTGATGCACTCAAGAATTTCCACGGTAGTGGTCTTTCCTGCGCCGTTGGGACCTAAAAACGCAAACACTTCGCCCTCATAGACCTCGAAAGAAATGCCGTCAACAGCTCTCAGTTCACCGTACTGCTTGACCAGGGAATCAACTTCTACGACTGCCTTGCTCATTCCTTTCCTCCCCATCAAAGACGGAAGGGAGTATGAATCGATGCGAATTTAAGATTTGTGCGAGCGGGTACTTTTGGAATAAAGCAGCAATTCGCAGCGCCATTGCCTTTTGACAGACGTAACAGAGTATCAACATGCTTTTATTAGCGGGGTTAGAACTAAAATAGCAAAAACGTGTATCGAATTAACGAAGGCACAAGAGCATGGCAGACCTCAGAGCTAACGAACGAAAAATACTCTCCGTTTTACAGAAGCTCAGCGGCAACGCTTCAGTGGAACAATTAATCAGCGAAGCTAAATTATCAGATGCCGCGGTCATGCGTGCAGCCTTGACCTTGCAAGAGAAAGACCTCGTCAAAGTACACGCAAAACTAGAAACTATAATCAAGCTTAACGCTGAAGGAAAACTCCACGCTGAAAACGGCTTGCCAGAAAGACGCTTGCTCAACGCGGTAATCGCGCTCGGCGGAAAAGCCCCATTAAGCAAAGCCGCTGAAAAGGCTGGTTTAGAAGATCAGTTTGTGCAGATAGCCTTAGGCTGGATACTGCGCAAAAAGTGGGCTACCTACGACTCAAAAACAAACACGCTGCACGCAGCGTCAGCGCCTAAAGAAAAAAGCGACGAAAAACTGCTTCACTATTTACGCGGGTGCAAAGAGCACGCAACACTCGGCGAGTTAAGCCAAGAGTTGCAAGCAGCTGTTCAAACCCTGAAGAAACGCCAACTTTTAACTACAGAAGACAAAACCCGCAGGATTCTGGAAATCACCGCCATGGGCAAGCGCGCTGCGCAGGAAGGAGCTAAAGCTGCTGAAGAAGTGACGCAACTCACGCCAGAACTCATCATCACGGGCAAATGGCGAACCGCAAAACTTCAAAAGTACAATATCGAGGCACCTGTGGCTAAAACTTGGCCTGGCAAAAAGCATCCCTACCTGAGCTTTCTGGAAGAGGTACGCGCTAAACTGGTCACTTTGGGCTTCAAAGAGATGACAGGCACCAACGTTGAAACTTCGTTCTTCAATTTTGACGCTTTGTACACGCCGCAGGATCACCCAGCCAGAGAAGAAGTCGGTATCTACTTCGTCAAAGACCCAGAATTCGGAGACATAAGCGCCTACAAAGCGGCAGCGGCAAATGTTAAGGCTACTCACGAGAACGGATGGCGAACTGGCTCATCAGGATGGCGTTACAAGTATTCGATGCAAGAGGCGAAGCGCTTAATTCTCAGGGGACACGGCACCTGCCTCAGCGCAAGAACGCTGTTAAGCAAGCGCTTGGAAGTTCCAAGCAGGTACTTCTCCATTGCCCGTTGTTACAGACCAGAAGTCACGGATAAAACGCACCTAAGCGAGTTCAATCAGGTTGAAGGCATCGTAGTTGACGAAAAATTAACCCTTAGGGACCTGCTGGGTGTGCTAAGCAAATTCGCCATTGAAATCGCAGGGGCAGACAAAGTGCGCTTCAAGCCAGACTATTTCCCGTTCACTGAGCCAAGCGTTGAGCTTAGCGCGTATAAAGAGGGCTACGGCTGGACCGAGTTCGGCGGTTCAGGAATTTTTAGACCCGAAGTCACTTTGCCATTGGGCGTGAAAGTACCTGTTATCGCTTGGGGCTTAGGCATAGACCGCCTGTTTATGATGCGGGCAGGCATCGATGATATTCGTTGCATTTTTAGTCAGAGTCTTGATTGGCTGAGGAGGAAAGAGGTGACATAGCCATGCCGACGATCGATGTGGATTATGCCGAGTTGGAGCGCTTGCTTGGCGTTGACTTGCGTGGTGACATGGAGAAGCTTGATGATGTTTTGTCTTTGGTTAAGAGTGAAGTGAAGCTTTACAATGAGCAGGAAGGCGTCGTGAGCATTGAAATCAAGGACACGAACCGCCCTGACCTGTGGAGTACAGAGGGTCTAGCCCGAGCGTTACGCGGCTTCCTCAACGTTGAGAAAGGACTGAAACAATACGATGTTGGCAAGGCTTTAGTAGATGTTCATGTTGATCCCCAGCTTTGGAATATACGTCCGTACATTTGCTGCTCCGTCGTCAAGAACGTCAAACTAACAGACACAATTATCCGCGGACTCATGCACCTGCAGGACAAACTGGACCAGACTTACGGACGAAACAGACAGAAAACGTCCATTGGAATCTACGACTATAATTTGATTTCTCCACCGCTGAAATACAATGTCACTAAGCCATCCGACATCAGCTTTGTTCCGCTTGGCTTCGAGGAAAAGATGAATTTGGCGGAGATTCTGGAGCGTCACCCAAAGGGCGTCGAGTACGGTCACATCGTTAAGAAGTATAGCGTCTATCCGATTCTGTTGGATTCGAACCGAAAAGTGCTGTCGTTTCCACCCATCATAAACTCAAATGATCTGGGCAAGGTCACAGAGGAAACGCGGAATGTGCTTGTGGAAGTCACGGGCACGGTGCACCAGACTGTGCTTAACACGCTGAACCTTGTGACGTTAGCGTTGATTGATCAAAGTGGCAAGGCTTATGCTGCAACAGTACGTTATCCTGACGAACCTTTTTATGCCTCGAAAAAGGTTTTGACCCCTGACTTTAGCAATACACGGATGGACTTAAGCGTAGAATACGCAAACAAGGTTCTGGGGCTTCAGCTTACGGCTGAGCGCATTGCTAAACTGCTTTTAACAGCGGGGTTCGGCGTCGAAAAGGTCAGCGGGAACACATTGAAAGTGCTGGTTCCGTGCTACCGCGTCGACGTGATGCATCAGGTTGACTTGGTGGAGGACATTGCCATTGCCTATGGCTACAATAATATTGAGCCGCTTTGGCGTGAACTGCCCACAAGTGGAGGCGTGAAACCTGAACAGCGGCTGATTGATGTTGCCCGCGAGTTTATGGTTGGATTGGGCTATCAGGAAATCTTGACCTACACTTTGACGAACCCAGAGAGCCTTTTCGAAAAGATGAACCGCGAAAAAACACGCGTTGTAGAAATCGCCAATCCGAAAGTTGTGACCATGATGTGTTTGAGGAACTGGCTTTTGCCGAGCTTAATGGAGTTCCTTGGCAATAACCAGTCTGTGGAGTTTCCCCAGAGAATCTTTGAACTGGGCAAAGTCACGCTATTGGATGAGACGAAAGAGACAAAGACGCGTGACGAAGAGTGGCTCGCCGCCGCAACAACCCACCCAAACGCCAGTTTCAGCGAAATCAAATCCGCTCTGGACGCGTTCTTCATGAACTTGGGCGTGGAGTGGAAAATAAAAGCAACTTTGCATCCGAGTTTTATTGAGGGTCGAGTGGGCGCAGCAATAGTTAACGGCGTAGATGTGGGCGTTTTGGGTGAAGTTAATCCGCAGGTGCTTGAAGCGTGGAAACTCGAAAATCCCGTGGCTGCCTTCGAAATAAACATGCATGAAATTATTAAAAGCAAGTTGACGAAATAGCACGATGGATTATAGTTGCGGGAATTGCATAAGGGATAAACGGAGAGATGCTGACTATGGCGTTGAGGGCTTGTTAATGCCTGTGGCTGATTCAAACTTCAAAGTAGAACTGAAGAACCCTTGCATCGAACAGAAAGACCATTGCGTCAACTGTCACAGCCATTTCATGGCGGTTAGACCTCACATAACGGGTGTGATTGTTACCAAGCGGTTTTTCAAAGACCTGAAAGATGGAGAAAAAGCAAAAGCAATTGTGAGAGATGTTCTTGATTGTTCTAATGCCGACTTCAATGANNTGCACAAGTTTGAAGAACACGTNAANGGCAGCATGATTTTCAGAGCTAAGAAAGAGGGNATGCACATAGTTTATTGCGTGGACAAGAAAATGCGGATAATCTTCATGCGCGTATTNAAAAACTTCAAGGAATATGAGAAGTTTCTCGATGACAAAAAAGAAATTAGCAAGCTTATTCTGCACGNGTGATACTGCAGTGGGGATGTGAAAATTTGGCGGAAAATAAGGATACAAAAACAATAAACGAAGCCGAAGAAGTTCAAGATGAGGCTTTGGAAAAAGAAGAGGAAAAGAAAAAGGCGAGACACCGAAAAAGAGGACCGTACCGAAAAGCACATGCCGACTGGTAAAGTTACCCAAAATGTGCAGTTTGTTACATCAACAAGTGTTCAAGCAGTATCTTGATGCCAATAGCTATCAAAACTATGCCGCCTACAACTCGCACTTTACTCTCAAAGAACTGCCCGAGTTTGTTGCCGAAGCTGAAGCCTGCTAAAGACAAGAGAAACGTAACTACGCCAATTACAATCACAGGAGTGGTTATGGATATTCTTAGCAAAGAAAAACTCAGCCCGACAGCTAACGCGTCAATACTAGTCGCAATAGAAAGAATTAACAGGACAGAAATAGTAAGTTTAGTCTCTTTCTCTTCTTTTGACGCGGTTCTTGCGGCGTAAATCATTCTACCACCGATAAAGGCTAAGAGACCAAACGCCAACCAATGGTCAAAACCAGAAATTAATTCTATGAAGCTTAAACCAGCTAGCCACCCCAAAACTGGCATGAAAGCCTGAAATGCGCCAAAAGAAACCGCCATCATTAGTCCACTGGCAACTCTGCGGTTTTTAATTGTCATACTATGCGCAATTGAAACTGCAAAAGCATCCATCGCTAGACTTATCGCAACCAAGAGAATAGTAGCCATATCCACTGTGCATCTACTCTTTTTGCGACTTATGGGCAGTAGACAACTGCACCTTAAAATTTTTCGGTTTTTCCTGCAGAAAACACTTGAAAAGAGTAATATTTTAAGAGAGGAACAGATTAAGACGACGGATTTGAAAGGGCGTGGAATAATTTGAGGCTGAGCCTGTCCAACGGCATATTTTCAAAGCTCACCTTAGACGAGAACATAGCCGCTGTTAGAAGCCTTGGTTTTGAGAACTTGGAGTTTAACATGAAGTGCGTGGAGGAAGAGGACGAAGAAGCGGTGTACACTGCGAAAAAGCTTATTGACGCGCATGGGCTGCGCTGTCTGACGCTTCACTCTGCCACTTTACCTGTAAAAGACGAAAGCGAAATAGCAAAAGCCGTTTATTACGTGAAAGTCTCGGCAGATTTCGCCCACAAACTTTCAGCTCCAATTCTCGTGGTTCACTCTAATGTCTCACGAAGATTGCCAGAAAACCTAAGAAAACGGTTCATGACAAAAATTTTCAGGGAATTGAACCCTTACGCAAAAAGCCTAAGCCTTAAGCTGGCGTTGGAGAACCTTTCTTACGCGTCAAAGGGTTTCGGCAAAAACGTGGCTGAGATCGAAGAGATATTAAGCATCGCGGATGACGGAGACATGGGCATAACGTTGGATTTCGGTCACGCCGAAGCTGGCGGGCAAACTCTTAGCCTTCTTGAAAAATATAAAAACAGACTATGCAACGTTCACATTAGCAACCGAGCACACAAACCCTTCGACGCTGAAACACCGAACCTGAAAGCTTTCCTAACAAAACTTCAGAAATACGGATACAGCGGACCTTTAACAATGGAACTAAGCTCAAGATGCACGACTGAACAGATTCTTGAAACAAAGGCGATTATCGAAAAAATTCTGAGCGAAAAGTGTGGCGCGGGGTGTTAGTTTCACACCCACGTTCAAATTTCACGCGAAAAAGCGGAAATGTAAAATGTAAAAATTAAGGAAAAAAATTGAATCCTAATTCGTTATTTTAGACCAACTTAATATCTTCGGGGTGGTCTTCGTTTTGAAAAGCATTCTCGGCAGTAAACTGGTCTGGTTCCGTCGGGCTTGAATGGAACTTCACATTCTTGCTTACAATCAGCGCAAACTGCCTTATGCATCTCTTTGTCTCCATACATTCGCTATTTCAACTCCTGATATTTTGCTGTGCAAAAATCGCTTTCTACACGTTATACTTAGCAGATAGGCTCCTGCTTATAAAGTAATGGCTTCACATTTCCAAGAAACAAATGGAAATCATCATTCAAACGAACTCCTCTCCATGAACAGGTAGCTCATGCATTTTTCTTTAGCGGATTAATTCAACTGTTGTTCCTAACGCCTGACCAGGGACGCCTTTCTTGAATTTTGCTCTAACCGCACCGTTTTTTCCATGGAAACCTACGATTTTACCAACAAGTCTCTTGTTTTTGCTCTTCCAAACCACTTTTTGCCCCATGAGGGACCCTGCCTGAGCGGCAGAATCTACGCCGTTAAATTTAATCAGGCATTCACGTGAAGATTGGGTTCTGATACCTATTCGATAGTTCGTTATTCTTCCATAAACTGGTTGAGACAAAACTTTCACCTTTGATAACGCTCATTTAAAGAAGCTACTTGCTCTTAAACATGTTTCATTTAGCTTCAATTTTGTACGGGGAGCGTTTGAGTCGTTTGAAGGATTTTTCTTGCCGCTGGTTTTTGTGTTAAATATCATCGTGTAAATAAAGAGTGAACGCGCACTCTGAGTGTATTGTTTTTGTGTGAAGATGCAAAAGTATTCTTTGGCTAGTTCTCTAACCGTTTTTTCGTCCTTTGCATATTTCAAGTGCAGTAACTCATGTATTAGTGCCGCTCTTGCTCGGTTCCCAGCGTAGGCTAATAGATTGTTTAGTCCAAATTTTTGTTTGAATATTTGGCAAAACTTTATTGTTTTTGGGTAAATCCGTATTCTTCCTCGGGCAGTGTTGCATTTTCCAGCAACGCCGTTTCCATTCTTCTGTCTAAATGGAAGAACCTTAACCTGTACGGCTCTGACTTTCTGCTCTTTTATTTTTTCCTCTTTTAACATCCAGCGAAGGAACTTTTGGAATGAAGGCTTTTTCAAGGCTTTGAACACAAAAGACGAGTATTTCAAGTAAAACTTAACATGATTCTGAGAGAAACTCTCAAGCTTCTGGGGGTCAACACTTATTTTCATCTTGCTGGAGAGCTGGAAGTTATTTTTTAACATAAGCATCTACTGATTTAACGAAAGGGTATGGCGCTGATCATTTGATTTCCGTTATGAAAACCATGTTTCTGATATTTTTAGATTGGGGACGTGCAACTGTACCAAATTTCGAAGCAGGGCGGCTCGTTTGGCGGTGGTTTGCTGAACATTGAATTCCTGCTGTCGCGCCATCTTTCGAAACCCACACGACACGGCCCATCCTGTTGCATTCCGGACATTTCGCGTGGTCACCTACTTTGACTATGTTCTTGTCTCCCCCTTCCTTTTAGTATCTGCGTAAATTTTTTTCACAAGCTTCTTTCTTAGCGTAGAAGTGGTTCTCACGGGTGATCTGCGTTCTCTACAGTTTTTCGCTAAACACGCGCGTAACATACACAATTTCATTTACCTCGTGATTGTTTAATTTGAAAAGATCCAGTTACTCGATAGGTTCAGCCCAAAGGATAAGAGAAACTCTTCAAATAGAAGTGTGCTGCCGCACATATAAACACGTGGGCTAAATAACTTAGAAGCTATACGAAAACTCTTGTAGCTGTGCAATGGATGGCGCTCAAAGACAAAATGAAATTAAAAGGTGTTAATAAATGATAGAAAACGCGTTTTCATATGGCTACACTAATATAGTCGGTTATCCACTTTGATATAACTGTTGGAATTCTTTAGAGGAAGAGTCAGATTAGCAAAGTGCGTTTTGCTTTTTCTCCAGATTATTCTGATTTACAAATGATTGCCGTAAGCAAGTGCGATCATAAATTTGGTGTTAAAAAGGTGGGTAAAAGAAAAGTCAAAAACGAGTCAAACCTTCATAAAATGGTGCTGCCTAGTGCAAACGATGTGTTGGGCATGGCTGTTAAAATGTTGGGCGGTGAAAGAGTTTTGGTGAAGTGCCAGGACGGTAAAGAACGCCTGTGCAGAATTCGAGGTAAGCTGAAAAGGCGAGTGTGGGTTAGGGAAGGTGACATCGTTTTGGTTTCTCCTTGGGATTTCCAGTCTGATACTCGAGGCGACATTTTCTGGCGTTACAGGAAAAACCAGTCGGACTGGCTCAGAAGCAAAGGTTACCTTAAAATGTACGGGTAAAAAGGTGAAGAAGCTTGAGACATAAGCCGTCAATTGGTGAATATCTTGCTTTTCTTTCAATAAAATATGAAGTTAATCCTGAAAAATTCTTGCGTGCCTTACGCTCAGCAAATGAACATAAAAAAGCAAGATGCGGCAAATTATCAGTCCAATGTCGAGGCAAAATAAAAAACAAGTTTATTTTTCTGATCAAGAGGGCATCTGAAGTAGTTGCGCAATTCCCCATAGACGAAGAATTCCTTTTGAACAGAAGCAACAAACTCGGAAACTTCACGGAAACCGACAGGATTCGCAGATATCTATCAAAGAAAGATAGAACAGCTATTGCCAACTCCATACAAGATTTGCGAACTGGAATGCGCCATGTTAATCTGAAAGCTAAAATTTTGGAAGTTACAGAGCCAAAAAACGTTGTTACAAGATATGGAAACCACGCTTGCGTCGCTAAAGCGTTAATAGCAGATGAAACTGGAACAATCAAACTTTGTCTATGGAATGGACAAATAGCCTCTGTATCGGCTGGAGACACAGTTCAAATTGAGAATGCACAAGTATCCTCGTTTAGAGGCGAAAAACATATGACCCTTGGAAAAACCGGAACACTCAGTAACGTTGAAACCTTCAAACCCAAAGTGGCATCAATCGATTTGCCCATCCCTAAGGTCTAACAATTAATACGCTTTACTTTAACCGCCTCTCGAAATGCTCCTATCGACATTTTGTTTAAAAGTCCAACGCAAGAGAACCTATTAATATAGAAATTCGAAGCAAAATCCGAAAATAACTGATTTAATGGTTGATTTGGTAAAAGGAGTTAAGCGCGGGGTGTGGGATTTGAACCCACGCGGCCTTTCGACCACAGACTTAGCAGGCCTGCCCCCTACCAGGCTAGGGCAACCCCGCCTGCACTAAGCTAAGACATTACTTCATTACGGTTGCCACATTTTTATTGTTTATCTTTACCAAAGCCTACGCCATCAAGGAATAGGAAAACGGGTTTTAGGCGTTTACGTGTCAACAATCCTTTTTATTCCCGAACGTGAACATTGAACAACAGGTGAAAATCAAGTGACAGCGCCTTCGCTGAGCGACACGGTAAAGCGGACATGTGACTCGCTTAGGCGAGGCGCAACCAAGCAGATTTCTGATTACGAGCAGCGGTTTTCCGTTCTCAAAAACTTGTACGACGAGTTGCTCGCAAACCTGATTAAAACGGGTTTCAGCCCTGAAGAGGCGTGGGAAACCGCCGCTGAATTTTTCGGCTCCACAAGCGTTCGCTTCGCGGGTGTAGACGGAACGATGTACTCAAGGCCGCTGTTTGACATGGTTATTTTCTTCGGCGGCGCGTACGCTTCAATGGGCACGGTGACTTTTTCTGAGAGCGCTGAGCCGCAAGTTCAGTACGACGCGAAGACGATGCAACAGAGCACGGGCATATCCAGCGTGGTGCCCATGTACATTAACGAAATTCCAGAAGTGGATCAAGTTTTCTTCGCTCCAGGGCAACCCAGCGAGGTAAGCCCTAACAAGACGCTGACGGACGAAGGCATAATAAACAACGCCACCATCGCCAATTCGATCATGACTTTCTCGGAGTACTATCTCGCCTTCAAACTCGCCGCAGACCCGAGCCAAGACATGCGCATAATATTGCTTGACCGAAGCCTTTCCGTAGAACGCGCAAGCCTACTTTATGACACGTCAAAAATGGAGTTTTGGACCGCGAAAAGCAGCATCCTCGGACACAAAATAGATGACGCCGCCATAGACGTTAACGATTTAGCCATGGCGAGGCATCATGTCTGCAACCAAGTCTTAGGTTTACCGCCGCCCAGAGCCAATTACCTCCGCTACGCAATAATCAACGCCGCCAAAAAGAGAAGCCCGCTAACTGCAGAGCAAGTGCTAGCGGAATTCGGTGTTGCAGATGAGAAAAGAACAAAAAGAGTAGAACGCGCCCTCAAAAACCTGACCTCAAAAGGAATTTTGACCGAGAAAGATGGCGTTTATGTTCTAAGCGAAAAGTACGTTTCAAGCTGGGAACGCATAAAAAAGCTCACCGTCAACATAGGCGACAACTTGTTCTTCACAAAAACCCCTGAAAAAGAAGTATCCAGCTCCATGAAAATCCTGAAAGACGGCAAAGAACAGTGGCTGACCACGCTTGACATTGCCTTTCTCACGCTTTTTGCTTTGCAGATGCTCATGGAGGAATGCTGGAAAAAGCGCATATTGCTCATAGGCGTCACGAAGGACACGGCAGCCCGCGACTTCAAACGGCAGTTAATTCCGATAATGTACAGTGAAGGCTTGTTGAAAACGCGGCTTCAACGCGAAGCCCTGCACGACCTGCCAAACACGGACCGCATGATACTTCAATCAGCCAGCATCTTCAACGTGGAGCAGATTAAGCCGCCGTGGAGCCTCGTTGAGTACGACTCAGCGTTCAGAACCATGCTACCCGACCGGCAAGGTCGCAGGGGCTACGTTTCAGGCGCCATAAAAAACAAAATCGGTCTCGAAAAGGCTTTCCTGAAAACGTACGTACAGCTGAGCCAAGCCAAGACTGACCCGATGCTGCGGAGCAACGTGCTGCTGGTTGATCGGTTGGCGTATCCAGAGTACGATTACAAACCTGAAAGCCTCGTGGAGTTCTGGAATGAGTTGAGCGACGGCACAAAAGAGCCCGTTGAAACCATACTGTACAGGGATAAGGCGGTGCCAAACAGGCTGCAGAACTTAGCCATGAGCGTGCTGGTGGCTATGGCGCCTGCGAACATTCCCGAAGCCTTTGGGCACAACAAGGCGCTGTTCATCGCGGATAAGGTTGCAAAGTGGAATTACAGCCAATTCAAGTGCGTGGTGGACACCACCGCCACGTGGATGCTCAATAATCATAAATTGCGCAAGTTCATATTTTACATGAGCACTTTCAGGGAGAGGAGAGCTTCAATTGAACAGGCAAGAAGAGAAAACCGTTAACACCCAATGCTTTACCGACTTCGACGGCAAATTTCATGCGCGCTTAGCCGCGGTTATCCCCCGATACTTCGGCGGTGGAGACGAAGCAAAAGTCACGGGCACCAGCGCCCGCTACCAGTGCCGCGTCAAAATCGAGTATCAAAAGGATCTTATGGGCTTGCTGGAGGAAGGCATGCTTTTGGCAGTGCGAAATTTTAAGCGGGCAAGCGACGGCGCGGCGCGGTATACATTAATGGAGATCAGCCGCGTGTGGCCTGAACACTTTGGCTTGCGAGGGTTAAGCGATCACGGGTATTATCCGATGCAGTTTGAGATTATTGAGCAGAGCGAGGAGGATTGGCAGACTGACGACACTTCAACGATGATGATTCAGATAGATGCCATTCCCATAAACTATGATTTGATTATAAATCGGAAATGCGCGTTTGAATTCGTCAAGGGCTTTTCGTATCCTGTTGTGGGCAGCCCCATTTACGTTTTGAACAGTGAAATGATAAATCGCATGTACAACCAGAAAATTGCTGCGGCGCTTGGAGTTGACACGTCGAAGACCGTGGAGGACGCGCGGGTTGATCCGAGGCTTGGCTTGATAAAAATGTTCGAAGCCAGCAACGTGCCAATACCGATTTACATTGACTTTGAAAAGCTGATTAGGTATCATTTTGGCGTTTTCGCTTTCACAGGTGGCGGAAAAAGCAATTTAATGTCAAATGTTCTGAGGCGCATACTGCTGCACACTGGTGGGGATAACACGAAACTGGTTATTTTTGACATCAGCTGTGAATACACGTTTCTGCTGTTAGATGTGCTATCGGACCCGAACATAAAATCAAAGTTGATTCTTGAACATCGAATCGACGCGGTGGAACAGTTTTTCAACTCGGTTGTTAAGCCCCGAGAGTACGAGACGGATCAGCGGACAAAGGCTGGACTGCAAGCCATAAGGGATCAGGGCAAGCTGGCGTATTACACGAAGCCGAAGCAGAAGATTCCCACTTACAGCCAGTTCCTTGACGAGCTTGATGACCAACGGAAGGATTCGGTGAGCAAGCCGCATTACGTGAACGCAATTGACGCCATTGGTGATGCTGTGCGGGAGTACGTGGAGCGGCAGGGTTTAAGCGAGAATCAGGAAGTTAGCGAAGAGTTTGTGGGTTACGTTGATGAGGTTGCGCGGGAGGCTGTGGAGAAGTTCCGTGTTCACGACAAAAGTGGATTGTACGCTTGGGCTACTACGAGGAACACAATAGCGGATTTGCTCAGGAAACGAAGTGAGAAAGAGGACAAAGCCACAAGCGGCTTAACGGTTGAAGGCATACGCGAACTGTTGGAGGATAAAGCAACACGCCTCGTGGTAATCTCGATAAGTGACCCGTTCACCATTAAGGAGCTTGCCATAAGCCTCACGCAGGACCTGCTCGTAAGGCGAAAACGCCGGTTCACCGTCAAACCCTACATACTCGTAGTATTCGACGAAGCCCAAGAGTTCATAAGCAGCAAGGAAAGCGGCATAGACGGCAAATGCAGCCAGCACGTTGAAACTTTGCTCCGTCAGGGACGCAAATACGGCTTAGGCGTATGCATAGCCACCCAACGCATAGCTTACTTGAACACGAACGCGTTGCAGCAGCTTCACACGTACTTTGTGGGCACGCTGCCCCGACCGTACGACAGGGCATTGGTGAGCGAAACATTCATGATTGATAAGGGCATTTTGGAGAAGACGTTGGAGTTCGCGCCAGGCGAATGGCTCCTGTCAAGCTACATTGCCACAGGAATAGAAAACGTGCCTATATTCATCAAGGCAGACAACGCAGAAAAAGAAATAGAAAAGTATCTTGGAAGGTACTGACATAGTGTCTTCAAGGTCGTTCTGCATTAGTTTTATATGTAAAAGCAATTATAAGCCGTAGGAATTACCATGCGCTTAAAGAAGCTATACGTTACTAGATTTGCTCTGGTTTGTCTGTTACTGGTTGGGTCGTTTCTAATTTTTGCTGTAGAAACTGCCAGTGCGCAAACAACGTATTTGGCTGATGTGAACCCGATAGAGACTACTATTTACTCGAACGTGGGGCAGGTTTTAGATATTTCTTTTCAGGCAGTATGGGCTTACGGCGACAACGTTGGACAAGCCATTGAATACGCGAATGTTACGGTAGAAGTTAAAACGGCAAATGGCGCGGTTACAGATATGGTGTTGGCAAACACCACGGCAACAGGTTTTGTTTACTTCAACTATTCTTCCTCTACTCCTCAGATTTTGACGTTTACACCTGTAAAATTGGTTACGCCAGACGGAACGGAATTGAACTCAAGTCTTCTCGAAAATGGAGAAACTGCTCTTTATGGTTTGCAATCTGAACAGGTAACCGTTTACTGGGACACTTTCGACATGGCATTGACAAGTACCAGCACGGAAACTTTGGAGGCTATTCAGTTATCCGTGAATGTTACTTACTTGCTCGTTCCTGAAGAAGGCTTAACCATACAATCGCCAGATAGTTCACAACAGGACTTTTTCCCCAAAATAGCGCATGGCGTAAACGTAACTATTAATGGTGTCCAAGCTGAGGAAACCGCAGTTGCCGGCGTCTACAGCTCAAACGTTTCTACACTGATGCCCACGGCATACGTTCTTGTGGAAGTGTCGCAAGAGGGATGGGCTACAGCGCACAAAGCATTCAGTTTCACTCATGACGCAAACATGATCGTGTGGGAGCCATTAGCTATAATCTTCGCTTCGGCTTATGTTGTTGTTTTATCGGCGGTTCTTTTTTCACTCAGAAAATCAAAAAGTCTCGTTTCAAAACGGAGTTATTTGCCCGTTTTCGGAGGTTTTCTGTTAATACTTGCTTCGTTTATAGGTTTGTACTGGGTTTTAGTTTGGTTTGAAAGCAGTTTACATGGGTTCGATTGGGCACTGTACGCGCTTTTAGGAGTGCTTTCTTTTGGTTTTGGGTTTTCAGGGGGAATAATTGCTGTGCGCCGTCAGAAACAGACAGCGGTTCTGTTTGTAGCAAGTTTTTCAATTTTCGTGAACGCAATAGCAGTTAAAGCTTCACTGGACGCTTACCAGTTGGCACTTCCTTGGACGCCTCTGTTGGCAGCATTTGCGTTTTCTGTAATCAGCGGACTTTTGATTGGAAATTCAGATGACCAATTCCGCAGTTAAAGAAGTGCCCAGCGCCCCCAAGAATTTCAACGCCGAATATAAGTGGGCTAAGTCTTCCCCGAGCACAATCATATTTGGATTCTAATAGAAATAATATGCAGAAACCAGTAGAGGGTAGGCCACGTATTGGCTGCCGAATCAACTAAAACCATGATGAAAACCGCAAAAACACAGCCGCATGTTCCCAACTATATAAAGAGGGGCTATAGACTTTTCCGAGCACAAGTCTATTTCATCATTATTGTGTGGCTCTGGTGTTCGTAACCGCATTTTGGGCAGACGTAGGTTCGCTCAGCGTGCATAGTAAGCAACAATTTCGCTTTAGCCTTAACTTCTCCTTTCCTGCCTCCCTTTAGCACTAAGGGTGTTCCGCAACGTGGGCATTTGCATTTGCTACGCATGTTTTCTCACTTCATCTGCTGGTTTCTCGAAAAACATATAGGAAAAGGGGAAAATTAGGATTTCTGCGTCATTCCGCATTTTGCGAGCAAACGTTGCCATCTCTCGTCAGTCATGCTCTGAACTTCTTCCAGCATCTTCTTGTTCTGCGGCTTAAACAAATGCCTAAACCGCCCTTGCCCCTTCAAGTAGTCCGTTACGGGTTTCTTCTTCTGCGGCGCAAGCGCAAGCAGCTTGCTCGGCGTGGACAACTGATGTACACCGTTTACCGCTTCCCAAACTGGAAACACACACGTCTCCACCGCCAACTTCGCGTATTCTATAGACCTTGCAGGGTCACTCCGCCACCCACGTGGACAAGGCGCAAACACATGCAGAAACGCTGGTCCATTCACTTCTAAACCTTTACGGACCTTCGTGATTAAATCACGCCAGTAATACGGCGAAGCAGTAGCCACATACGGCATCTCATGTGCCACCATAATCTCCGCAATAGGCTTCTTATACTCCAGCTTTCCCGGTATCGCGGTGCCAGCAGGCGATGTGGTTGTGGCTGCGCCGTGCGGGGTTCCGCCGCTGCGTTGAATGCCTGTGTTCATGTACGCCTCATTATCATAAAGCACAAACAGAAAGTCGTGACCTCGCTCAACTGCGCCTGAAAGCGCCTGAATACCAATGTCGTAGGTGCCACCGTCCCCAGCAAAGGCAATAACATCCACATGCTCCTGTTTTAGTCTGCCTTTCTTCTTCATTATCTTCAAGGCGGCTTCGATGCCTGAAGCGTTCGAGGCAGCAGTTTCAAAGGCGGTGTGCAGCCAAGGTGTAGCCCAAGATGTGTACGGGTAAATTGACGAAACCACTTCCATGCAGCCAGTTGATTCAGTCACAATTGTTGGTCCACGTGTAGCTTTCATTATCAGCCTCAGCACTGTTGCAGGCGCGCATCCTGCGCAGGCTCGGTGCCCCGACAGGAATAAGTCTGGTTTTTCAGCGATGTCTTTTGTGGTGAATTTCCATTCTTGAGTCGTCATTCTTTTTCATTCCTCCTTTACTCTCTTAACCCCAAGTATTGTATCGGCGTCTCAACACGCCTAGTCTTCAGTATCCGCTGCAGGTCTTCGTAGATGCTTCGCAGTTCAGTTGGACTCGTGTCTCTTCCACCCAAGCCGTAAATGTAATTCACGACATAAGGATGAGGGTTTACGTCGTAAAACATATGGCGCATTTCGTGGAAAACTGGACCGCCATTTCCGCCGAAACTTATGCACCTATCCATGACCGCCACAGCTTTCACGTTTCCAAGCGCACTTCGAATCTCTTCGACCGGCAATGGTCTAAACGTGCGGAGTCTAAGCAGTCCAGCCTTGATGCCTTCTTGTCTAAGCCCGTCCACAATCGTCTTCATTGTGCCTGCAGTTGAGCCTAGACACACAGCCGCGACTTCAGCGTCTTCAAGGCAATACGCCTCAATCAAGCCGTTTCCGTAGCTTCTGCCGCTTATTTCCGCGTATTCGCTGTTCACCTTTTGGATGACTGAAAGAGAGTTTGCCATAGCTTCTTCCTGTTGCCGCTTAAACTCGAAATAATAGTTCTGTAAAGCTAAGGGTCCTATGGTCATTGGGTTTTCAGGATCAAGCTTGAAAGGCGCGGTTGTTCCCTCATGCGTAAGTACATCGGGAAACTGGCGTGTCCCGACAAACTGCTTGACAACATCGTCCGTGAGCGCTTCCACATTTTCAAGTGTATGACTTAGGGTAAACCCGTCCAAACCCACCATGACAGGCAGAAGCACATTAAGGTCTTCAGCTATTCTGAAAGCCTGAATTATCGAATCATAAACTTCTTGAGCGTTCTCAGCATACATTTGTATCCATCCGCTGTCTCGTTGAGCCATGCTGTCAGAGTGGTCGCCGTGAATGTTAATCGGAGCAGACAGAGCACGGTTAGCTATTGCCATTACCACTGGTGCGCGGCACCCAGAAGTCACAAAAAGCATTTCATGCATCAACGCTAACCCAGCAGAAGCAGTTGCAGTGAAGGTTCTAGCGCCTGTGGCAGAGGCGGCAAGGCATGCAGTTAATGCGCTGTGCTCGGACTCGACACAGACGAACTCGGTTTCCACTTCACCGTTAGCCACATACTCACTAAATTTCTCAACAATAATTGTTTGCGGCGTTATAGGATAAGCCGCCACGACATCCACGTCTGATTGCTTAGCAGCGTAGGCAACCGCCTCGTCTCCAGATAGCGCCATCCTTTCTTGTTTAACTACACTTTTCATGTCACATTCACTCCTATCCAAGTTTCATTGTTATCGCCTTAGTCGGACACTCATTGGCGCAGATTCCGCATCCCTTACAGAAACTATAATCAAATTCAATGTCGCCCTTGTCTGGTTTCCAGTGTATGGCTCCGTCAGGGCAGAAAAGCACACATAACAGGCAACGCGTGCATTTCTCCAAGTCTCGCACAGGCGTGTACGTCTTCCAATCGCCCGTTAAGAAACTAATGCTTGATTTTGAGCAAACGCCAGCAGGCGCGATTTCCTTCCAGCCTTTGTCGTGACCAGTCATTCTTGTTTTGCCTCCTTATAGGCTTCTTTTATTACCGCAAAGTTTTTCTCCGCGATATCCAACCTGAATCGCTCCTTCACTATCTTCTCCATGCTTTCTAAGGCTACTATTGACGTGGCACGAGCAGCGGCTCCTAACATAGCCGTGTTCGTTATGGCTAGCCCCAAGATTCTTAAGGCGATTTCTGTTGCCGGAACAGTCCAAACTTTACCTTTTTCCATTTTAAGAACTTCCTTAACCTTGGCAGGTTCGTCCGTAGAATTCACTATGATTATTCCATTTTCGTTCAGTCCAGCGGCGGCAGGAACAGTTTTCAGCAATGTAGGATCTAAAACGGCAACCACATCTGGCTCGTAAACCGCGCAGTGTATCCTAATCGGTTCCGTGCTTATCCGCGTGAAAGCTGTCACTGGAGCACCCATTCTTTCGGGACCAAACTCTGGGAAAGACTGAATGTATTTGCCCTCGTAGATGGCTGTACGCGCTAGTAATTCGCTGGCTGTCCATGCGCCTTGACCGCCTCTACCGTGCCACCTGAACTCTAATATTTTCTTCAATTAACCCCTTTACTCCCCAACGTGCTTTCCTCAATTATTAATAATCTCCCTTCATATACGTTTTTCTAGTTAAACACAAAATCTGACCTAACAATGTCAAATTGCAAGAAAGAAATGTTGACATATTGACCCAGAACCTTTCCTCTTCAAGAACTCATGGAGCATACTTTTTAGGTGAACATTAGCTACGAGGGCACAAGAACAACAATAAAGTTATATCAAACTTCAACTTTCATAGAAGGGTAGAGCCAGAAGTTTTCCGTCTAAAATGGAGGAAGCCAGGAGAGGGAAAAATGGCAGAAGTGCTTTTAACCGCTGACAGAACTCTAATGAGCAACTATCATAGCAACGAATTTTTAGGCTTCGGAACCTGTGCCCCTCCAAACTTCATCCCTGAATGGTTCTACAGCTTTCTCTTTTTCCCACCTATAAAAGCAAGCAAAGGCATACCTTCAGCAGCTCCCTACGGCTTGAGAAAAACCGAAGCCCAACTCTTGAAGGAAGGCTTTGACATCACCACAGTTAGTCCAGACCATTTAGAAGAGTACATTAGCGAAGCCAAAGTGTTAGGCATTCACACAATGGACCCTTTCGGTTTAGGTCCAGCCTCAACCACTCTTGCAGCTATTTTTAAGAAAGAACCATACTTGGCGAAATACTTCCACGTTTTAATGAGCAATCCAGCGATTAAAAAGGCAAAAAAGAGAGGACTAAAAGTCATAGTGGGAGGACCTGGCACATGGCAGTTTCGGTACAGACAGAAATTTGTTGAAAAGCACGCCATAGACTGTATAGTTGAGGGAGAAGCCGAGAATGTTATTGGCAAGCTTTTCAGAGCCGCTCTTGACGGAGAAGACCTGCCCAAGTACTATGAAGTCGGGATGAGGGAAACGCCTGCTTTGGAAGAAATACCTGACATTGTTCAACCTTCAATCAACGGTTTAGTTGAGCTCGGCCGCGGATGCTGCAGAGGTTGCGAGTTCTGCAATGTAACGCAAAGACCATTAAGATGGTATCCGCTCGAGAAGATACAGCGAGAAATAAACCTCAACGTCAACTCGGGGAAGGTAAGCGGCTGTTGCCTCCACGCAGAAGACGTCATGCTGTACGGCTCTAAGAACACAATGCCGAAAGAAGAGAAACTAACGAGGCTTCACGAGTTTGTGGTGAAAAAAAATGAGGGGGGAATAAGCTGGAGCCACTGTTCATTAGCGGCGGTGGCTTCAAACCCGAAGCTTTTCTCAAAGATTGCTGAGATTATACTTCAAAAACAAGCGTGGTGGGGCACGGAAATCGGCATCGAAACGGGTTCCGCGGAACTCGCGAAGAAAATCATGCCTGCTAAGGCGCACCCGTTCAAGGCAGAGGAGTGGACTCAAGTTGTCCAAACTGGAATGGGACTGATGCATGATAACAAGATGGTTCCAGCATGCACGTTAATAGTGGGGCTTCCAGAAGAGAAAGAAGATGACATCATAAAAACTATGGAATTGGTAGATGACCTTAAACACGTTCGAAGTTTTATTGTGCCCTTGTTTTTTGTTCCTTTAGGTAGGCTAAAACGCGAGGACTGGTTTAGAAGAGCGGAAATGACTGCCTTGCATAGGCAATTGCTGTTTCAGTGTACGGAGCATGACTTTTACTGGGTGGATAACTTGCTGGAACTATCGTTTAGGGACAAATGGTACGGGCGCTTCTTGAGAGAATTCTATAAAGGCTTCGCGGGAATAGCCAAACGCAAAGTAAGACAGATAGAATAAACGTTTTGCGGTGAATGGCTAACCTTAAATACTTTTGTGAAACTCCAAAAGGCATAAGCGCTATGGTGTGCCGCCGTAGCTCAGCTAGGTAGAGCGGCTGGCTGTTAACCAGTCGGTCATAGGTTCAAGTCCTATCGGCGGCGCCACAACTTTATTAATCAACACAATTTTATTAAAGAATTGTCTGCTGAGATCTTTGGGTGAACCAAATCAAGGAGAAAGTATAGGAAAAAGCAAATGAACAGGTTTACCGCTGTTTTTAAGGTTGGTATTGCCATGGAGGTCACTATAACTTTTGCCTTAAATTTCGTGTCAGTTTCTATTCAGCCTACATTTTACGAAAGTTGAAAAAACGAAATATATTACTTCTGAAATAATAAAATGGGTTTAGATGTCACTAAACGATATACAGAGCATCCCATCTGGAAATTTGATATTGCTAGTTGGTCCTCCTGGCTCTGGAAAGTCAACCTTCTGCAATCAAACAGTCCTCAAAACAATAGAGGAAAAACCAATTATTTATGTAACAACCGAATCTCCACCATCCAGAGTTGCAGTATCTTTGGAAGAACTTGGATTAAGCAAGCTCTTACCCAATCCCATTAGTTATGTTGATTCTTATAATACGACTATAGGACTTTCAGAAAGCACACAGTTGATTGTAGAAGACGCTTCTTCTGAAAATCTTACGAGTCTGGGTATTGCAATCATAAAACTTCAAAAAAGAATTGAAGAAAAATTCCTTTTAGTTTTTGACTCTCTCACCTCACCCTATTTAATGAACGGTTCTGCAACGATTGGTTTCTTAAGAAAAATGCTTTTGAAGTTAGCTTCTCAAGGCAACTCGGTACTGGTATGTGTGGATGAAGGTTGCGGAAAAAGTGAAGATATAGTTGCCATGATGAGCATAGCAAATGGAATAATCAAAATCTATTTGCATAACACATCGAAAACTTTTGATGTGATAAAACATCCAATGATTGAACCCTCCAAGATTAAGGTTCCGATGAACTTTGATCCGAAAGTTCAATGTCGCTTCAACTACAAACTTAGGGCGCATAATTCAGCTATCTCTATGGGTTTAATGCGTGGTCCTGCGGTTAGAAAAGAGGTCGGTGATTTCGTGCATATTTTCTGGATGAACTTGGGTCGATGGAGTGGTATGCTTTGGGACCCTAAGAGATTCCCAACTATGGTATACAACTCAAACAAACTCATAGCTTCTATGGTAAAAGAATTTAGAAGAAAGTTTCCGTTGAGAGTAAAACTTGCTCTTCGATTATATATGCCAAATAGGTTTAGCCGTGTAAAGGATATGAAGAGATTGCTTTTTTTCGCCAAACGAAAGATCAAGGGGAATCGCTCAGGGATTATGGAGTATTTAGAGAATATTTCCAAAACGGATGAACATTATTTCCGATTGATTGAGAATGACGCGTGTTGGGGATTTGAAAATGTCGGAGCGAAATTAGCGCTAGGCATTCTTGGTAGTTGGGCAGGGTATATGGAGGGTTATGAAAGAGAAGACAGAGATTGGAACATTGTTGAAACCAAATGCATAGGCTTAGGGGATCCTTACTGTGAGTTTAAAGCGGTTCCTGGCGAGATAGATGAATTGAAAGCCTCGCTGGAAGATATAGATAATGGAGCAATTGAGAAGATTTATGACCGCCTTATGGAGCGCCTTACTGGATATCTGTTTCAAGGAAAGCCTCTCTGGGAGAGGCCGAAGCTCGGACCTTATATCAGTTTGCATGGGTATAGTAACATAATGGTTTTGCCCGCAATAGAAAGCAAAAGATACCAAGTAGCTATGAGGCTTGGGGGAGTTTTAGCAGGAATGAGAGTTGGGGAAAAAATGTTGAACATGGGTATGGAAGAAGAAGA
>JGI2171J19970_10000088_pt1 | contig 36933 bp, 28 predicted proteins | sample DeeMarSWOR324_28_FD_19970 | JGI IMG/M metagenome (IMG submission 19970) | reverse complement strand
GCATCGCCGCGGGCCCGCGAGCCGAAGACGAGGACGCGCGGGGGGCGATACGCGCTCAGCAGGCGGGGCAGGACCTCGCGCCGGAAGCGCTCTACTCTCTCATCAACCGCCTTAGCCATCCGAAGAGCGCCTCTGCCGCCTCGACTTTCGCCTCGGCGGTCGCGCGGTCATAGATCTCGTAAGGGATTCCGTTGGCCGCGTCCGGGTAGCGGGCCGTTGTGTACAGGTCGCGCTCGGCTTGTTTGAACAGCCGTTCGATCTCCGCTCGCATTCGCTGTCACCTCGCTCGTGCTTTGCCAGTGGCGGATTCGTGCACGGCCGGCAGCCCGCCCAGGGCCGGGTCCCTCTCAAGAAGCTGGTGTCTGGCTGCGCCGCGGTCAACGGGAACGCGTGCGGTCACGTGGCATTGGCGATTGGAACGCTGTGTGGTGAGGTTGCAGCTACGTGAGTTGTCGTGTTACAAGTTGTGCGGCGACAACCTCCAGGGGCCAGTCCTTACGTCGGCTTCTGCTATCTGACGCGTTGGGCTACGAACCTGAGCGCTTGATGAAAGCCGCAGATCACTGCCGCACGCTCCTCGGCCTCTACGTTATGGCTCTGCTGGTCATCACGCTGGCCCCGCTGCCGGATGGTGGGGAGTTCGTGGAAGCGGTGCCGGGACTCGACAAGCTGATCCACGTGCTGCTGTTCGGCGGGCTCGCGTTCCTGCTCATGTGGAACGCGACACGGCAGGGCCGAGCGCTCGTGTTCATCAAGGTTTTCGGACTGACGGTCGCCGCTGCAGCGCTCATCGAGGCGGTGCAGAATCCGCTGCCGTACCGCAGTGGTGACGTCTGGGACCTCCTGGCCGGGGCGGTGGGCGCGCTGATCGGAGTGGCGCTGGCCACGGGGATGCTCGGCGTGCGTCGGCGCTAGGGGGTGCCGGCCTCGGTCCACTCCTGGAGTGATCGGGATACCGGCAGCGCTCCCTAGCCCTCGGGCCTCTTCTTCTCGGGCGCAACCGGACCGCGGCCGCGACGGCCCTTCTTGATCTCAGCGGGCTTGGCGCTCTCGGTGACCTGATTCATCAGGTCCGTGATCTCGCGCTCGATCTCGTGGATGCGTAGCTGCCCCACCGCTAGGTTCACGCCGCCCTCGGCGACGCCCTGACAGACGGTGTGGAACTCGCGGATCTTCTTGAGCAGGATGTTCACCCAGTGACGGAACAGGTGGTCTTGCCGGCGGTCGTGCAGCCCCGCCGGGGGACCTTGGCCGGCAGGAGCCGCGCCGGTCGTGAGGGCGCCACGTGCGAGCAGCAGCCCTACCAGCAGCCCAAGAGCCACCCGCAAGAGCGTGTTCTCCACCAGGGCGAGTATCACGCCCAGGGCCACCACTTCAGCGACGATCAGCGGCCCGCGCATGCTGTCTTCCATTGAGCCTCTCCCTTTCTAAGTAGAGGGCGGGACGAAGAGCCTCAACGATTCTTTCTATGTGTGTCGGGCAGGTTCCAATATAGCCCCCAGAGCAGCTGCCAGCCACCAGGATGCTCTCGATCGGAAGGCCAATCCGTCGGGCCCATTCGGTCAGCCTGACCGGTGCGCCGGGGCCTGGGCGCCCCTACGCTCGCGAGAATAAGGACTTAGGCCGCTGGAGACTGGCACCGAACCTGCATTGGCGAGCGGGCGTGGAGCCCCTGCCCCCGAAGTCCTGGGCCCGGAGCGGGCGAGGGTGGAGTCATTTCTGTGAACTTGGGTATTGAGCTGGACAGGGAGGCGTCGCCCGCCAACTACCTGTGGAAGCGCCGGTCGGAGCTTGCGGAGATCGGGGACAATAACGCTGTGCTGGCAGCCATCCAGGCCGGGCGCGCTCTGGAACGCTGGAGTTTCGGCGATGCGCGGCGCTGCTGGCGCGCTGTCGTGACCGCCGCGCAGGAGGCCGGTCAGGCGGCGCGGCGCGACGGGGTGACCCCGCGGCGACTGGTCGCGGAGATCGACCGGGTCCGGGAGGCGGTGGAGACGGTGCTGTTCGACGGCCAACTGCCGCCGGATCTCGCGGCCTGGGCTACCCGTTGCGCGGCGAAGATGTGTGCGTGCGCGCTGGAGCACGCGCTGCGCGCTTATTGGTCGGACAACGGCGCGTCCGCGCCCTCTCGCTAACCTCTCTTGCAGCTGGGCAGCACTTGCCCGCGGCCCACCGCTCGGTAGCTTTTCTGCAGCGAGTGCCACGTTGTGCCTCAGGACCGGAGGTCTCAATGCAGAGAAGTGCACTGAGCGTCATGCGCGCCGTGTTGCTGTTGATCTTCTTCATCTCCCTGTCTTCTGGTTGCGGCAAGCGGGTTCGGCGCATCGACCCGGGGACGACGACTGACCTGAGCGGCTACTGGAACGACACCGACTCGCGCCTGGTGGCGGAGGGGATGATGGCGGACTGCCTGACCCACCCCTGGATACAGCAGCATGTCATGCGTACCGAGGCGAGGCCGGTGGTGATCATCGGGACGGTGCGCAACCAGAGCATGGAGCATATCGCGACGGGCACCTTCATACGCGACCTGGAGCGCGCGTTCGTGAACTCGGGCCAGGTCCGGGTGGTGGCGAACCCGCTGGAGCGAGAGGAACTGCGCGGCGAGCGGTATGACCAGCAGGAGTGGGCATCCGAGGAGACGCGCAAGCGGCTACGCGAGGAGACGGGTGCCGACTACATGCTGAACGGCGCGATCGATGTCATCATCGACAGGGAGGGAGGCCGTGAGGTGAAGTTCTATCAGGTCGATCTCTTCCTGACGGACATCGAGACGAACGAGCGCATCTGGATCGGGCAGACGAAGATCAAGAAAGAGATCTCACGTAGCGGCCTCGGCCTGTAACAGGAGACGGGCCAGCCTGCTGGCGGAGAGTCGTGAGGCACCGGCGGGAAGCGGGCTGGATACGCGGCCTCTGTCTTGGGGGGCTGCTGGCGCTGGCTGGCTGCGCGAGCCACGCCAGCACCATGCACGATGTGCGGGCCGCTCTCCGGCACCACGATCTCGAGGAGGCGCGGGCGCGGCTGGCGGAGGCGGGGCGGGGAACGGACGACCTGCTGTTCGCGCTCGAGGACGGGCTGCTGCTCTACTACGCCGGTGACCCGGAGCTCAGCAACGACCGCTTCGAGTTCGCGGAGCGGCGCGTCGACGACCTCTACACCGAGAGCATCACGCGGGCCGTGCTGTCGCTGGTCAGCTCGGACCTGGTCCTCAGGTTCGAGCCCCGGGGGATCGAGAACTTCTTGGTCAACTACTACCGGGCCTTCAACTACCTGGAGCTGGGGGAGCCGGAGGAGGCCTGGGTCGAGTGGCGGAAGCTGGGCTGGAAGCTCCAGTTCAGCCGTGAGCAGGGTGACGCGCTGTACCTGGATCCGCCGTTCTTCAGCTACGTGGCGGGACTGGGCTTGGAAGCGGACGACCCCAATGATGCCTACATCGCGTTTCGCCGGGCCGAGGCGAGCTACCGGGAGCGGGGTGCGGGCGCTCCGCCGCCGGAGCTGATCGACGATCTCATCCGCCTGGCCCACGACCTGGGATTCTCTGATCATCTCGAGCTCTACCTCACGTGCTACGGCGAGCGGGCCGCAGCGCTGGATCAGGCGCTTGTCTCTGCTGGCGGTCGCGCCGCGCGTGCGGACTGGGGCGAGCTGGTCGTGTTCGTGGAGGATGGGCTGGTGGCACCTATCGAAGAGGTGCAGGTCCAGCTGCCGATCACGCGGGGGCGCGCCGAGCTGGTCGCGAGCGGCGGGGAAGGCGCGCACCTGGATCTGGCCGCGATCCTGGCTCGCGAGTACGCCGAGGGCCGCTTCGCCGGTATCGAGCCGAGGTATGCGCGGCGGCGCGGGATCGCTTACCTCATGCCCATCTCGCTGCCGGTCTTCGGTCTCGGCCAGGCCGCCTTCGGGCGTGTGGCCGCGGTCGTGGGGAACGACACCGCCGCGGCGTGGCCCGCCCTGCAGGTGAGCGCTCTGCAGCAGCTGGCGTTCCAGGACCGCCTGCTGGGGATCTACGCGAAGACGATCGCCCGGGCGCTGGTCAAATACGCAGCTGCCGCCAAGCTGAGGGAGGAGGCTGAAGAGGAGGGCGGTGAGACAGCCGGAGATGTCGTCGGCATACTGGCGAATCTGGTAAACGTAATCACCGAGCGAGCCGACACGCGAGCCTGGCTCGGCCTGCCGCACCGGATCTGGATGGCGCGGCTCAGGGTGCCCCCCGGCCGACGCGAGGTGCGACTTCTCTTTGACGGCCGGGAAGCGGTAACACTGGGCGAAGTCGAGGTTACCCCGGGTGATCGACAGCTTCTGAGCTATCGCGTGTTCTGAGAGCGGATGAGTACATGGTGATCGCCGCGTTCTCATACCTCGTGCTGAAGGCCGCCAGCTGGGCGCTGGACCACTTCTACGAGCTGGGCCGGGTGGGCCGCCCCCTGCCGGAAGGACCGCTGCTCGTCATCGCGAATCATCCCAACAGCCTGATGGATGGGCTGGTGGTTCTGAAGATCGCCGGTCGGCGCGTGCGACCGCTGGCGAGAGCGCCGCTATTCGGGCAGCCGCTGCTCGGGCATGTGCTGAGAGGGCTCGGGGCTCTGCCCGTCTTCCGGCCGCAGGACTATCCCGGCGAAACGTGGCGAAATGAGAGCAGCTTTGACACGGCGGTGCAGGCGCTCGTGCGTCATGAGGCGGTGCTCATCTTTCCGGAGGGCCTCAGCCATTCCGAGGCTCGGATCGCCCGCATCAAGACGGGCGCTGCCCGCATCGCCTTCGAGGCGGAGGAGGCGGCGGACTGGAAGCTGGGGCTTCGCGTTGTGCCGGTCGGGCTGACCTATCACCGCAAGCACGCCTTCCGCGGTCGCGTCGCGGCCGCCGTCGGTCGGCCTTTCGAGGTCGCGGGCTGGCGCGAGAAGCGTCAGCGCGATGAGTGGGGCGCCGTCGAGTCGCTGAGTACGGCCATGCGGGAGGCGCTGGAGGAAGTCACCCTGAACCTGCCGAAACACGAGGATCGTGAGCTGATCGAAGCGGCTGAGTCACTCTACGCGGCCGAAAGGGGACTCGCAGCACCGCGGACCCGGGAAGGACTGGCACCCCGCCTGCCGCGGTTGCAGCGCTTCGCCCAGGCGCTGGCCTGGCTGTATGTCGCCGATCATGATCAGTACCTGCGGTTGTCCGAGGCCGTCCGTGCTTACCGGCAGGAGCTGGCGCTGCTTGGGGTGAGGGAGGCCGAGTTGCCCAAGCGGTTCCGGCCGAGCAGCGTGCTCCGCTACGCTCTGGTTCAGAGCCTCGTTCTGTTGGTGGGACTGCCGCTGGCGGCCATCGGCAGCGTGGCCTGGTATTTCCCCTATGTCGCGCCGCGAGTGAGCCTGAGACTCTACCGGCCGGCTTACGAAGTCGTGGCGACGGTCAAGCTGGCCACCTCGCTGCTGGCCTTTCCCGTCACCTACGCGCTCTGGCTGACGGCCGCCTGGTGGCTGGCTGGGCTGATCGGGCTGGTGGCCGTGGCGGTGGCCCTGCCGGTCGCTGGGGTCGTCGCATTGCGCTGGCGTGATCGCTGGCGGATCGTGCGGGAGGACACGCGTGTCTTCTGGCGCGCCATCCGCAAGCGGGCGTTGCGGGAGGAGCTGGTGAGTCGGCGCCGGGCGCTCGTGGGTGAGTTTGAAGCTGTGGCCAGAAGGTGGCAGGAGGAGCGACAAGCCCGTCGGCAAGCGCTGGCGCGCTAGGCGCGGAGAGGCGGCGGGCGCGCGGAGGGGCGGGCTCGGTCACATTTACCGCTGAGGGCGTCCGGGCCCCGCCGTTCTGTCCGGGCGTCGGAATGTAGCCCAGGCTTCCAGAGCTCTTAACTATTTGCTGTGTTGAGAGTTAGACTGTTTGACACACTGGGCTGCGCCTGGCAGATTTCCTGCGCTCGAGCGTCGTCGACGCGACCGTGCCCGCTGCGAGACGTTGCGGGGTGAGGGACCGAGCAGGAGCTGGAGATCATGGCGAGCGGGACGAACGTCCTGTGGATGAGGCAGCGCTGGGCAAGCCGCGAAACCGATCCGGGTCGCTCGGCCCGGCAGCTGCCGGCGCGCGAGTCCGACTCGGAGGGCGGAGAGCCGGTCGCCGCGGCGATCAAGCGGGAGTTCTTGATGCGGCCGGTCGTCATCGACTGCCCTCGCCCTGGGTGTGTCGGGATGTTGCTGCCGGGACGGCGCGAGGTCAGCCGGCCGGGGGGCACGCGTGTGCGGATCGTGTTGCGCTGCACCCGGGAGCCCGAGGATCACGATTTCGTCATCTCCATGGATCCCTACACGGCGGACGAGGTGGAGCAGCTGAAGACCAGTCTTCACCGGGGCGAGCGTTTGACCTGTCCGCGCTGCGGCACGTCTATGGTATTCGGCTCGCTCACGGAGGATGACGGGTGGGGCAAACCGGTCGATATCGGAGAGAGTCACTATTGTGCCTGGTGTGGCTTGAGATGGTCACCGCCTAACGAAGCGAAGGAGCGGGCGGGCGAACCGACGCCACATCTCAGTCAGTGAGCCCAACAGGGAGCCCAGCCGGATGAAAGTCGATAAGGCGGCGGCCCAGGATGTTCGCGCGATAGCGGCGAACACGGCGCGCGATCTTGCCCTGAGCTTGAGATTGGCCTCGCTGCGGATGGAGAATTTCGAGCCGGGGCAAGGTAAAGATGCGGCTCGCGAGCTGGCTGAACAGCTCGCGGCCTCGGCGCGGCGGGCGGTGGAGTTGTACTACCTCGAGTCGTTGACTCAGGCGGTGGCCGTCAGTGAGGGCCCGCTCAGGGTGCGTCGGACGAGCCAACTGCAGTGGTTCAATGAGGGCGAGCCGCTGGAGATCCAGAAACTGAAGAGCGATGTCCCGGGTTGCTACAACAAACTGGGATTCGCCCTGTTGCTCGAGTGTGAGCTGGAGCGGGCACGACGCCGGAAGCTGCCGTTATCGCTGGCACTATTCAAGCTGGAGCCGCCCGATGAGCAGCTGATACGGGAGGTGGCGAAGCAGGGCCGCGACTGCTGTCGGCTACTCGACGTGCTCGGGACGTTCGACGGTCGCGGCGTCGCGATGTTGCTGCCGGACACGGGGCCGGAGGGAACCCAGGTCGCGGCGCAACGAGTGCTGTCGTCGTTCCTCTCGGCTCGGGATGTGGCAGGGAAGTGCAACCCCGAGCGGCTCAGAGTCGGTGTGGCCAGCCATCCCAAGGACGGGGCGGAGCCCGGCGAGCTGTTGCGACGTGCGGACGAGCGGGCCGGCGGCTACTCGCTACTCGAAGAGGTGACCCTGCCGGGCTAGAGCAGGCCAGTCGAGTCGGCTGCACCTACGTTTTCGTCCGAGCCAGCAGGACCAATCCGACCGCTAGGAAGAGCAGGTTCGGGAGCCAGGCTGCCAGCATCGGCTGTAGGATCCCGCCGGCGCCCATTCCCTGTGCGATGCGCACGCTCAGCAGGTAGATCATCACGGTGGCCAGGGCGATTCCCACGCCCATCGCCGGCCCCCTGCGGCCCGTGGTCATCCCCAGGGCGGAGCCGAAGAGGACGACGATGAGGCAGGCTATGGGGAAAGCGATCTTCAGTGCCCGCTCGACCTCGAGCTTGCGCGCGTCGCCGCCCGATCTCTCGATCGACTCAATGAAGCGGCCCAGCTCGCGGTAGTTCATCTCTTCGGGATCCTTGGGTTCCGCCAGCAGATCTTGGGGCGTTTCGGAGAAGTCGATCTGGATTAGCGTGTCGAAGGCGAAGGTCACCGTGCGGTCCGGGCTGGGGAAGTAGCTGAGGTAGCCGTTCTGCATCAGCCAGCGGCCGCCTTTCCACTCAGCCTGCGGTGCGTAGATCCGATAGGTCGGGTATTCAGCCCCGGTCCCTTCGCGGTCGATCAGGATGTCATCGATGCGACCGGTAGCAGCCGCCAGTCGCTTTATCGTGTAGGCACGTCCGCCATCGGCGCCGTAGACGAACTGAGTGCGCATGCTGCGGCGTGCGCTGTGGCGTTCACCCAGCGCCTCGGCTCGCAGGCGGTTGGTCACCGGCACCAGTTCGCCGAGAGGGAACCCGCTGATCGTGAGCAGGCCGCCCAGCAGCACCATCGGGGCGATGATCCGGTAGAAGCTCACCCCACTCGCCTTGGCGGCGGTGATCTCGAAATGACGGCTCATCAGCGCGACCGTGAACACAGCTCCGAACAGGCTGGCCACGGGAAAGGAGAGGGCCATCTGGTACGGGAAGTCGTAGAGGTAGGCCAGCAGCAACTGCTGCAAGCTGACCCCGCGGCTCAAGTACCTGTCCAGGTCGTCGGTCAGTTTGATGACGATGAACAGGATAGGAGCGCCGAATACACAGATGAGCCAGACCTTGAGGTAAAGGCCGGCCACATAGCGGTCGAGTGTCCTCACGCCGTGCTCCCGCGCACGCGTGGCTCGGTCTCGTCGGCCCGCCCGGAAAGCCCGACGAGCCGAGTCAGCTTGCGGAGACGGCGGTAGGGACGGCGCGTGCCGCCGCGCCCGACCCAATAGAGGATGATGAGGCCGATGGCCGTGAAGATCACGTTGGGGGCCCACATCGCCCAGAACGGCGACATGTAGCCTCGATCGGCGATGTCCTCGCCACCGATCAGGAACACGTAGTACACACAGAAGACGGTCAGGCTGACCCCAATCACCATGCCGATTCCACCGCGTGGGAAGCGGACGCCGATGGGGGCCCCGATGACGACGAACACGATAGCGGCGATCGGGATCGCGAACTTCTTGTGGATCTCCACTGAATAGCGGTTGATCTCACGGCGCTGGAGGGTCGTGCGAGACGCGGCACGCTGGAACTCGCTGCGCACGAAGGCGGCGAAGCCCACCGCAGGTCTGCCAGGCGGCCACTGTCCCCGTCGCGATGTCGGCTGCAGTTGCCCGAGGCTGCGCACCCGCTTGTCGGCTGTCGCTCGTGCGCGGGCGCTGGGCTGCTCGCCCGAGGGGCGGGCTGGCGCACGCAGGGCCTCAGGCCGACGCGGTGCCCGCGCGCGCTCTTCTTGGGTCGGACGCTCATCGTCTGCGGACGCTGCTTCTGGGGCGGGGTCGACATCGTCTAACGTGTCGTTCCCCGGCAGGCTGGGGGCCGCGTGCTGCACTGGGATCGGTGACAGCAAGTCAATGACCGTGGCGACGCTGTCTTGGAGCTCGAGCAGGCGGGCCCGTCGCTTGACGACCTCCTCCTGCATCATGGTGATGCTCATCGAGCGATCGTCGCGCCAACTGGCCGAACCACCGCGCTCCAACTCGTTGCTGACTCCCGGGACCCGGATGACCTGCTTGGCGTAGTAGGACCGCTGGTCCAGCCGCGGGTTGCTGAGGTCCAGCTCGTGCATCGAGCCGTCGTAGAGCGTGAGGTAGAGGTCCGTCTGGCTCTCGTTGAAGGCCATATGGCCGGAGTCCGCATAGATCGTTCGCTGCACGTCGTTGCGGCCGAGGTCGAAGATGACCATGTCCCGGAGCACGCTCCGCGCCCGGTCGATCCGCGCGCCCTGCAGGAAGAGCTTCCCTTGCACGACCTCGTTGACCACCCGCTCGCGCAACTCGAAGGTCGGCTGCTTGCGACCGATGTCCGTGAGCAGCTGGCGCAGCGCGTGATTCGATTCGGGCAGGATAGCGTCATTGAACCACACCATGCCCGTAGCGATCGCCGCTGCGCTGATCAAGACGGGGAACACGAAGCGCAGGAGGCTGACGCCTCCGGCCTTGATGGCGGTGATCTCGTTTTCGCTGCTGAGCTGGCTAAAGGCATAGAGAACCGCGACCAGCACGGCCATCGGCATGGTCATGGCCACGATGAAAGGGACCGACAGGCCGAAGACCTCGGCGATGAGATACCAGGGTAGCCCTTTACCGACCAGGTCGCCGAAGCGCCTGGCGAGCTGATTGAGCAGCATGAGGCCGGTAAGGACGCCGAGTGCCGCGACGAAGGGCCCGATGTGCTCGCGTAGTATGTAGCGTTGGAGTATTTTCATGACTACCTGTAACTTACCAGGTTCGCTGCAACTTAGTTACCCCCGTTTCGGCCAAAGGTGCGCCTGAGGCTCAGGTTCTTCGGCGGCGCTGCCGTCATTCTGGCTTTGAGCTGGACCTCCCAGCAAGCGGGGGGCGCCGTTGCCCCGGTGGGAGGGGTGTGCCGTCAGGAGCGGCGCTCGAGCCCCGCTCCGCAAGACACCGCGCGGCAGGGAGCCCGTCCGGCCCCCCAGGACACGGGCAGCGCGGCACCTGCCGGCAGGGATACGAGCCTGGCAGCCGACACGACGGCGTTGGGCCCGGGTCCGGGTCGTTTGCGGATTGGGCTGAAGACGCTTCCTCTGCCCTTCGAAGTCGATCTCGTGTCACGTCTGGTCGATCCGGCCAGCCAGCTGCCCGAGCTGCGCTCGCGCGTCCGCAGCTGGGGTGCGATCTGGGCGGAGCGGGTCGCCGCGCAGGTCGCGGGGTGGAAGGCAGCGGTCTGGCGGGAGAGCCGACCCCTGGCGATTCAGGCGGTACGGCGCGCCGTCGCCGAGGTGGAGGGAGGGGAACTGGCGGCGGGCGAGCTCGGCGTGGACACCGCCGTGGCGGAACCTGGTCTGGTCGAGCCGCCGGTACCGGCCGAGGGGGAGTCGGAGCTTCTGCCGGATGTGTTCGGCCAGTACGCCGATCTCGGCATCGCCGTTCAGGGGAGAGTCGAGGTGGGCGGTGGCTGGAACCGCTTCCGGCCTTGCGATGTGACGGTCCAGTTCAACTGCAATCCGAGTCTGCTCCCGACGCTGAAGCCGGATATCCAGTTCGGGGCGCGCGTGGGCGGCACGATCTCGCAGCGCATCCACGTGAGCGTTGACTACGACAATCGGCGCGAGTTCGACGCGGCCAACAACATCAACGTCTTCTATCAGGGTCTCGAGGATGAGATCCTCCAGCGTATCGAGGTCGGTGACGTCACTCTGTCGCTGCCGCAGAGCCGCTACCTGACGCAGGGGATCCCGGCAGGGAACTTCGGTTTCCGCACCACGGGCCAAGTAGGCCCCATCGACTTCCAGGCCGTGTGGGCCCAGCAGAAGGGCGATCTGGGTACGCGTGAGCTGCAGGTCGGCGGGGGTGGTCAGGGTTTCGAGCAGAGCGCGAGCACGATCCTCGACGATGCCGACTACGAGCGTGGTCGATTTCTGTTTCTCTTCACGCCGCGCCGACTGAGCCGTTATCCGGACATCGATATCCAGCGGCTCGTTGCCTCGGACGCACCTTTCGATGTGCGACCGGCCTCGGTGGTCAAGGTGTACCGTTACGAGACCGTCGGGTTCGGCGTGGGTGGGCAGGTTCCCGAGGGCTTCATCAAGGCGATCGCGGTGGCCATTGACACGGTGCTGACGCCGGCCGGTGCGGATACCGTGGTCACCGATACGCTGACCGGGCTGTTCCGGCCGCTCGTCGATGGGGAGGACTACGTCCTCCACCAGAGCGGGCTGTGGCTTCATCTCCGCAACACGCTGGCCGATCGCGAGGCGCTGGCAATTACCTATGTGGCTGCGGATGGTAGGCAGATCGGGACGTTCAACGCCGAGGAGGTTTCCGACGCCCACATCGCGGATCCCGAGAACGTGGACCCGCCGGTCCTGGAGTTGATCAAGGGCGTGAACCATCGACCGGGCACGGCCACGTGGCGGCGTGAGATGCACCACGTATATCGCGTCTCGGCGAGCCCCGGCGTGGTCACGAGCAGCCTCGAGGTGATCATCTCGCAGGGGGATCCCGAGCTGGGGAACACGTTCCGCGCCACCCCTAACGGCCAGCAGCTGGAGATGCTGAAGATCTTCGGGTTCGACGACGATCCCACCGACAATCGCATCGATGCGTCGGGGATCTACGAGCCGCCCGAGGTGGCCGGGGGTGCGACGGCAGGGTTGAGTGGTACCTACCTGATCCCGCCAACACTGGAGCCGTTCCGCACGCCGCCGCCGCTGAGGGACGTGCCCGGCTTCTCGGGGCAGCCCTTCCCCCTGGATCCGGGCGACCAGAACTCGACGATCTACGACGAGCCCAACGATCAGGTCCGCCGCGGCGCGAACCTCTACCTGCTGACGATTAGCTACCGCCAGCGCTTCGAGGGTTTCCTGTCCACGATCTCACTGGGTGCCGGTGGGGTGCGTGAGGCGAGCGAGAAGGTGCTGATCGACGATGTGGAACTGGTGCGGGGCGAGGACTACACGATCGATTACGACATCGGTCAGATCGAGCTTCGCGAGCCCGAACGCTGGTTCCAGAACAATCCCAACGCGCGGGTTCGCGTCGCCTTCGAGCAGAAACCGCTGTTCCAGTTGGCCCCGACAAGCGTGTTCGGGTTCCAAGCGCGCTACGCTCTGGGCGACCGAGGCGAACTGAACTTCGTCGGCCTCTCGCAGCGGGAAAAGACACTGCAGACCCGGCCGGAGCTGGGTTTGGAGCCCAGTGCCGTGCAGCTGGGTGGCATCTCCGGCCGACTCGACTTTCGGCCGAACTGGCTCACGAAGCTTGTGAGCGCCCTGCCCGGCCTCGAGACCGAGGCCCCGTCCACGATCTCGCTCGACGGCGAGGTTGCCGTGTCGATGCCGAACAGCAACACGCAGGGCGTGACCTACGTCGAAGATTTCGAGGGCGGCTCGGGCTTCTCGCTGTTCCTGACTTCGAGGTCCTGGCGGCTCGGCTCCGCGCCTCCCACCGCGGCGGGGGCCGAGGCTGTGGCGCCGGGCTTCTTCACGGAAGAGAACGCGGCGGAGCTGGTCTGGCAGGACCAGTACGTGGTGCAGACCTCCGAGGGCCAGGTGACTGTGGGCGGCCTGCTGCCGGATGACATCGATGACGAGCTCCGCATTCAAGGCCAGCGGCGGCCGGAGCCGGTCCTCACCCTCACCGCCAGGCTACCGGAGGACCGCGAGATCGCCCCCAACCCGAACCCGCCGCCCGGTCCCGCCTGGAGGTCGATGACTACCGTCATCTCGCCGACCGGCCAGGACTTCACGACGATCGAGTTCCTCGAGTTCTACGTCGCCCTGCCGGAGGATCTGCGCGACTCGACCAACCTGATCATCGACCTGGGTACGGTCAGCGAGGACGGGTTCGGCATCGACTCACTGGGACAGGCCTCAGGGGTTGGCCGTCTGGATCGCGAGGTTGACCCTCCCAACATCTGGAGCAACGCCGATGACGTCGGGCTCTGGGACAGCGGCTGCGAGGCACAGCCGCGCGTGCGGGCCTACTTCGTCGGTGACGTGGCGGCGAACTGCACCCGGAACAACGGACTCGAGGACAGCGAGGACCTGAACCAGAACAGCGTGCTGGATGCCGAAGAACGTTTCTTCCGCTACACGGTGCGCATCGGGGATCCGTCGGGCCCGTACTACGTGCGCGATGCCAAGGATTTTGGGACTGCCCGCTTCCGCCTATTCCGTATCCCGCTGCGCAGGCCTGACCATCGCGAGCGTGTCACCGACGCGGAATTCCAGAATATCCGGCACATGCGCATGACGGTGGTCACCGAGTCCAATAACGCGCTGATCCTGGCGAGGGTCCGCTTCCTCGGGTCCCGCTGGCTGAAGCGTGGTCGCGCCGGCGTCGTCACAGGTCTGGCCGATACCACGTCCGCGCTGCTGCCCGAAGCACTGGTGGAGGTCGGTCCGATCAGCACCCTCGATGCGCGCTACATTCCGCCGCCGGGGATCACGGACCAGGTGGCGAACCAGGCGGAGCAATTCAGCGTCGGCGGCATGACGATCAACGAGCAGTCACTGAACATCCGCTTCAGCGAAGTCGGTGCGGGCGAGCGGGCTGAGGTGTACCTGCAGTACCCACAGACGCCCCGCGATCTCCTCGGCTATCGCAGCCTGCGGCTCTGGGCCCTGGGCGTCGACGGTCCCTGGGGCACGGGAGGTGAGCCGCTTCGCCTGCTGGTCAAGCTGGGCGAGGATGCGAAGAACTTCTACGTGTTCCAGACTCCGCTGAAAGCGGTGCCTCCCGATGCGCGGGGGGAAGAGTTGCGGCAGGCCTGGTTGCCCGAGATCGAGATCGACTTCGACCGCTTCATCAGGCTGCGGGCCGCGGCCGAGGAGCGCATGCTGCGCCAGGGCGGACTGCCAGCGGACAGCGTATTGCAGCTCTGGGACGTTGACGTCTTTGAGGACGGCGATAGCAGCTATGCGATCGTCATCAGTCAGCGCTCGCGCGCACCCAACCTGGCGGCCGTCCGCCAGATCTCGCTCGGCGCCTATAACTCGGGAACCGACGTCCCCGCCTCAGGCGAGCTGTGGGTGGATGACTTCCAGCTCAGTGCTCCCGTTGACAACACGGGGGTCGTCAGCCGGCTCAACATGGACATACGGGCGGCTGATTTCCTGGGTTTGAACTTCTCCTACGCGGGCGAGAACCCGTATTTCCGTCAGCTGGGGCAGAGCGCGAGCTTCCGCTCCAGCAAGCAGTACCGCATCGGCGGCCAGCTCCGGCTGGGGCAGATGCTGCCGGATTCGTGGGGGATGAATCTGCCGCTCACCGCGAGCTACTCCAGTGCGTCTTCGGAGCCGTTTCTGCTGCCGCGCACCGACATACCGGCGGAGCAGCTTCGTGGCTTGCGCAAGCCGAGCAACCGCAGCTTGAGCGTGGGTTTCGGCATCGATAGGCAGTCGCCGGTGGGTATACCGTGGGTCGGTTGGTTCATCGACAATTCGTCCTTGCGCTTCTCCTACGACCGGCGCACGAACCAGAACTCGCGGTCGAACAGCGAGTCCGATGTTATCCGAGCGGGTTACTCGTTCCGGCACGATGTGGTGGACGTATCGCTGCCGCTCTTCCCGGGCCCCATCGCCAAGATCTTCTTTTTCCTGCCGGCTGCAGTGCGTGAGTCACGGCTGCGCCTCACACCGCAGTCCGTACAGCTGAACACCAACTATGTGAACTCCGAGACCGAGACCAGACGATTCGAGCAGATTATCGAGCTGCCCGAGGACACGGCGGCTGTGCCGATTCGCATGTTGGATGAGCAACTGCAGACGAACGCCACGGTGAACCTCGAACCGCTGAGCGCGCTCACCGGGCGGGTGACCTTCAACCAGACGCGCGAGCTGGTACCGACTGCGGAGTTGGTGCAGGGACAGGCCGCCCGGCGCGCGATCAATGCGGAGCGCTCGAAACTGGCGGGACTGGACTTGGGCTGGGAGACCGCGCGTGTGCTGAACGTTAACTGGACGTACCGGCCGAGCCTGGCGGCCTGGCTGACACCACAGGCTTCGTTCGACACGCGCTTCCGGTCCAACCGCGGGCCCTCCTTCATCGCCGAGCAGGAAGGCGACACCGTGTTGACGCGTGATTTCGACGGCTCACGCACGCTTCGCCTCTCAGCCAGCTTGAACCCGCAGGCGCTGTTTCGGGACGCCTTCGGCCCGAACCCGTCGGGCCTCATCGGCATAGTATCAGGGCTGCTGGGCCGTCTGGATCTGATCAGCGGGACCTACACCAATTCGCTGGGCTCGTCCTATCAGCGGCGCACGGCGAGGCCGGACGCGGCGTATCACCTGGGCCTGGCAAGCTGGAACGGCTTCCGGGTGCAGGACCGTGACACCACGAGCCGCCTGACCGACAACGTTGGGACTACTTTCGCCTCGGGCTTGAGGTTACCGCTGGGAGTCAATCTCAACGTGGACTTCTCGCAAAACGACATCTTGAGCTGGACGCCGATCAGTCGATCGAAGAACCGCAACACATCGTGGCCCCGCCTGAACCTCAGCTGGGCGCGGCTGCCGCTGCCGCGTTTCCTGGATCGCTGGGTCCGCAGCCTGGGGTTGCGCACCGGCTACACGTTGCGCACGACACGGAGCGAGGTACTGGGCGCCGACCAGACCCGGGAGAGCGAGACGAAGTCGATTCCCTTGGGCGTTGATCTGGCGTTGACGACGGATTGGTCGCTCAACTTCAACCTCACGATGACCGACGGGGAGAGACGCGATCCCACCGGTACCACGTTGAGCGATCAGGCGAACTACTCCATCCAGTTGTCGGGTCGCATCCCGCCGCTCGCCCAGAGCGGAATATTCGCAAACCCGTTGCGGGCTGTGGTGCGATTCAACCAGGACAACCGCGAGGAATGTCGGCAGCTGGGAGGCGCGATAGAGCCGCCGCCCGAGCAAGAGAGCCTCGTGTCCGAGTGTGAGCGGTTCACCGATCTGCGGATCCGGCGAATCGATGTTACGATAGGGGCTGACATGCGGCCGTTCATCCTCGGGTTGCAGGGATTCTGGCGAGACACGCAGAGCGGGCTTGGACAGCGGCCCGGCTCGACGCAGCTCGAGATTTCCATCTTCGGCCAGTTCTTGCTAGAGACGGGGGAAATACGTTGAGCGGAAGAGTGGTTTCTTGGGGCCGAGCAGGCTGGGTCGTGGCTCTGGCAACGACCATCGTGAGCGCCGCCTGCGGCGGCGCTGACCGTGAGGGCGAGCGGGGCACGTCTGCGTCCGCGGCGAGCGCACAGCCGCGCTTCGACGGTGCGGCGGCGTATGAGCTGGTGGTGCGTCAGGTGGCCTTCGGCCCACGCGTCCCCGGCACACCCGGCCACCGGGCCATGGCGAGCTGGCTGGAAGAGTACCTGTCGGAGCGAGCCGACACGCTGATCATCCAACGGTTCAGCCACGTGACGCTCGACGGGGACACGCTCCCGCTTGTGAACTTCCTGGCGCGCTTTCGACCCTCGGCGTCGCCGTCGGTGCTGCTGCTGGCGCACTGGGACACCCGGCCGATCTCGGATCAGGCACGGGAGCCGGAGGAGCGTGAGAAGCCGGTTCCCGGGGCGAACGATGGCGCGTCGGGGACGGCCGTCCTCTTACAGCTGGCCGACATGCTGCGGCAGGTGCCGCCGCCCCGCGGCGTGGATGTGTTGCTGGTCGACGGTGAGGACTACGGTGACTTCAGCGCCGGCCACGACGTCTTCATGGGTTCGCGCTACTTCGCCAGCCACCTGCCGGACGGCTATGCTGCGGAGTACGGCGTGCTGCTGGACATGGTGGGTGATCGCCAGCTCGACATCTACGTAGAGGGGAACTCCAATGAGCTGGCCCCCGAGGTTGTGGATCGCGTCTGGAGCGTTGCCCAACGGCTCGGGTTCTCCGATGTCTTCCACCGACGGGTGCGCCACACGATCAACGATGACCACATACCGCTGAACGAGGCCGGCATCCCCACCATCGACGTGATCGACTTCGACTTCGCCTACTGGCACACGCCGGAGGACACACCCGACAAGGTCTCGGCCTCCAGCCTCGGCGTCGTCGGCGCCGTGGTGACCCGGCTCATCTATCGCGGCGGCTGAAGCGGCGCGGCGGCTTGACGATCTGTTGAACCCTGCCGCGATGTTGGGAAGCGCGCGCTGCGGACGTCGTAGCGCGCGGGAGGAGGTCGGGCGGGCTGCCTTGAGGTTGACGGAAGGCGAAACGCGAGCCCTGTTGGCCAGCTCGCTGCTCGTGCTGCTGGCCGCGCTCAGCCGCGTTCTGCTGCAGCCGCCGGCGGCGGAGGTGCACGCCTCCAGGCTGAGCGGGGCGGGGGATGTGGATTCGGCGCTGGCGGTGGCGGAGTCGGCGTACGCGGCGGAGCGGCGCCGCGGGGTACCGCCGGCCCGCGGGGAGCGGATCGACCCGAACACGGCCGGGGAGGCGGAGCTGGATCGGTTGCCAGGAGTCGGGCCCGCCCTGGCGCGAGCCATTGTGGAGAGCCGCCGGGAGGGGGGACCGTTCCGGAACCTGGGGGATCTGGAACGGGTGCCGGGTCTGGGGAGTAATAGGATCAGGCGCTTGGCGCCCTACCTGGCCCTGCCGGTGGCGGCGGCCAGAGGCACGCCAGGCCCTGCTGACGGCAGGAAGAGCGAGCTTGGCCCGCGGGGGCCGGGGCGGCTGAACCTGAACCGTGCCAGCCTCGAGGAGCTTGAGGCTCTGCCGGGGATCGGCCCGACACGTGCGCGGGCGATCGCCCGCTGGCGACGTGAGCAGGGCGCCTTCGAGGCTGTGGAGGATCTGTTGGAGGTGCCGGGGATCGGGCCGGCGACGCTGGAGCAGCTGAGACCCCTGGTCGTCGTTGGACCTTGACACTTCCCGTAAACTCCAACAGCTTTAAAACTTGCGAAACTCCCCCCGCCAACCGGGTTTCAGCTTGGCAACCTTACTCCGGTCGTAATGGCGACAGCCCGAACGAAATCCAGTGATCTGATTGGTGATCTGCTCGTCCGCGAAGGTCTGATCACCGAGGAGCAGCTGAAGGCGGCGCTCAACGAGCAGCGCGCCAACGGCCATCGTCTCGGCTACACGCTGGTGGCGATGGGCGTGGTGTCCGAGACNGATCTGACGCGAGTACTCGCCCGCAAGTACCGGGTGAAGGCCGTGGATCTATCGCGGATCGACCACATCGATGGCCGCGTCATCAAGATGGTGAAGCCGGAGATCGCGGTGCGGCACTTGGTACTGCCGCTGCGCCGGGTGGGCCGCACACTCACCGTGGCGATGGCGAACCCCACCAATCTCGATGCGATCGACGAGCTTCGGTTCTCCACGGGCTATGACATCGAGCCGGTGGTTGCCGGCGAGTACTCGCTGCGCAAGGCTGTGGAGAAGCACTACGAGATGGGCACCGAGGATGGGTTGCAGGACATCCTCAAGGAGTTCGATGACGAGGACATCGAGGTCGTGGAGGGCGGCGACGAAGACGAGATGTCCGTGACGGCCCTCCAGGCTCAGGTCGAGGAGGCGCCCGTTGTCAAGCTGATCAACGGGATACTGACCAGCGCCGTGCAGAAGGGCGCCAGCGATATCCACATCGAGCCGTACGAGAGGGAGGTTCGGGTCCGCTTCCGTATCGACGGTGCGCTGCGCGAGATCATGCGGCCACCGCTCAGGATGAAGGCCGCCCTGACCAGCCGCGTGAAGATCCTTGCCGACCTCAACATTGCGGAGCGCCGNATACCACAGGACGGCCGCATCAAGATGCGGATGGGCAAGCGGGTGATCGACTTCCGTGTCTCGACGCTGCCCGGCCTGTTCGGTGAGAAGATCGTCCTGCGTATCCTGGACAAGTCGAACCTCCAGCTCGATCTGGAGAAGTTCGGCATGGAGCCCCAGGCGGAAGAGTCGTTCGTCGGCGCGATCCGCAACCCGTACGGGATGGTGTTGGTCACGGGGCCCACCGGTTCAGGTAAAACGACCACGCTGTACGCGGCGCTGTTGAAGATCAACACCGAGGATGTCAACATCATGACTGCGGAGGATCCGGTGGAGTACAACCTCCGCGGCATCAACCAGACGCAGGTCCGGCCGGAGATCGGCCTGACGTTCGCTGCGGCGTTGAGAGCCTTCCTGCGCCAGGACCCGAACATCATTCTGGTCGGTGAGATCCGTGACCTGGAGACGGCCGGTATCGCCATCAAGGCGGCGCTGACCGGGCACCTCGTGCTCTCGACCCTGCACACCAACGACGCCGCATCTACGATCACGCGACTCATGGATATCGGGGTGGAGCCGTTCAACGTGGCGTCGGCAGTGAACCTGGTGACAGCGCAGCGGCTGGTGCGCAGGATCTGCACGAATTGTAGGGTCGAGACCAGTTACGACCCGGATGTGCTGGATGCGGCCATGATTTCGCGCGAGAAAGCCGCGGAGCTGAAGTTCTTCAAGGGCGAGGGTTGCGAGCAGTGTGACGGGACGGGGTACCGCGGGCGGCAGGGCCTCTACGAGGTGATGCCTGTAGGCGCTACGATCCGCCGGATGATCGTGCAAGGCGAGAGCGCCGACGTCATGAAGGAGCAGGCGATCGCGGACGGTATGCTGACCCTGCGCCATGACGGCCTGGTCAAGGTGAATCGCGGCGTCACGACGCTCGAAGAGGTGCTGAAGGAGACGGCGGCCTAAGCCTCAAGGACAACTCGGCGGGTATCGATAGTCTCGGGCGTCCCGCCGTTCCGGCACATTCTCCCCTGCCGTGAGTATCATAACCTCTGGTTACGAGCCGGCCGCCAGCGCGTAGGACTGTGGCTGGCCGGTAATTCGAAGCTTCGAAGCAGGCAAGAACGGGAGAGCCTCAAGGCGAGGCGATCGTAGCGGGTACGAGTGTAATGGTCACGCTGAGCGTAAGAGCCCTTCTCGAGGAGATGATCGAGCGACAGGCGTCCGACCTGCACCTCACGGCGGGCGAGCGTCCGAAGCTGCGGGTCGACGGCGAGCTGGCCAGTTCGAACATTGACCAGGTGCTGATGCCCAAGGATACGCTGCAGCTGACGTACTCGATCTTGACCGAGAGCCAGAAGAAACGGTTCGAGCAGGAGGACGAGCTCGACTTCTCGTTCGGGATACAGAACCTGGCGCGGTTCCGGGGTAACGCCTATCGGCAGCGAGGATGCGTGGCGCTGGCGATCCGGCTCATCCCGTTCAACATCATGGGGTTCGAGGAGCTTGGGCTGCCTCCCATCCTCAAGAAGCTGTCGGAGCGCCCGCGCGGGCTGGTGCTGGTTACGGGGCCCACCGGCTCGGGGAAGTCGACGACACTCGCCGCGATGGTGGACCATATCAACAAGTCCCGCAGAGGTCACATCATCACGATCGAGGAACCGATCGAGTTCATCCACCGGCACCAGGGCTGCATGATCAATCAGCGGGAGGTGGGTAGCGACACGCAGAGCTTCGCGAACGCTCTGAAGTACGCGCTGCGGCAGGATCCGGACGTCCTGCTGATCGGCGAGATGCGAGATCTCGAGACTGTCGGGATGACGCTTACCGCGGCCGAGACCGGCCACCTGTGCTTGGCGACGCTGCACACGAACTCGGCGGCCGAGAGCATCAACCGTATCATCGACGTCTTCCCATCGCACCAGCAGTCACAGGTGCGCGCGCAGCTGTCCTTCGTACTCGAGGGGGTCATCACACAGACCCTGCTTCCGAAGACGAGGGGGCGCGGTCGTGTTGTGGCGTGCGAGATCATGATGGCGACGCCGGCGATTCGCTCCGTGATTCGTGACAACAAAGTGCAGCAGATCTATGGGCTTATGCAGGCCGGCAAGAAGCACGGGATGCAGACGCTGAACGATGCCCTGTATCAGTTGTATCTTACGGGTGAGATCAAGCTCGAGGAGGCTCTGAAGCGCTCAGCCGACCCGAACGAGCTCCTACGCTTGGCAGGAGAGCCCGTCCCGGCGTAGTTTAGGCGTAATTCTGACAGAGCCGCGGTGGCGCGGTGGTGCCGCCCGGCAACAGTAACGAGGCGGGGAGCAAGAGATGCCGATCTTCATTTACAGCGCCAAGACGGTAACGGGGGACATACAGACCGGTAACGTCGATCTGCCGAACCGCGAGGCCGTCATTGGCTATTTGCGGCGGCAGCGGCTGATCCCGGTGACGGTCAGGGAGAAGCCGAAGGACATTACGTTCAGGATCGGCCGTCGCGTGAGGATGAAGGAGATCGTGCACTTCACGCGGCAGTTCGCGACGATGGTCAACTCGGGTCTGCCCCTGGTCCAGTGCCTCGACATCCTCGCTCAGCAGACGGACAACAAGTTCCTGGCGATGACCATCAAGGAAGTCCAGGCGGACGTGGAGTCTGGTGCGACGCTGGCCGACGCGCTGCGCAACCACCCCAAGGTGTTCAGTGACCTTTTTGTGAACATGGTCGCGGCGGGTGAGGCGGGCGGTATCCTGGATACCGTGCTGTTGCGCCTCTCGGTGTTCCTCGAGAAGAACGAAGCGCTGGTCCGGAAGGTAAAGGGCGCGATGATCTACCCGGCAGTGATCCTGGCGGTCGCGATCGTCGCCGTGACGGTGCTGCTCGTCTTCGTGATCCCCACGTTCGAGAGCATGTTTTCCAGCGTGGACATGGCGCTTCCCGCACCGACACGCTTCGTCATCTGGATGTCCGAGATGCTTCAGACTTACTGGTGGCTGATTCTGGGTCTGATCGCAGCAGGTGTCTGGAGCATCCGCATGTACTACAAGACCTCCGCGGGGCGGCTCGCGCTTGACAAGCTGCTCCTGCGAGTCCCGATCCTCGGAGACCTGCTGCGCAAGAGCGCGGTTGCGAGGTTCACGCGGACGCTCGGCACGCTGCTCTCGTCCGGCGTCTCGATCCTGGATGGGCTGGAGATCACGGCGCGGACGGCCGGCAATCGCGTGATCCATGACGCCGTGATGCGGAGTCGCTCGTCGATTGCCGGTGGTGAGACGATCGCTGAGCCGCTGAAGCAGTCGGGCGTCTTCCCGCCGATGGTCACGCAGATGATCAACGTGGGTGAGCAGACCGGTACGATCGACGAGATGCTCGACAAGATCGCGGACTTCTACGACGACGAGGTGGACACCGCGGTCGAAGCGTTGCTGGCGGCCATGGAGCCGATGCTGATCGTGTTCCTGGGCGTGGTCGTCGGTGGCATGATCGTCTCGATGTACCTGCCGATCTTCGACATGATCAACGTGGTTGGCCAGTGACCTGATCGCCGAACGCTAAGCTGATCGGGCCGGCCCGCTCTGTGCGGGCCGGCCCCTTTTTGTGGCTTGTCTGAGAGGGCCGAGGCCGGCTAGCGGCTCCGGAAGACGAGGAAGGCCGGATCCTGGTAGATCGGGTCGCCTAGGCATCTATCGGCGAAATCCACGAACGATCCCCAACCAATGACGTCGGGATCGCTGCCGCGTCGCAGGTAGTAGCGGATGGCACCAGCGTTCACGAGCACGTGGCTGATCCCGGCCCACTCCAGACACGCGTCGGAAGGCAGGCGATGGGCGAGCAGCGGCCAGTTCGTTACCCGGATGTCCTCGATCACCGGCGTCTGGAAGTGGTAGCCGCGAGCCTCATAGAGCATGAGGATTCGACTGCCCTCTGGCAGGCGTTGATTCACGAACCTGAGAACCGGCACCAGTGTGCGGACGCCCGGGTCGAAGTGGGTGGCCATGTAACCTTCGGCCGAAGTCGCGCCGATCAGCTGGGGTAGCGCTCCCGTGCTCCGCAACCACACGTACACCGTTTGGGCGGACGGTAGCAGGGCGAGGGCCGCTAAGGCGACGAGTAAGAGACGGGTCGTGCCTCCCGACAAGAAGCGTTCGCAGGATCTCACCAGCATGTGGGCCGTGGCCACGGTCAACGGCGCTGCCGCCGGGATCAGGTAGCGCAGGTTGGTCGTACCGAAGGGGACGATAATCACGAGCAGATACACGATGGCAGGAATGATCAGCCAGTTGACCGTCCGGTTCCGCAGGTAGAACAGCCACAGCGGCAGCAGAATGAAGACAGGGTTGGCGTAGTGGAAGGCCCCCTCGAATTCGATCGTCAAGTGACCCGGTGTGAAGAAAGCAGCGAGAAGATTGAACGGCATTCGAGCGGCATCGAGCGTGTGGAAGATCTGCGGGTTGACCGAAGAGGGCACCACACTGGCGCCGTAGAGGGGCCGGAGCCAAGGCTCCAGGGCATCGCCGGCCAGAAACGGATAGACGGGCGCGCCGAGGAGTATCCAGTTCTTCAGGAACCAGGGGAGTGCCGCTGCAAAGAGGACCAGGCCGAACAAGGACAGGGCGCGAGCGGAAGCAGCCAACCCGTGCCAACGAGAACGAGACACCCAGAGCACCAGGGGTGCCAGTCCGAGGATATAGGGAACAGCGTGATACTTGGAGCCTAAGGCGAAGCCCAGGAGAGCCGCCGCCAGATAGAAATGCTCCCGTTGATGAGAAGAAGACACGGCGAGCAACAGAGCGTACTGGGCGAGCAGCAGAAAGAGAGCGAGCGTAACGTCGAGCCGCGGAGTGATCGCGACCAGCAGCAACGTTGTCGTTCCCCAGATCAGAGCGAGGGACAGGCTCGCAGTTCGGCCGTCGAGCAGGCGGGCCGAGAGCGAGAAGACCGCGAGCCCCAGCAGTAGCGCCATGAAGACGCTGAACAGTGCCGGTCCCGAGGAACTGCCCACCGCCAGCAGCGGCAGATACAGCATGTGGACGAGCCCGACATAGGCCGTATGCAGGTTGTCGGGCGGTAGATGGATGCGGCCCTCCGCGAGAAACTGAGCCGGCACCTGCAGGTGGTACGCAAGCGCGTCCCAGTCAACGGGCGGTGCCAGGGCCATGATGACCAAGAAGGTCACCGCGGCTGCGAAGATCAGGAGGCCGAAGCGTAGCAGCGCCCGATCAGCGGCGCTGGCGACCAGCTCGGCGCCTGCCCGTTTCACTATGCGCGGCAGCTCGGCGAGCTCTCGGCGAGCCAGCAGCGCCCAGAGGCCCAGGGCGGCCGCCAAAACCGGCGTGTGCAGTCCGCAAAGGAAGCCGAGCACGAGGATCGACGTAGAGATCAGACCAGCGCCGACAGCGACGCCGAAGGCCAGGGTCTCGATCGGATGCACGAGATCGAAGCCGAGCTTTGAGAGTGCAAATCGGCCCACGGCGAAGGCGATGGCGATCAGGGCCGTGACGACCAACAGATCGAACAGGTGGTCCAGCACGAGGAGCGGGCCCGAGTAGGCCCAACCGCGCTGGGAGACGTGGAGATGGGCGGCGATCACGCCGCAGAGCGAGAGCCCTGCGAGGAGGGCGCCGAAAACCAGTCTGTGTCGAGATTTCCTGGTGGGCCCCAGCGTCTCGCTTGGGCGTGGCACTGATTCGCTCATGAGGCGTCTCTGCCTGCGGTATCGCGCTCGAGAAACAGCTCACGCCAATGTTCGAGCCCGATCATCTGCCACAACATGAAATAGTGCCAGCGCAGACGCTGATGCGGGCGCGAGGCGAGCAGGCTGGTCACGAACCGTGGATTGAAGACACCACCATCGCGCAGTCGCTCGGGCGTTAGCAGCTCGGCGGCCAAGCCTCGCAAGTCCTTCTTGAACTGCTCGACCGGGTCCACGGTGAAGCCCCACTTCTTCTTCGCCAGTGTCTGATCCGGAATGATGCCTTTGAGGGCCGTCTTCAGCAGCCACTTCAAACCACCTCGAAAGCGGAGCTCATCCGGGATGTGGGCGGCGAGGCGGACGAGCTCGAGATCCAGCAGCGGCACTCTCGACTCGACGGAATGCGCCATTGACATCGTGTCTTCGTTCAGCAGCAGGTCATTGACGAGCTTGGTCGCGAACTCAGCGCGCAGTGCTTCACTCTCCACAAGGCGTTCCGCCGGGAAGAAAGCGTCGAAAGCTTCGCGGCAGCGAGTCTGCAGTCGGTCGAGAAAATCGCGTGTGTACACGCGCCGAAGCAGGGCAGAGTTGAAGTCCCAGGCGTTTCGCAACAGCAAGTAGTGGCGGGCCCCATCGTGCAGCGAGCCGACCCACTCCAGCCCACGTACGTAGAGATCCAGTGAGGGGCGGTCAAGCGCCGCGGCCAGGCGTGCCAACCGATCGAGAGCCGGCCCCAGCACGCGGCACGAGAATTCGGGTGGCAGGGCCTCTCGCAGCCAGCGCAGACGACCCAGGTACGTGTAGAAGTCGTAGCCGCCGAACAGTTCGTCTCCCCCGAGCCCTGAGAGAGCCACCTTGACATGCTGGCCCACGAACCGGTGGAGCAGATACAGCTGAAGGCAGTTCACCTTGGGCTCTTCCGTGAAATAGATCGCCTCTTTCAGGTGGCCCATCGCCGGCTCGTCCAGAACGATCTCGTGGTGCTGCGTTCCGAATCGTTCGGCGATGAAACGTGCGTCTTCGTTCTCATCCCACGGTTCGTTGAAGCCGAGTGTGAAGGTCTTCAGCGGCCCGGAGTAGCGTCTGCGGATCATCGCCACCAGACCGCTGGAGTCGATGCCTCCCGATAGCGAGATGCCCAGGGGGACGTCGGAGAGGAGCTGACGGTGGACTGCCTGCTCGAGGTGCGCGCGGATCGCCTCGATCCAATCGTCGAGCGAGCGCGTTTGGGGAGTCCAATCGATCGTGCCGTATTCGCGCCTGCGGAGCCCGGCTCGGTCCACCTCGAGAATGGTCCCCGGGGGGAGTCGTCGGATACCGTGAAATAGCGTTCGTTCCCCCGGGATGTAGCGCAGGTTCATGGTCAGGTGGAGGCTGACCTCGTCCAGCTGGGCGGCGGCCAACCGGCTAGCCAGCACGGCCTTCGCTTCGGAGCCGAAGGCGAGCCTGTCCCCCTTGTGCGTGTAAACGAGTGGTTTGACTCCTAGCGGGTCGCGCGCGAGGAAGAGCTTGTTGAGGCCGCGGTCCCACAAGGCAAAGGCGAAGATCCCATTGAGCCGGTGTACGAAATCAGCTCCCTCTTCCTCGTACAGGTGGGGGAGCAGTTCTGTGTCGCAGCGCGTCTTGAGTGTGTGGCCGTTCGTCAGCAGGCGCTGCCGGAGCTCGGGATAGTTGTAGATCTCGCCGTTGTAGACCACCGCGACCGATCCGGACTCGTTGAACATGGGCTGTGCCCCATGCTCCGGGTCCAGGATCGCCAGGCGTCGGTTGCCGAGATGAACGGGTCCGTCCTCGTAGAAGTACTCGCCGTCGGGACCGCGATGTGCGATGGACCGGGTCATCGCGCGGAGGGTTTCCGCATCGCCGAAGCCGAAGGTGCCCGCGATCCCGCACACGGAGGTCAGCCCCCTGTGAACTGACTCTCGAAGTAATCCACCAACCAGTCGGTCACGTCAATCTTCTCGTCCAGCAGTCGCCTGCGCGCCCGGACTGCGAAGCTGCGGGGAGGCTCACCTGCGAACAGCTGCTCGATGGCGCGCACGGCCTCGTCGAACTCGTCCTCCGTGAAGTGGTGCACCAGGCCGTAGCGTGCCTCCTGGTCGTCGGTGTAGCCCCGGCCGGTCGTGGCGATGAAGATGGCCGGCACGCCAAGCACAGCCGCTTCGGATGACATCGTGGCCGACTCTCCGACGATGACCTGAGCGTAAGCGAGCAGATGGTGGATATCCTCGACCGGTCCCTGAACGCGACGCGATGCGAGATCGTCGGGAAGAGGGCCTTCTGAGGAGATCAGAACACGACCGTGCCGCTCGAGCAGTTCAACGATTCGCAGTTTCTGCTGTAGTGAGAGGCCACGCTCGCTGCGGTCATGAACCGCCTGCAAGAAGACGAAACGCACAAGCGAATAAGGCTCGTCCTGGCTCACCCCGAACGATTTCAGCTTCGCCGGATCGGGCGTGAAGCGTTTGGGGTGGAGATAGGCGAGCTCGTGATAGCCGGCGTACGTGCGATGTGTGCCGCGAACTGTCCCCTGGTAGCAATCAGGGGTGCACACGCTGTGGGCCAGCGGGTAAGCGAACCAGTTCGTCTGGGTGGCGAACTCAGTGTCGTAGAAGATCACCGCGGGAACCCGGAGGAGCGCGCCTGCGAGCGCAATGCTCGGACCCATGATCCCGGTCATGACGTCGGGCCGAAATTCGCGCATCACCCGGGTGAGACGGTAGGTCCTCTGAAGCATTTCAGCCGCCAGACCCAGGGTGCCCATCCGCTGTTCCGAGATCAGCTGGTAGGGGAGTTCATAGTGCTCCAGCAGATCGATCGAGCATTCCTTGGCGCGGGCCGTGATGCGGCAAACGTGACCGCGCCCACTCATCTCGGCGTAGAAGTTCTTGAAGAAGTGGACGTGTGCCGGGTGAAGGATGTCGATGAGGATCTTCACCGCTCTACCTCGCCCATGGGCACACTAGCCCTCCTTGAGGTAGAGGGCGCGGGTCGCGAGGTATGCCTCGCTGAGGACGCGTTCCCACCACGTCTGGTGCGAGAGATACCACTCGACCGTCTCCGCCAATCCCTTTTCCAGCGTATGGACAGGCTCCCAGCCTAACTCGTTACGCATCTTCGTGATGTTCATGGCGTAGCGCCGGTCATGTCCGCGGCGATCGCTGACGTAGCGGATCAGTGACTCGGGTTTTTCGAGCAGTCGCAGGATGCTCCTGACGATTTCGATGTTCTGGACCTCACACTCGCCGCCGATGTTGTAGATCTCGCCAAGTCGTCCGCGCGTGAGCACAGCCCAGAGCCCCTTCGCGTGATCCTCCACGTGCAGCCAGTCGCGAACGTTCAACCCGTCGCCGTAGAGGGGCAGCGGTTCGTCGCGGAGCGCGCGCGAGATCATGAGCGGGATCAGCTTCTCCGGGAACTGGTAGTGACCATAGTTGTTCGAGCAACGCGTGGTGATTGCTGGCAGCTCGAACGTTTCGACATAGGCCCGTACGAGCAGGTCGGCTCCCGCTTTGCTGGCGGAGTACGGGCTGTTTGGTGCAAGCGGTGTCGTCTCGGTGAAAGCGGGNTCNTCCAGGTCGAGGCTGCCGTACACTTCATCGGTGCCGACGTGCAGGAAGCGGAAAGATCGNGGCGCCCGCTCGAGCTCCGCCGTGCACGCTTCGAGGAGTGTGAGGGTCCCCTTAACATTCGTGTCCACGAAGATCGCCGGCCCCATGATGGAGCGGTCCACGTGAGACTCGGCGGCCATGTGGATGACGGCGTCTACAGGTGGGGGCGTACGCGCCCTCTGGCCCGGCTGGACGGTTTCGCGGCCTTCGCCACTCAAAAGGCACGCGACGGTCTCGAAGTCACGAATGTCACCGTGGACGAAGTAGTACCTTCCGTCTCCCTTCCAGCTGCAGCGTGCCTCGACATCCGCGAGACTCTCGAGGTTTCCGGCATAGGTCAGCAGGTCGAGGTTCACCACAGACAGGCTGGGATGCTCGCCGAGCGCCCAGCGGATGAAGTTCGAGCCGATGAAACCAGCCCCGCCGGTGACCAGCAGGCACGAGGGCTCGAAAGACTCAATCTCCGTCATGTGCTACCTCGGAGGGATCTGGCTCACCGAACCCGACGTCATCTTAGGCGCTTTGGTCGACGCCTGGACCGGCTAGCGCGCGGGCTCGAAGGGACGGCGATCGTGCAGAATCGCCAGCAGGTACTTCGCGTATTCCGTTCCTTTCAGCGAATCAGCCAAGCGCTCAACTTGCTCGGCGTCGATGTAACCCATGCGATAGGCGACCTCTTCCACCGCGCCGATCTTGAGGCCCTGACGCTGCTCGACCGCGGCGACGAAGTTGGCGGCCTGCAGCAGAGCATCCGGTGTGCCTGTATCGAGCCAGGCAATGCCGCGACTGAGGAACGTGACGCGCAGGCTACCCTCGCTGAGGTAGACGAGGTTCACATCCGTGATCTCGAGTTCCCCACGCGGCGAGGGCTTCAGGCCGGCGGCGATATCCAGCACTCGGTTGTCGTAGAAGTAGAGGCCGGTAACGGCGAAGTGTGACTTGGGTTCCCGGGGCTTCTCCTCGATACCGACCGGACGCCCGGCGTTGTCGAACTCGACCACCCCATAGCGCTCCGGGTCCGAGACGTAGTAGGCGAAGATGGTCGCCCCGGGCCTGAAGTCCGCCGCGGCGCTCCTGAGCGGCTCCATCAGACCGCCGCCGTAGAAGATGTTGTCGCCCAGAACGAGAGCGACATGGTCACGGTCCACGAAGTCTCTAGCGATGATGAATGCGTGGGCGAGCCCCTCGGGCCGCGCCTGCTCGGCGTACGAGACCGTGATTCCCAGGTGCGAGCCGTCGCGCAGCAGCCCCTGAAAGGAGGGGAGGGCTTCTGGTGTCGCGATGACCAGAATATCCCGGATCCCTGCCAGCATGAGCGCCGACAGGGGATAGTAAATCATCGGTTTGTCGAAGACCGGCAGGAGTTGCTTGCTGGTGGCGATGGTCAGTGGGAACAGCCTGCTGCCCGCTCCGCCCGCCAAGATGATTCCCTTCCGCATACGCACCCCAAGATCGCAGTTGGTTTCGGTTGCATCAAGCCCGTTACGGGCTAGACAGTGACGACATCTAGGGAGTCGAAAACGGCCGCAACCGTACGTGCCTGGCAGAGCGCCCGTCTGCGATACTCCTCGCGCGCCGCGCCGCTTCCAAGCACGCGGGCGAATGCGTCGAACATGCGCACGAAGTGGTTGGCAGGCGGTGTCTCATCATCCACAACAGTGCCATCCTGCCGCTGCAGAACGGTCCTCGGGCTGAAGTCGGGCGGTTTGGAAAACGCACGCTCCGCCGTGATCGTGCCTTCCTCTCCCCAAACCTCCAGTTCGTTTCGATAGGCCCGGCCAAAGCCCCAATCCAGAAGCGCGCTGATCCCGGATGGGAAGCGCAACAGCGCCGAGCCGGCGGTGTCCACCGTGTAACCCTCGTCCCGGTCGAGCACGGCATGAACGCTGTCCGGATCCTCGCCGGCGATCGTGAGTGCCGCTGAGAGCGGATAGCAACCGGCATCAAACAGCGCACCGCCGCCCAGCTCGGGGTCGTAACGCACATCGTCCGGCCCGAGATGGGGGAACCCGAAGCGGCTGTTGATACTGCGGATCCGACCGATCTGACCTTCCAGGATCCAGTCCAGCACCTGCCGGAACTGGGGATGATGTATGTACATGAAAGACTCGCACAAAGCGAGGTCCAGCTCCGCGGACACCTCGACCAGTTCCTGCGAGGCGTCGAGCGAAGCGGTCAGCGACTTCTCACACCACAGGTGCCGGCCAGCCTGCAACACGAGAAGCCCATGCTCATGGTGCAGGCCTACGGGGGTGGCGAGATAGACGACATCGACATCCGGGTCCCTGAGCATGTCGCGCGGGGTTGTCCACGTCTTACAGTCCCACTTCCGCGCCTGCTCTTCGCGGGCTCGCTCGTTGCGCGTGGTCAGACCGACCAGGCGCACAGCCTGGCACTCGAACAGTGCCGGTAGCGTATTACGCTGAGCATGGTTCCCCACGCCCCAGACCCCGACGCCGGGTGCAGCGTCCTCGTGCTTGCTCGACGGACTCATCTCACAGGTGAGCGATGATTGCTCGAACGTGTGGGTTGACCCATGCGTTTTCGTGCAGGCATGCCTTGATCTGCCACATGCTCATCCAGATGAAGGTCGCAGGCAAATCGATGTGACTCTCCTCGGGCACCTCGACCAGCATGCCGAGATTGCGTTTGCGGTGCAGCCTGCCACCATCTTCGGACAGCCACTGACGGTAGAGCACGGTCGCACCGACCCTCTCCGGCTCCTCGAAATACTGCGCGAATCTCGGCTTGCGACCGCCATGAGCGCGCCGGAGGTTGCTGAAGGTCGCCTGCACGGTAGGGCTCAGCTGAACCCGCTCGAAGTTCCCCGGCTCCGCCTTCGCTTCGATCAGATAGTGGGGCACAGCGTTGAATCGCTTGCGCAGGATCCCCAGTATCCCGCCATCGTACCCCACCTGTGTAAGGATCGGCTGGTCCCAGCCTTGCTCGCCGATCTCACGTGTCTCCGTCTGGCGAACGCGGAGGCCCTGGACGAAGAAGAACTCACCGCTCTCGTGCCGTAACCAGCCGGTCGCCGAGTCGAGGTACCATCCTCGGCACTCGGTTAGGGGTATGTCCTCGGTGCTCATTGTGCACGCTTCGCGCTGTTCCAGGAACCAGGCCCTCACTTCCGCGAGACTGTGCAGCTGAGACCAGTCGCGCAGGCACTCGAACTGGACCTCCAGGCGCAGTGGGCCTGTGTCCTGGCCTGCCGCCAGCGCGCGGACGGCGGCGCAGTAGGCAGCCAGCGCGTCGCGATATCCTTGGGAAGTCGGCCCGGCTCTGCTCATGATCGGCCCTCGAAGTACTCCTTGATGGCTTCGCAGACGCGTCGCACGTCGTCCCTGCTGAGCTCGTTGTGGAACGGTAACCGCAGGACACGCTGGGCGTACTCCTCGGTTATCGGCAGATCGTCGGGTTTGTAACCCAGTCGCCGCCCAACGGGCGATGAGTGGAGCGGAACGTAGCCGATGTATGCCCAGATGTCTTGTGACCTGAGGTGCTCGCGTACGTCGTCGCAGTCGGCGGCGCTGTTGAAGATCACATAGCACGCGTGGTAGTTGAGCTGCCGACCGGGATCCAGGCGCGGGAGGTGGAGACGGTTGGCCTCGGCCATCGGGGTCAGGCCTTGCCGGTAGGCCTCATACAGTGCGCGACGCTCGGCGAGGTTCCTATCGATGGACTCCAGCTGAGCCAGCAGAAAGCCCGCCTGCAGTTCGGACGGATAGAAGCTGGAGCCGACTTCGACCCAGGTATACTTGTCGATCAAACCCTTGAGCGCCTTCTGACGGTCCGTGCCGCGCTCCCAGATGGCCTCCGCCCGTTCGGCGAAGGAGGGGTCATTGAGGAAGAGCGCTCCGGCGAGGCCAGCGTGCAGGTTCTTGGTCTCGTGGAAGGACAGGCAGCCGAGCGGCGCGATCGTGCCCAGCCATCTGCCGTTCAGGCTGGCCTCCAGGCCCTGGGCGGCGTCCTCGACTACCGTCAGCCCGTGCTCTTTCGCTAGCGACATGATGGCGTCCATGTCGCAGGCGATGCCTCCGTAATGGACCGGGACGATAGCGCGCGTCGCCGCGGTGACGCGGCGGGCCGCGTCGGCCGGATCGATCATCATCGTCTCGGGATCGATCTCACAGAAGACGCTCCTCGCCCTCACCCGCAGGAAGGCTGCCGCCGTGCTGGGAAAGGTGTAGGAGGGAATGATGACCTCGTCGTCGGGGCCGAGGTCGAGCAAGAGAGCCGCCATCTCGAGTGCGGCGGTGCAACTGTGGGTCAGCAATACGCGCGGGACGCCGTACCGCTGTTCGAGCCACGCGGCGACTTCCTTGGTGAACGGTCCGTTTCCCGCGAAAGCGCGGTTTCCGATGACCCGCTCGAGGTACTCGAGTTCCCTCCCGGTCAGGTAGGGCACATTGAAATGTATGGTCATCGCCGGACCCTCCTGGCTAGAACGGGCGTGCGCCGGCAAGAGCTATCCCAACGTGTTGCCCACCCTCAAGAGGACGTCTCTTTCCTGTGCTGACAAGGGTGGCACAATCTCGTAGTCGTCTAAGACCAAGAACCCATCGGCAGCCGATACCACCAGGCTGTCATCATCGAGCACGTCGACGATCTTCCCGGGGCCCTGCAGTTGATACTTGCCCGTGTCCTTCAAGATCGTCACGTGGTTCATCAGTACTCGTCTCTCCTGCAGTTGCGTCTCCACCCGGTTGTAGGGCTTCGCGTAGACCCTCACTGCGTTCCTGATACGCTCCGAGGTGGTCTGCCAATCGATCACATATCTAGTCTTGAGTTTACCGAAATACGAGGCATCGCCCGTCTGCTTCCTTGGCACCACGTCTTGACCGACGATCATGTCGAAGCTGCGCTTGAGCAGTTCGGCGCCCAGGCGCATGGCTCTCAGGTGGAGCTGGTACCCGGTCTCGTCGGGGTCTATGTCATACTCCTGCTGGAACAGTANGTCGCCNGTATCGATGTCGGCGTCCATCAGGTGGATGGTGATGCCAAACCTGTTTTCGCCGTTGAGTATGGCCCAGGCGGTCGGCGTCGGGCCCCGATATCTCGGCAGCAGTCCGGGATGTATGTTGATGCATCCGAGTCTCGGAATGTCCAGCAGGCGCACCGGAAAGATCCTTCGGTAGTAGATGGAGAAGACAATGTCCGGACCCGCGGCCTCGACCTCGTCGAGCACCTCCGGGACACGTTTCGGACTTCTCGTCTGCAAACCCAGAGCTCGGGCTCTCCTGGCCAGCGACTCGTAGCCGTACAGTTTGTCGTGTTCGGATTCGGATGTGACGACTAGGGGAATCTCCACATCGCTCCGCGAGTCGAGGTACTCTACGAAATCGGCGGCGATCTGCTGGCTGCCGAAGACGATGACCTTTGTCATGTTTCCCGCGCTGGCTTGAGCTGCTGGATCTTNTCGAGGTATTCCCGCTCGATTCGCTCTGCGTTTGCCAGCCAGTCGAAGCGCTGTCTTGACAGTACGGCCAAGCGCCTACGGACGGTCTCGCAGTAGTCCTCGGACGCGAGAAGCCCCTTGGCCTTCTCGGCAAGATCGGTTGGGTCGCCGGGCTCCCAGAGCAGCAGCCGCTGCTCCTCTTCCGTGAAGATGTCCGACAGCCCCGAGCGGCGCGTGACCAGAGGCACACAGTCAGTGGCAAGAGCCAGCAGCAGGGTTATGGAGTAGCCTATGCCATCCAGACTGCAGCGCATTCTATGACCCCACCAGGACCTGCCCGAGGGCAAGCGGAAATTGATCGGGTCGACATAGAAATCGGCGGCTGAGGTGTAGGCAGATAGCATGCTGAAAGGGGCGTAGCCCACAAATACCACGTAGTCGCTGATACCGAGTTCGGCAGCCAGATCGCTGAGCTCGGACCGTTGCGGCCCATCGCCCACCAAGATGTACCTCGTGTCGGGGCGGTCCTTGACGATGCTCGGGATCGCCCGGAGGAACGTGCCGAGATCGTATTCCGGCATGAGAGCCCGTATACAGACGAAGAGTTTCTTTCCGGTAGCACCCAGCTGCTCTCGCAGCCCGTCTACTCTCGCTTGCGCGGGCAGCTGGTCGAATTCAATGCCCCAGGGATTGACGTAGATCTTTTCCTTCGCTGCCCCCAGCTCCAGCAGCCGGTTCACTCCTGCACTGTCATGCGTGTAGAGCATATCCGCAAATCGCAGCATCGCCTTGATGAGGGTTCGCATGACCAGAGAGGTCTCGCTCATTATCGAGAGCGCTTTGTTGCCGAGGTGATAGAGTGCCGTCGGATGATGACCTGCGATCATGCTGAGTACGCCGTTTGTTTCCAGCGTCATCGCCATGACCAGGTCGGGCGACAGTCGCCGCACGGTTCTGCGAATCGTTAGCGCGACGAGAATATAGCTCAGGTAGACGGCGAAGTTCGGCGCACGGTTCTGATCGTAGATCTCACGGCGCCTGAGAAAGTCCTCGAACGGCAGCTTGGGCGCGTAGACCCGTGCGCCAGGTATATCGTGCGGCCTGGCGGAAACGATGCTGACCTCGTGGCCGCGCGAGCTGAAGTGCTCTGCCCAGCGTATCACGTGGGAATTCTGCGCGTTGCCCAGGATGCAGAGCTTCAATTCACCCCCAGCTAGTTGTCAGCTTCGGATCCACAGTGTTCATCGGTCGGCGCCTCACGCCCGCCGAACCGTTCCGCGATCAACGGCACCGTTGTCGTCATATATATGGCCGCGATCACGGGGATGAAAAGAATGCGCGCGATGAGACCCATGGATAACGCTAACGCTCCTGGCAGCCCGTTCACCGTGAACAGGAGGACGAGAGATCCCTCGGCTATGCCGAGGCCTTGAGGCGCCAAGGGCACGGCCGTCACCAGCTGAATGAGCACCGACATGCAAGTCGCGGTGAAGACGCTCAGCGAGAGTCCGACGTTGGCAGCCAGCAGGCTTAGCGAGATTCCAGCCAACAGGATCTTCAGCGCCGTGAGACCGAAGTTGAGCAGCAGAGGTGCTCTGGAGGTCTGCAGCAGCGATTCTGTGTGCTTGCCAAACCCTTCGAGCAGGCGTGGCGTGAAGCGTAGGATCGAGCGATTCACCAGGTGACGGAATCTGCGGTTGGCGAGCAGGAACGGGGCGGAGCCGACGAGCATCAGGCCTGCCACAACGGCGAGGTTCATGGCGGCTGCTGAGCCTGTGGGCCATACGAAGCGCACGGCGATGGGCGTCAGGAGCAGCAACAGGAAGAGCGTGATCAACCGGTCAAGCACGATGGAGCTGGCCAGAGCGCCGCTTCGATGGTACTTCATGAGGAGCGGAACGGCGGCGAAGTCGGTCAGACGTCCGGGAGCGAGCTGGCCGAGGGGCTGGAGGGCAAGGAAGATTCTTGTCTGAGTAAGGCGTGTGAGCTGCCCACGCTCCGGGGCGCCGAGCAGTACCACGGGGGTCACGGCGTTGAGTACCTGGATGGCGGCCTGGATGACGGCCACGGCCGCCAACAGGTGGATCTTGCTGTGAAGCATTGGAGGAATCACAGCGGCCGGGTCATAGTGTAGCAGCAGTACGAGGATCAGCAGGAGCCCGAGCACCGTTCCCAGCCAGAAGGCCACCCGTCTGCGGATCCGCTTCCTTGTCACGGCAGCTCTCCACAGCACTCGATGTGACAGCCGATGGCCCAGGCCATCCACGCCTGGCACCAACGCAAGATACGGACGCGGGTGCGGAGGAAACGCCGCTTCTGGTAGTAGAACCAGCCTGTGCGAGGATCGTACATGTGCTCGAGTGCCCAGCTCAGCACCCGCCTCGAGATGTCACAGCCTTCGCCCACCGCCTGTTGGGCCCTGGCAAAGGTGATGATCCCTTGGGCCGCCCCGTGGATGTCCAGCGGGTACTTCCGGTCGTGCATGAAGCGTGGTGCCCCATCGGACTCGAACAGGCGTTCCTGATAGAACCGCAGCCCTCGGCGATAGGCATCCTTGAACTCATCGCTCTGGGCCGAGCGGCCGAACTCGAGGATAGCGTCGAGGATGAAACCCGTGTGGTAGTTGTCGTGCGTGATGTGACTCGCGGAGGGTGGCTCCGTGTAGTACCAGGCGCCGTAGTCCGTCTGCTTGGATGCCACATAGCGAACGAGTCGGCCCGCCTCACGCATGAGTGCCGAGTCGCGCCTAATCGCAGCGAGTCGTGCGGTGGCCGCGCCGGCCAGGGCGGGTACATCGAGGACGATCCAGTCGACGGTATCGCTGGGCACGTAGCTGACACAGCGGTGCCGATCGTCTTCATAGAGAGTCCTGGGCGCCTGCAACAGAAAGGCGACCATTTGACTGGCGGCATCCAAAAACTGCGCATCGCCAAGGGTCTCGTAGCCGTCCAGCAGAGCCTGGACCACGAACGAGGTGACGACACGGTTTGGAAAGTCGCGCGGCGCGAAGAAGCCCACATCCTGCCAGGGGTATGGATATCCCCACGCTGGCCAGGTGAATCCCGAGTCGGGGGGGTTGGCAAGCCAAGCCAGGAGGCGCCGTGCCTGTTGGGCGATGCTTTCGTCGTGATAGAGTCGGTACCGTGCCAGCAGCGCTCGCGCGAACAGTGAAATCCCTTTGGCGTTGCGTGCCATGCGGATGCCGAGCAGCGGCCGCACGTGCAGAGGAGAGCGCATAACCGCTTGAGTGATGGCGAGCCGCAACCACTTGGAGTCGCCTGCCAGAGCCTCCAGCCAGGGAGCGTTCAGCGCG